>ERZ1106939.568-NODE-568-length-32505-cov-10.401695_pt1 | contig 32505 bp, 30 predicted proteins | sample MGYA00403669_ERZ1106939 | MGnify/ENA primary metagenome ERZ1106939 (study PRJEB35170, sample SAMEA104062447) | human gut metagenome | biome: human gut; feature: human-associated habitat; material: faeces | place: Denmark | collected 2012-09-28 ...
CAGGATGGCGGTGCGGTTTTCCTCCAGGCAGGCATCCTGCTTTTTGTCTAACTCAGCGATCTGCTGCTTCATGCCGGCGATCTGCTGCTCCAGCGCCTCGCGCCGCTCTCTCACTGTCAAGGTGTTCCGCCTCCCTTGTTTGGGTCTGAGTCGGGTCTGCTGTTATATACACCGCAGGGCGGAAGAAATCCTGCCTCTTTTCAAAATTTCACAGAAAATTCATATTTCTGCGGTTCTTTTTACCGGGGCACATCCTTGAGGCGTTCCCCGGTAACTACCGGGACCACGCCGCCGGCTGTGATCTCGGTGATACGCTGTGTAAAGCTTTTTACCTTTTCCTCTGGAAGCAGCACGGGCATGGTCACCTCGGCGGCGTATTCCGGTTCCCCTAGGACACCGCCCAGGCTCTCCGCCTCCAGCTTTACCCGCTCGAACAGGCTGTAAGGCACGGTCAGAGTCACTTGAGTCCACCGGCGGACCACCGAGATGCCGGCGGCATCCAGAGCGTCCTTGGCGCTCTGCGTATAAGCGCGGACCAGTCCCCCTGCCCCCAGCAGGATACCGCCGAAATAGCGGGTCACCACGCACACTACGTTGGTGACCTCCTCCCGCTGGAACACGTTGAGCATAGGCTGCCCCGCCGTGCCCTGGGGTTCACCGTCGTCGCTGTAACGCACCACGCTGTCGCCGATGAGGTAGCACCAGCAATTGTGGCGGGCATCGTAGTATTTCTTCTTCATCTGCCCGATGAACTCACGGGCCTGCTCCTCCGTTTTCACCGGCAGCAGGTGGCCGATGAAGCGGGAGCGCTTCTCGGTAAACTCCGTCTCCGACGATTGAAACGGCACGCGAAAGCCGCTCATTCCCAGTCCTCCTTCGGCTCGGTCCAGCCCTCGATGAACTGGTGGAGCTGTCCGATGATGCGGGGCGTACACACCGCCGTCACGTCCACCGTCTCGCCGTAGGCCACGTTCTCCACCTTGGCCTCCCGGTACAGGGCGTCCAGCGCCCCGGCCTTGTCATAGGGCAGGTGCAGCGTCACACGCTTCGTGCCCTTGTCCAGCTTTTTGTCGATGGCCGCCAGCAGGTCTGTCACGCCCTCCCCTGTCCGGGCGGACAGGGTCACCGCGTCCTCCTCCTTTCGCTGGAAGCCGAAGGCCACATCGCACTTGTTGTAGACACGGATGCAGGGAATGTCGTCCGCACCTAACTCACGGATCAGGTCGTCCACGATGCGGGCCTGTTCCTCCCACTCCGGATTGCTCACGTCGATGACGTGGAGCAGCAGGTCGGCGTATTCCAGCTCCTCCAGCGTGGCCTTGAAGGCCTCCACCAGCTGGTGGGGCAGCTTGCGGATGAAGCCCACCGTGTCGGAGATGACCACGTCCAGCGTGTCGCTGACCGTCAGCAGACGGGTGGTGGTGTCCAGTGTGTCGAACAGCCGGTCGTTGGCGGGGATGCCCGCGCCGGTGATGGCGTTGAGCAGCGTGGACTTGCCCGCATTGGTGTAGCCCACGATGGCCACCACGGGGATCTCGTTCTTCTGCCGCCGCTGGCGCTGGGTGGCCCGCACCCGGCGCACCTCCTCCAGCTCCTCCTTCAGCTTGTCGATCTTCCGGCGGATGTGACGGCGGTCTGTCTCCAGCTGGGTCTCGCCAGGGCCTTTTGTGCCGATGGGCGAGCCGCCGGTGCCGCCCTGGCGCTCCAGGTGCGACCACATACCGATCAACCGGGGCAGCAGGTACTGGTACTGAGCCAGCTCCACCTGCAGGCAGCCCTCCTTTGTCCGGGCCCGCTGGGCGAAGATGTCCAAAATCAGGCCGCTGCGGTCCAGCACCTGCACGCCGCACAGCTCCGTCAGGACGCGGATCTGGGACGGCGACAGGTCATTGTCAAAAATGACCATGGTGGCTTCGCTGTTGCCCACCATGCGCTTGACCTCCTCCACCTTGCCCTCGCCGATGAAGCTGTGGGGGTCGGGCTTTTCGCGGCTTTGCAGGATCATGCCCACGCTCTCCGCGCCGGCAGTCTCCACCAGCGCGGCCAGCTCGGTCAGGCTCTCCTCATCGGCGCTGTCGCGGCCCAGCACCGGGGAACGCAGCCCCACCAGCACCGCGTAATCCCGCACGCCCTCTTTGTTCTGTTCAATGGTCTTTCGTTCCATATATTGCCCTCATTGGTCGGATTTTTGTTAAGTATACCACGGCTCATGCAGAATGTAAAACAAAACCCATGCCAAACGGCATGGGTTTTGTGATGTGACGTGTCTTTTACTTGTCCAGCCCGAAACGCTTGTTGAACTTGGCAACACGTCCGCCGGTATCCACCAGCTTCTGCTTGCCGGTGAAGAAGGGGTGACACTTAGAGCAGACTTCCACGCGAATATCCTTCTTCGTAGAACCTGTCTCAATCACATTACCGCAGGCGCATTTGATAGTAGTCTGCTGATAATTGGGATGGATTCCTTCCTTCATTGCTCTTGTTCACCCCTTTCTGGTTCACTTGTCGCCGCGGCACAGCCGCAAACGCAACTGTGATAATAGCACACTCCGATGGTAAATGCAAGCACTTTTCGGCAATTTCACAAAGAAATTTCCGCCCCGGCTGTGAAGAAATACAATATCCGCTCCGTCACCGGCTTCTCCAGGATCTTCTCCAGCGCCGCGGCGTAGGCCGCCAGCTGAGGGCGGTACGTCTCCGCCCGTTGGGGCAGCTCCGGGCCGGTCACACGGTCGGTCTTGAAGTCCACCACCACCAGGCCGCGCTCCGTCTCAAAAACGCAGTCCGCCACGCCCTGGAGCAGCAGCTCCTCCCCGGCGGCGGACGGGTCGTAGATACCGCCGTCCACCAGCAGGGCGAAGCGATACTCCCGCCACACCTGCCGCGACCGGCGGATACGCTCCGCCAGCGGCGACGACAGGAAGCGCATCAGCGCCGGGATGTCCAGCGATGCGGCCTGCTCCGCCGTCAACAGCCGGCGCTGTGCCAATGCCGCCACCTGCGCCCGGACATCGTCACCGCTCACCGCGCCGAGGTCGAGGTACTGCATGACCAGGTGCATGGCCGTGCCCCGCTCCGCGGCGCTGAGACCCTGGGCCTCCTGCATGAACCGGGGCTTTTCCGGTGTCAGCTCGCGCCAGCGTGGGACCGTGCCCTCCGCGATCTCCTGATCCAGCTCCCGGCCCTTCAGCTGGGTAGCCGTCACCTTGGAGGGCGTTACAGCGGCCGCCGGGTGGCGGTAGCGGAACGACAGCGCCGCCGCGTCCGGCAGCACGTCCTCGCCGCGGGCCGTCTCCGCCGGTTTGTCCGCCGGCTGCGCGTCCTGCTCACCGCCCACGTGGTGCAGCTGCACCGTCAGGCCCTCCGGCCCCTTGTCCAGCTCCTGCGGCCACAGACCGGCAAACTGATGCAGCGCGCCCGCCGCCGTGGTGTGCAGCAGCGGCAGCAGCAGCCAGTCACCGGGGCATTTTGCACCGGACACCGCCTCCGGCTGCACCGGCACGCCGCTGAGGGCGGTAAGCTCCCGCAGGTGCTTTTCGCCGTGCTTCATGGCGTCCACCAAAATGAGCTTCTCCTTAGCGCGGGTCAGCGCCACGTACAGGATGCGCATCTCCTCCGCCTTGCTCTCCCGCTCCATCGTCAGCGCCAGCGCCGACTTGGAGATGGTGTCGTAGCGGATATGCCGGGCCGTGTCCACCCGTTCTGCGCCCGCGCCCAGCTGGGGGTGTACCAGCACGGGCTGGTTCATATCCTGCCGGCTGAACATACGGTTCAGATCCGCCAGCACCACCACCGGGAACTCCAGTCCCTTGGACCGGTGTACGCTCATGATGCGCACGCCGGAGGCGGAGGCCGCCGTGCTGATCTCCGGGGCGTCCCCCTTTTCCAGCAGGCTGCGGAGGTACACGATAAAATCGAACAGCCCCGTTTTGCCGCTCTGCACCATCCGCCGGGCGTAATCATACAGTGCGCGGAGACGGGCCAGACGCACCTCGCCGTCCTCCATCGCGCCGAACACCGCCGCCGCATGGCAGCGGTCATAGATGTACCACAGCAGCTGGTCCGCCGCCATCTCCCGGGATGCCGTCCGCAGCTCCTCCAGCAGAGACAGGAACGCCGCGCTGTCCGGCGCATCATCCCGGCACAGCGCTTCGTAATAATCCCCGTCCGGCTGGAGCGCCCGTATCTGCGCCAGCCGGTCCGGCGTCATGCTCACCAGCGGCGAGCGCAGCACCGCGATCAGCGGCACGTCCTGCCGGGGGTTGTCCACCACCTCCAGCAGCGACAGCAGCACCGCCACCTCCATGGCGGCGAAGAAATCCTCGCTCTCGCCGCCGTCGCAGGGGATGTTCTCCCGCTCCAGCGCCGCGCAGAACGCGGGCAGCCGCGAGCTGGGCGACCGCATGAGGATCACGATGTCCTCCGGCGTCACAGGCCGCAGCTGACCGTTCTCCCCCTGAACAGGAAAGCCCTCGTTCAGCAGGGCGCGAATGCGCTGGGCCACGAACCGGGCCTCCGCCTGGGCACGGTCGAACCGCTCCTCCTCCGTATCCTCCACGCTGACCAGGTGGAACTCCACGTCCCGCTCCGCCGGTGCGTAATACTCCGCGCCGAAGTACAGCTTCTCCTGATCGGTGTAGTCCATTTCGCCCATTTCCTCGGATAAGATCGCGCCGAACACGAAGTTGGTCACGTCCAGCACCTCCCGCCGGGAGCGGAAGTTGCGGCTGAGCACCATGCGCCGGGGCTGGCCCTCCGCCGCGCCGTCCGCGTCGTCGAACGTGCGGTATTTCTCCAGGAATATCCCCGGCTCGGCCAGCCGGAAGCGGTAGATGCTCTGCTTCACGTCGCCCACGGCGAACAGCCGCCGCCCGTCGTCGGACGCGGCCCGGAAGATGCAGTTCTGCACCTCGTTGGTGTCCTGATACTCGTCCACCATCACCTCCCGGTAGCGGTGTGACACCTGCTCCCCCAGCTCCGTGGGTGAGCCGTCCTCGTTGGCCAGCAGCGTCAGGGCATAGTGCTCCTGGTCGGAGAAGTCCAGCGCGTTGCGCCGCACCTTCTCTGCCTGATACCGCTGGGCGAAAAATGCCGTCAGCCGCAGCAGTCCCCGCATGGCCGGGGCGATGGCCCGCAGATCGTCCAGATGCTCCGCCTCCGTCGTGTCATAGGGCGCGGTCAGCTTTTTCAGCTCCGTCTTGCACTTCTCCATCACCGTGCGGACGGCCTTTTTCGCCGTCTCGTTTTCCTCGCCCTTTACAATGCCCACCCGGCGGAAGGCGGGCTGCACCGCCGCCATGGCATCCCAGCCGCTCCGGGCCGCCTGCCGGTAACTCCTCAGACGGTCAGCCACCTCTGCAAAGCGGTCGCCGTAGGCGTCCAGCACCGGCGGGCAGTTCTCCATAAGGTCCACCATACGCTCCAGCTGCTCCGCCCAGAACTCGGCCCGGCGCACCGTGTCCGCCATCACCGTCTGACCGTACACGCAGTCCGCCAAATGCTCCGGGATGTCCGTCCACCCCTGTGCCGCCTGGGCCAGCCATTTCTCCGGGTAAGGGTGGCTTTGGAGCTTGCCGTGCAGCTCCGGGATCAGCCGGGCCAGCGCCCGGTCATCCCGTCCCGCGCCCAGGGTGTCCGCCAGCAGGGCGTACTCCCCGTCGCCGCTTTCGATGGCCCGGTAAAAGTCCTCCAGCGAGGCCTCCAGCGCCCGCTCCCGCAGCAGCGCCGCCTCGCTCTCGTCCAGCACCCGGAAATCCGGTGTCAGGCAGCGCTCGTCCACCGGCGGCAGGAGGTGCACGTGCTGCCGCAGCAGCTGGGCGCAGAAGCCGTCCACCGTTTTGATGTCTGCCTGGTACACCCGGAACATCTGCTGCCGCAGATGGCGGTCGCCGGGGTTCTGAGCCACCCGGGACGCCAGCTCGGCGGCCAGCTTGCCCCGCAGCTCCGCCGCCGCGGCCCGGGTGTAGGTGATGATGAGGAAATCGTCCACATGGCAGTGCTCCTCCATCAGATAGGAGAACACCCGCTCCACCAGCACCTTGGTCTTGCCCGATCCGGCGGCGGCGGACACCAGCAGGCTGCCGCCCCGGTTCTCCACCGCGGCACGCTGCTGCTCCGTCAATTTGATCTCAGCCATGGGACACCTCCCGATCCACCAGCGCCCAGAATTCCTCCGGCGTGGTCTTTTGCAGATAGCGCGGCTTATCCCGCCGCTCATCGAACCAGCAGGCCGACGCGAACGCACAGCGGTCGCAGGCGCTCTCCTGCGGCCCGCGGACGCAGGGGTCGGCGTCGATGCTGCCTGTGCTGATCTCGTGGGCCACCCGGTGCAGCAGCTCGTCCACGTAGCGGCCCAGCTTGCCCAGCTGCACCGCGCTGGCCAGTGAGCCGGAGATCGTGCCGTCCCTCGATATGCCCATAGGCAGAAAGCATGGCGACTCCAGCGCCTCGTGCTCCATGGCCGCCAGCACGTCCGGCTCGGCCAGCACCATACCGCTGCGCCGCAGCTCCCGCCGCAGCGACGCTTGCAGCTTCTCCGGCGGGATGGCCCGGTCCGCCCGCAGTATCACGTCCCGGGCGGGCAGGTACAGCACCCCCGCCGGTTCCACCGGGCGGCCGAAATACGTCCCGCCGCTCCTTTGCAGCGCAAACAGGTACAGCAGCATCTGTATGCCCAGGCCGTATCGCACATCCGCCAGGTCGAAGGACTTCTTCCCCGTCTTATAGTCCATCACCCGCAGGTACAGCCGGCCGTCCTTCAGCCAACCGTCCACCCGGTCCACCTTTCCTGTCACGGACAGGGTGGTATCCCCCTCGGTGACGGTGATGGCGGGCAGCTGGCCGTCCCGGCCGCCGAAGCCAAGCTCGAAGGCCACAGGCCGGAAGTCTGAGTGCTGCATCTCCTCCACCGCGTTCTCCACGATGGTGCAGGCCGTCTCCCGCAGGCGGGAGAACAGATAGCGGAAGCGGGCGCTCTTGTCGCCGTAGCTGTCGATGACGGCGGCGATGTACTGTTCGGTGTACTGCGCCACCAGCGCCCGCAGCCGCTCCGGCTGCGCCCGGCCGATGCCCTCGCCGTTTTCCAGCGCACGCAGCACGTTTTCCAGCAGATAGTGGAGGAACGTGCCGATCTCCGGCGCTTCAAATTTTGCCGTTTTTCGTTCCCTGGCCCGGAGGCCATACTCCATGAAATATCCGAAATGGCAGGTCTTGACCTTGTCCAGCCGGGAGGCCGACATGGCCACCGTACCGCCGTACAGGCTGCGCACCGCCTCCGGCGACAGCCGTCCCCGGCCCATAGACCGGGCCGATGCCATGCGATCCAGCACTGCACCCTGCCCGTTTTCCCGGAAATAGCGCCACAGCGCCCCCTCCGGGCAGCGTCCCGCCAGCGTCAGCGCCGCAGCGGGCAGCTCACGGCGGTAGCCGCCGGTCTCCTTCTCCACCTGTACCGTCGGGAACAGCTGCCGTATGCGCTCCACCACAAAGGACGGCAGCAGCCGCGCGCCCGTCTCGTCCCCGGCGGGCCACGTCACCGTCAGGCTCTCCGTGGGCTGGGCCAGCGCGGCGTAGATGTTCTGCAGCTCGCTGCTCAGGTCGTCGAAATCCGCGTCCGCCAGGGCGATACCCTGCTGCTGCAGAAGCTCCCGTTCCTCGCTGTCCAGAATGCCCGTGTTGGGCGACACCGTGGGCAGCACGCTGTCGTTGGCTCCCAGCAGGAACAGGTGCTTCACCGGGTGGCGGTCGTTCCGGGTCAGAGGGGTGACCTTCACCTGGTCCAGCGTAGCCGGGATGGTGGCCACGGCGTACTGGCTCAGCGTCAGCCGCAGCAGCCGCGCGAACTCCTCGCCGTCCAGCTCCGTATCGCCCAGCCGCTCCACGAACTGATCCAGCACCTGGCAGAAGATGTGCCACAGCTGGGCGTACTCCTCCGCCGACTGCACATCGCCGCTCTTTTGCAGTGCCTCCGTCCGTTGCTTCAGTATCTCCGGCGTACCCGCCAGCTCCGCAAACGTGTAAAGCACTTCCGCCTTACCCCTTGCAGTTTTATGCTCCTTCAGGCCGTCGCTCAGCTGCAAAAACAACGTCCGCACCTTACGCCGCACCCGGTTGACCTCCGATAGCTGCTCCTGCCGATGGGGCGTCATCTCCAGTCCATAGCCGTCTGGGCAGGCCGTCCAGTCCACATCCCGCAGCCACATCTGTCCCCGGATCTCCCACCGGATGGCGTAGTTCTCCAGCAGGTCGCATTCCTGCTCCGTCACGCTGGTCATGCCGGTCTTGAGACAGCGGAACACGTCCTCGTATTCAAATCCACCCGTCACCGCGTCCACGGCGGACAGCAGCAGCGTCAGCACCGGCTTATCCAAAATGTCGCTGCGGCGGCTGATATAGGCCGGGATGTCATCACGGCGGAACACCGCCTCCAGCAGCGGGCCGTATACCTCCATGTTCCGGGCTGCCACGCCCATATCCCGCCAGCGCACGCCCTGCCGGGCAAGCCTCCGGAGCTGGGACGACACATACTCCACCTCGGAGAACGCCGTGTTGGCCTGATACAGCCGAATGGGCGCCTCCTCGCCGTGCCACACCTCCGTCTCGCCGAAGCAGTGACGTTCCAGATGTCCCAGCGCCGTGCCGGATGTGCCGACAAGGTGTTCCACTTCACAGCATGCGCTGTTATCCTTTGCCATTCGCTCCAGCCGGTAACGCTGGCCGATGGCGTTCTGAAACAGCTGCGCCTCGTGCATATCCCCCAGCAGCGTCACCGTCAGGCTGTGCGCCTGATGCAGCACCGTGGTCAGAATATTCTCCTCCACCCGGTTGAAATAGGAAAATCCGTCCACATACACGTCCTTGCCCGCCAGATAGTCGTCCTCCGGCAGCGCATCGCACAGCTTCTGTACCCGGGGGCGCACGTCAAAGCCGCTGCCGTGCAGCCGCGCGTCATAGGCCGCAAACACCAGCGCCGCCGAGCGCAGCTTGTCCCCCGCTGCGCCGGGAATGTCCTCCACCTGCCGCAGCAGCGTCTCCGGCCGCACCTGGTAGGCATACAGCTCGTCTGCCAGCGCCACCAGCTGCCGCAGGAACGCGGGCCGCTGGGAGGGACGGGCAAACACCGTCAGCCGCCCGCTGACCTCCTGCAGCGCCCGCCGCATGGTCAGCAGCTTGCCGCCGGCGTCCAGCGTCACGTCCGCCAGTCCGCCGGTGCGGCTCAGTACACGGGTGGCCAGACTGCGGAAGCTGAGCACCTCCGCATCACGGCTGGCCGTCGGCCCGCAGGCCCGGCACAGGTCCAGCTCCGCCTCGTGGGAGGCATGCTCCGGCACAAGCAGCACCTGTCCCCGTTCGCTCCGCCGCGCGGCTATCTGCTCCAGCACCCGGCGGCTCTTTCCGGCGCAGGCCCGGCCCATCAGGATATGCAGCTCCATGGGTGCATCCCCCTCTCTTGTTCTCGTTTCACGACCATAGTATACAACATCTTCCGTCCGCTTGCAAAGGATATTGCCCCACGGCGCAGAAAAAAGGACACGCCGAAGCGTGCCCTCCTCGCTATTTTCCCTGTATCAGCCAGTGATGCAGTGCGTCCCGGTTCTCCTCCGTCACCGTGACCACCCGGACGTTGGGGTGAGACGCCACCTGACGCAGAAACGCGCTCTCCGCCTGCTGCAAAACGCCGATGATGGGTGCATCCCCATCCAGCGCCCGCAGCACCGCCTGCCGGAACGCGGCGGCCTGCTCCTCATGCGGCCCAAGCTCGTCCATCACCAGCATCTCATAGCCCGCCGTGTCGGCCAAAGCCCCGCAGCCCAGCTTATCGAACTGCTGTATATCCGCACTGCCGCCGCAGCAGAACAGGAGGTTCTCCGCCGACGGCACATCCGCCGTCCCGGCCCGCAGCAGGTGGACGGAGGGCCGCTCCAGCAAGCCCTCCACCCGCTTGGTGAAGAACCCGCCGACACGCTTTCCCTCGATGGCCGCCCGCACCAGCGTGGACTTCCCCACACCCTTGCGCCCGGTAAAAAACAGATGCTCAGTGCATGGGGCAGCCATGATGCACCTCTCCGCCAGCCTCCCGAGCCGTGGCCCGCACCAGGATCATCTCCCCGGTGATGGACACGGCGATCTCCTCCGGCGTCACCGCCTTGATGGCTGTGCCGATGGGCGTATGCACCGAGGCGATGGTCTCCTCGCCGATGCCCGCCTCCCGCAGCCGCTGGTTCACGAAGGCCGTTTTCTTCCGCGAACCGATGACGCCCACATAGGCGGTCGTATGCCGCAGCACCTGCACCTCCGCCTGAAAATCGTGCTCGTGGCCGTTGGTCATGATGACCACATAGTCCTCCGGCCGGATGGAGACGTAGTCCTCAATGTGTGCAAAGTCGCCGCAGATCACCTCGTCCGCCTGGGGAAAGCTCTCCCCCGTGGCCAGCTCAGGCCGGTCGTCGAACACCACAGGGCGGAAGCCTACCGTGTGCAGCAGCGGCACGAGAGCCCTGGCGATGTGGCCCGCGCCGAAGATCAGCGCCCGCTCCCCCACCGGCAGCACCACGGAAAACCGGGTCCGGCCGTCGCTCTCGTCCGTGTCCGTGACGGCGGCGGTACTGCCGTCCAGGGGCAGCGTCAGATACCCCGGCACGCGGTCCTTCACCCGCTGCAGCACCTCCGCGGCCACCGCGCCCCAAGCAGCGTCACCGGCGGGAACGCGGCAGAAATACACCGTCACGTCGCCGCCGCAGACCATACCCACCTCGCCATCCTTCCGCAGGCGGAAAAAGTGGGTATAGCCCTTCCTGCCGCTTTGCAGCATCTCCCGGGCGATCTCAATGGAGCGACCCTCCACCGCGCCGCCGCCGATGGTTCCGGCCAGCAGTCCGCTGCCGTCCACCAGCATCTGACTGCCCCTGCCCCGGGGGGCAGAGCCGTCATCCCAGATAATGGTAGCCAGCACCGTATCCTTGTCCTTTTCCCGGGCGTAGACCAGTTGTTGGAAAATGGTGTTCATAGCACGCGCTCCTTTTCTTTGATACCGTCTTTTTTGACGCGCTTATGCGGCCATCTGCGTGTCCGCAGGCAGAGAGTTGGCCGTCAGCGCCGCGAATTGCGCCTCCGTCAGCTCACAGTGGTAAAACAGCTCAAAATACGCGCTGACCGCCTCGTACATATCGTAGTCCACCGCATCGGGGTACAGCACGGCGGCCATCCACTGCATACCCAGCAGCCGCTGGACGCTGGGGGGGAAGCCCATCCAGTTGTATGGGCCGAAGGGCACTTCGTAATACTTCCCCTCCTTGATGGCGGTGATGGTCTGCCAGTTCTCATTGGCCGCCACGGTGCTGTAAATGCTGTTCGGCGCGAACAGGATCACGTCGGGATTCCAGTTCAGGATCTGCTCCATATCCACCTCGTTGCCCGTGCCCTTGCTGGACGGCTCGTCCACCACGGCCAGGTTGTTGGCCAGCATGTCAATGACCTCGGCGTGGTAAGAGCCCTGGGCGATGACGTTCAAGCCCTCGTCCCCTGTGATGTAAAGTATATTCGCTTTATCCACGCTGTCGGCGATGGCCTTCACCCTATCATAGATGGCGCGGCAGTAGTCCGCCAGGCCCTGGGCCTCGTTGGGCATGGCCAGCAGGTCGCCCAGCATGGCATACGTCTCATCCATCGTGGCCAAATAGGCGTCAATGTGGACAAATGGGATGCCGGTCTGCTCCTGCAGGGCGTCCATATCCTCCACGATGCTGCCCTTGGGCTCACCCACGTCGATGACCACATCCGGCGCAGCCGCCAGCAGCGTCTCCAGGTTCAGCTCGCCCTTGCCGCCGTACAGCTGGCCCAGCAGGGGCAGGTCCAGATACTTGGCGTCGAAGTATTCCTTCGCCGTCTCGTCCCAAGCGTTGGACACGCCCACCATCCTGTCCGGGGCAATGGCAAACACCACCATCTGGGCCAGCGGGCCGGATACGGCCACCTTCTGCACATCCGTAGGCACAGTGACCTGGCGGCCGCAGGAGTCGGTGAACACCCGGGTGGCGGTTTCCTGCACATCGTCCTGCACGTTGTCCTGCTTGTCGTCCTGCTTCTGTCCGCAGGCGAACAGACTCAGGCTCATCACCAGCGCCAAAATTAGCGCCAGCCATCTTTTCACGTTGTTTTTCATGGTTTCCTCCTTATCATCTTCCCGGCTCACGCCGCGGAATACACTGTTTACTCTCCATCACCCATCTGAAAGGTGATCAGGCCAAACTCCCGGCGGCTGGGCAGATGCCACGGGAATTCCGGGTCGCCCGTCTCCACCAACCGGGAGCGCCAGTCCTCGCTGCCGCCGTACAGCTCGAAGAACCGCCGGGCGGCCTCCAGGCTGCGGAACGGCTGGTCAAACGCAAAGGACGCAGTCCTTGTTGTAAAGCTAATCCCCTTTTCAGTCAAGATGCGGCAGGCCGTATCATAGCTGTGCCGTCCCGGCCCGCGGCTCTTGCCGGAAAACCGGTGGCGTGCATCATTTCGCACCACCGCCAGCACCGTACCGCGGCAGCACCGCGCCGCCGCGGCCAATATCTCCTCTATGCTTCCGAAAAAGCAGAACACCATGGCGTCGTAGGGCTTTTCCGGCCGGTGGACAAACACATCCTCACAGCAGGGATGCACGTTCTTGATATGCCGAAGCGCCAGCTCCCGCTCCAGCACCGCCAGCGCCTGACTGTCCCGTTCCACCGCCGTCACCGCGCCCACATACGGGGCAAGGGACAGGGACAGATACCCCAGACCACAGCCCGCGTCGCAGACAGAGTCCGTCTCCCGGAGGTACGTCTGCAGCTCCGCTGTCAGCTTCCGGTGGAAATCCGTCCGGCGGCAGGCATCGTCCATATAGGCGATGCTCTCCTGCGTCCACTTAAACATGGCCGCCTCCCTTCGGCACGACCACCGGGCCGTGCGCCGTGTCCAGCAGCGCCGCGTCCACGCCGTACAGCCGGCGCAGCAGCGTCTCCGTCAGCACCTCACGGGTGTCGCCGAAGGCGGCCACCTGGCCGTCCCGCAGCGCCAGCACCCGCCGGGAGAACCGCAGCGCGTGCTGGGGGTCGTGGGTAGACAGGATCACCGTATAGCCCTGCCCCGCCAGTTCACTGACCCGCTGCAGGACCCGCAGCTGGTTTCCGTAGTCCAGCGAGGACGTTGGCTCGTCCATCAGCAGCACGTCCGACCGCTGACACAGCGCCCGGGCGATGAGCACCAGCTGCTGCTCGCCGCCGGACAGCGTGGCGAAATTCCGCCGGGCGAGGTGTGCCACGCCCACCTGCTCCAGCGCCTCCATGGCCCGCTTCTCCTGCTCCGCCGAGGGAGAGCGGAACGGCGACAGCTCCCGGGTAAGGCCCATCAGCGCCGTGTCCAGCACCGAATAGCCGAAGGTAGGCCGGTGTATCTGGGGGATGTAGGCGATGCGGGCCGCCAGCTCCCGCCGGGACAGGCCGCGCACCTCCCGGCCATCCAACTCGATCGAACCGGAATAGCCGTCGATGCCGCCCAGCAGGCAGCGGAACAGCGTGCTTTTCCCCGCACCGTTCGGCCCGAGAACGGAGAGGAGCTCCCCCTTCTCCGCTGCAAAGGACACGCCCTCCAGCACCGGCACACCCCTGATATAGCCGTAGGATAGGTCGTTCACCGTCAGTGTCATGCCCGCTCGCCCCCCTTTATCATCAGATAGAGAAAGAATGGCGCGCCCACAAAGGCGGTCAGGATACCGATGGGGATCTCCACCGCCGTGAGACACCGGGCCATATTATCCACCAGCAGCAGAAACGCCGCACCGAACAGCATGGACATAGGCAGCAGCCAGCGGCAGTCATTGCCCACTATACGGCGGCTGAGATGGGGAATGACCAGCCCCACCCAGCCGATCATGCCGGACACGGACACCGCCGACGCCGTCAGCACCGTGGCGGACAGGATCACCGCCAGCCGCAGCCGGTCGGTATGGACGCCCATGGCCCGGGCCTCGTCGGCGGACAGCGTCAGCAGGTTCATCCGCCAGCGCAGGAGCAGCAGCGGGAGCAGCCCCACCGCCATACACACGCCGGCGAAGCCCACCGTTTTCATCCGCGTGCCGGACAGACTGCCCATGAGCCAGTAGGTGATCTGAGGCAGCTGATTGGTGGGGTCAGCCACCAGCTTGATATAGGACGTCCCTGCGGTGAACAGCGATCCCACCATAATGCCTGCCAGCAGCAGATTCACCACCCGGCTGCCCCGGGTACGGCTGCCCACAAGATACACCAGTGCCACGGACAGCAGACTGGCGCAGAAGGCGTACACCGTGACCGTCACGCTGCTCTGCCCCGTCAGGATGGCCAGCGCCGCGCCAAAGCACGCGCCGGAGGACGCGCCCAGAATATCCGGCGCGGCCATAGGGTTCTGAAACACCGTCTGATACGACGCCCCCGCCGCCGACAGCGCACAACCAACCAGGCAGGCCAGCAGGATGCGGGGCAGCCGCACGTTGCACACGGCGATGGCCATGTTGTCCGTCCACGTCTGGGTCACCGGCAACAGCCGGGACAGCAGGATGCGCACCACCTCCGGCAGCGGCACATCGTACCGCCCCCAAATAAAGGAGAGCAGAAACAGCGCCAGCAGCACCGCCGCCATCATAGCCACCCGGCCCGTCGGCCGTCTCTTTTGCAGTTCCACCGGCATACGCCCCCTTTCCAAAATTTCGCTCTTCATTTTACAGGATAACGCTCTCCACCGCAAGTCCACTTGTTCCGTATTATCGAATAATTTTTCTGTAATATAAAATCCTTCTATGTTGGAGTTTTCCTCTTGCAATCAGCGCTTCAAAGCGTTAAAATACCACATAAATTCGAAACAAGGAGGAAACGCCATGTATTATCAGGTGTCCAAAGAGTTTTTTGAAAAGCTGCCCAATGCCTGCTTCGGCGCGGTCGCCGTCCGCGGGCTGGACAACACCCACGACATCCCGGAGCTGGAGCAGATGCTGGCCGAGAATGTCACCGCCTGTGAAGCGTACTTTACAGGCAAGAAGCCCAAGGAAACGGAGGACATCCTGCCCTACCGCCAGGCGTTCACCTCTTTAGGTATCAATCCCAACAAGTTCCTCTGCTCCATCGAAGCGCTGCTGACCCGCATCGCCAAGGGCAAGGGCTTCCCCCACATCAACGCCGCCGTGGACCTGGGCAATGCCGTGTCCATCAAGCACCGCCTGCCCATGGGCGCACACGACCTGGACACCATCGACGAGGGGCTGGACGTGCGGCTGGCCCGGGAGGGCGACACCTTCATCCCCTTCGGCAGCACCGAGGAGGAGACCCCCGACGTGGGTGAGGCCGTCTACGCCTCCGGCAGCGAGATCCGCACCCGCCGCTGGACGTGGCGTCAGTCGGAGCGCGGCAAGATCACCGAGGCGACGAGGGCCATCCTCTTCCCCATCGACGGCTTCTCCGATGTGAACGCCGGCGAGGTCCAGGCCGCCGCCGATGAGCTGGTGGCACTGCTGCACAAGTATTTCGGCGACAGCATCGAGATCGAGACCGGCACGGTGACGAAGGATCACCCCCGCTTCGACTTCTTCCTGTAAGCGCAAAAAAGAACCGCCCCCGGCGGTTCTTTTTCATGTCAGCTTTCCTTCTTCGTCAGCATCCGCACCGCGTAGCGCAGGAACATCTTCACCGCCGGCGAGGTGTCCGTCCGGGAGTGCAGCGCTGCGCCCAGTGTGATACTGGCCGGCGGGTCGATGGGAATCATGGCGATGTCGCACACCCGCTTCTGGGTGATGAGCCGATTCATCACGCTGACGCCCAGCCCCTGCTCCACCATGGACATGGCGGAAAAGTTCTCCAAGGTAGTGTAGCAGATGTTCGGCTCGATATGGCTGCGGGCAAACAGCGCCTCCACATCGTCGTCGCAGCCCAGCGCCGGCATGATGAACCGATCCTTGGCGCAGTTCTCCAGCGGATAGGCCTCCGCCTTCGCCAGCGGGTGATCCCACGGCAGCAGCGCCAGCATGGGATCGTCCGCCAGCGGTATCCAGTCGTAGGGCATATTCTCCTGGTAGCTCAGAAAGCCGATGTCCGCCACCCGCTCATCCAGCCACTGGGACACCTCCTGCCAGATGCCCTCCATCAGCTTGATCTTCACGTTAGGGTAATCCCGCTGAAATTCCCGTATCACCGCCGGCAGCCAGTGGGTGGCAATGCTGGAATAGGCCGCGATGCTGACGCTGCCGATCAACAGCCCGTTCATCTCTGCCGACAGCTCGAAGATGCGATCCTCCTGCCGCAGGAACTCCCGCACCACCGGCAGCAGCAGCTCCCCATTGGCTGTCAGCGCCACGCCCTTCGTGTTGCGGCTGAACAGAGAAAACCCCACCTCCTTCTCCAGCGCCGATACCAGCTGGTTCACGCCGGAGGGCGTATACCGCAGCGCCTCCGCCGCCCGGGAAAAGCTCCCCGTCTCCGCCGCTGCCAAAAAGGCCCTGCACCGTGCCGTTTCCATACCCGCCACCTCCAGGATTTTCTATTAGTACCACTAACATCCATTATAACAAAGTACAGCTTTACTTTTCTCGTTATTTATTCTACTATACAGACAACAAGAGCACAAGCCCCCAAAACAAAGAAAATCCAACCACATCACATACAACATTTTAAGGAGGACATTATCATGAAAAACATCTCTATTCAGGTCGTCATCGCCATCGTTTCCCTGGTCCTGGTCGTCGCTTCCACTTTCCTGATGACCGCCGCCGACGTTGAGATCCGCGTTCTCGCCAACTATCTGACCCTGGGCTGGGCCGCGGTGTTCACCGTCTCCGCTACCCGCGCGCTGCTGCTGGAGCGTGACCATGAGGTGCGCGCGGACCGCAAGTCTCACGCCGCCGCCTGATCGGCACAGACAACAGAATTGGACAACAAAACAGGCGGCACTCAGCTTCGGTTGAGTGCCGCCTGTTTCGCTGCGTCTCAGCGGAGGGGATTGCCTGCTTTCCACACCATAAAGCGAGGATACCTTTGAAAACCGATCCTCGCTGTGTTATAATATGGTGTACGTACATACAAAAAGACGTTGAAGGAGCTGCAGTCATGAACATCCAACATCTTTCCTCCCAATACACCGTCCGTGACTTGCTGCCGGCAGATGCAGAGGCGATCTATGAGGTTCTGAAGGCCAATACTCTTTTCTACAAGTACCATCCGCCGATGGTAACTGTCGAAGGCATTATGGAGGACATGAAGGCGCTCCCTCCCCGCAAGGGCTATGAGGACAAGCATTATATCGGCTTTTTCCGGGGAGACACTTTGACCGCGGTCATGGACTTGATCGAGCATTATCCGCAGCCCGGAACTGCGTTATTAGGTTTCTTTGCGATGAACGCCAAGCTGCAGGGGCAAGGCATCGGAACAACGATCATCTCCGACAGTCTTTCCTATTTGGCGCAGCTGGGCTTTGAGAAGGTCCGCCTGGGCATCGACAAAGGAAATCCGCAGAGCAAGGCCTTTTGGCTGAAAAATGGCTTTACTCTTACTCGGGAGGAATACGAGGGCGAACGCTCCACACTCCTGCCAATGGAAAGAATGCTGTAAAGACGAAACAGGCATGACCGAGGTCATGCCTGTTCCAAAAATCTGATTTTTGCTGTCTTACCGTCAGCGCCGCTTCATAGGCGGTTCTTTTTTTGCGTCAATTCGTCTTGCTGGCGGTATCGTCAGTGCCGGACTTCTCCGGGGCCGTCCCTATGATGCGGTCCGGCGTCACACCGGCCTGCTCCGCCTCCTCCTTTGTCATTACCACCGGCTCGGCAGAATCCTCCACCAGCTTGGCCATGATCCAGTAGCGGTGATTGTCGTCGCCATTCTTGCAGGTCGCCAGAATGATGACCTTATCCCCTGCCACCGGCAGGTTGTCCTTGTCCACGTTCACGCAGCCCTCGGCGCTGTAAAACGCGTTCAGCTCGCTGCCGCTGCTGTAATTGGGATTATCCGCCGCCTTGGCCAGCGCCTGGAAGAAGTCGTTGAACACCTTCTCGTCGCTGAAATCGTGGTAATACAGCACATGGCTGGTATCATACGGCACACCGGCGAAAATACGGTAGGTCAGCTGCCGTCCCGGCTGATAGATGTAGATGACCGCGTCGTCGTCGAACTTCAACGTCTCGGCGTAGCTCTGCAGGCCGCCGAACATGGTCCGGTTGGCCATGTTGTGGCCGTAGATCACCGTCACCGGATCGCTGAAATCGGTCTTATTGTAGGCTCTTTCCGTATACAGCGTACCGGACTTGGCATCCTTGCCATCCAGATCACGGTACAGATAATACCCGTCGTCGCTGGGATGCTGGGCGATAAAATATCCCATCTCATCGCTGATGGTGCAGCGCGTCGCACCGGGGATGCGGATGCAGGCGTACACGTTCGGCCACTTTTTCTGCGCCGCCGAAAAGTCCACTGGCACCTCCACCGGCTTGGGCGTCACGATGACCTCCCCGTCCTTTGGGTCCTCCGGCGCGGGCTTGTCATCGTTGCCCTTCTTCCCGCACCCCGCCAGTACGGCGGAAGCCAGCGTCAGGACCGCCAAAAGCAGCGCCATGCGGCGCAGAAGCTGCGGTTTGATCTTCATTATTTCTCCTTTCCAACGGCTCTTCCCTGTCAGAAGCGCCGCTGCGGCGTCGCCGCCGCTTCGCAAGATGCTTTTGGTATGATACCATACGCCGCCCCTGTTTGCAACCTCTTTTTCCCTTCGTGGCCCTTCGTGGCGCTTCGCGGCGCTTCACGGCTCACCAGCCGGCCGTGCGGCCATAGCTGTCAAACAACGCTTCAAACCGCTTCCGCTGTGCCGGTGTCATGCGCTGGGCATACTGCTGCAGAAGCGCCTGGGCCGTGTCCTCCCGGCCACTTTTGAGATAGTTCCCCACGGCCCGCTGCAAACTGTCCGCCGCCGTACTGCTCAGGCTCTCCTTCCCGGCGTCCGCCTCATAGCCGCTGTCCTCTATCTTCGCACCGGCGGCGCTGAGCTTTCGCTCCTGTTCCGCCTTGTCCGCATAGTGCTTCAGCATAGCCTGGTACGCCTTCTCGTCCTGTGCCGACACATCCTCATAGGATGACTGCGCCTCCGACAGTGCCTTCTGCCACTGGGCCACCGTGTCCTGCCATCGGTCGTAGCCCGCTTTTTCCTGCTGGTTCAGCATATTGTAGCGATCCGACAGCGCCTGTCCCTCTTGCCTGTACTCCGCCAGTGCCGCCTGCCGCAGCTCCGGCACCAGGGCCGCCAGCTCCCCCAGATAACGGTCATAGGCCTGCTGCCCCACCGCCTGGGCATAGCTTGAGCCGTACCCGCCGGTCAGTGACGCCGCCTGCCCCATGGTGTCCTCCATGGCCGCCGCGCCCTGGGCCGCATACAGCCTGGCGTAGCGCCGGTACGCCTCGTCCTCCTCCGGGTCGTAGGAAAATGCCTCCCGCCCCTCGATTTGGTCATACAGCGCCTGGAGCTGATCCTCGAAACCGGAATCGTACTCACCCGGCTGCATGGCCGCCACACTGTCCCGATAGGCCCGTGCCGCCGCCACATCCTCCGACGGCTGGTAGCCCTTCTCCAGCTCCGCCAGCCTGCGCGCTGTGCTCTCCGTCACCCGGGCCTCCGGTCTGGCCGCCTCTTCCGCCGCAGCGGCGGCAGCCTGCTGCTCCGCCGCCGTCGGTGCGGACAGCAGACTGCCCCACGTCTCGTCACCCGCGATGCCGTCCACCATCGTCAGCCTGTTCTTTTTCTGATAGTCCCGTACCGCCGCCTTCGTTTTCTTGCCGAAAACACCGTCCTCGTCCAGCTGATACCCCCGCTTGTTCAGCTCGCTCTGCAGCTGCTTCACCGCGCTGCCCTGGGAGCCGTAGGCCACCATGGTATAAGTCGATGCCATCTCTTCTTCCTTCCTTTCCTCATGTCACACGCCGCCAGGCGTACACGCCGCTGAGTCCCGCCTGCACCTGCTGCCACGTCCCCGGCAGCTCCGGCGCGTCCGCCGTGGCCGTCAGGCGCACGCTCCCTACCGGGAACAGCCTTTCCTCCACCGCCACGCCGTTCAGCTTCAGACTGCCGGACACCGCCACATCACCGTAAAACGATGCCGGCCACGCGCACTCCAGTCCGTCCTTCTCCGCGTATTTCCCCAGCGCCAGTCCCGTGCCGCCGCTGCGCAGATGCACCGTCACCTGCTTCGTGGCTGATGTATACCGCACCGTCCGCACCGTACCCACCGTATCCTCGGCACTCAGCTCGATCTCATAGGCGCAGGATTCATCCATATTGCCGCCCGTAATGACCTCTGCGCCGTTCTCTATGGGTATCCCGCCGCTCCACACGCCGCCGCCCATAGGCCGGTACTGCACCCGCACCGTCACCTCGTTCTGCCCTGCCAGCGGCGAGCAGGTGGCCGCACATTTCAGCTTGAAGAATTTTCCGTCGTCCCGGGCCTCTCCAAGCTCGTTGCACCGCACCGCCATAGAGGACGTGATCACCGGAGGGCTGTACTCATACACCCGTATGGCCGTCCCGCTGACGGAGATCGATCTGCCACGGCTGTCCGTCACCGTAGCCTGCGGTGTCTGCATACCGCTGCCGCTCACCGGCCCGACTGTCCCCGATGCGCCGTCCTTCGTCTCCCCTGCAAACCGGAACTGGCTGCTCTGCAGCGATGCGCCGCCCTTCATCGTGGCGGAGATGCTGTACTGCACCCGGCTCATCCCCTGCACGCACAGCCCCCAGCCCTGCAATACCGCGTTGTCATTCACCACTGTGGCCGTCACCGCCGCCTCCGGCCGTACGCTGTCCGGCACATACAGCGTAAACGCGGCGCTGACGCTGCCGATATACGTCCCGCCGCTGTATACCCTGGCGGTCATCGTGCCGCTGCCCGACGTGGCGTTGGGTATACGCGTCATCAGCCCCGTCGGCACGGTCCACTGGTACACCGCCCGGTCCGCGCTGCTGTTCACCGCCTGTATCGCCGCCTCCTCCGGCGTACCGGTCACCCCGGCAAACGTGTAGGAGAACGCACAGCTGTACCCATATCCCGGTCTGGTCACGGTCAGTGTCAGCGGCTGTCCCATGGCAGCGCTGCCCGCCGTCAACGAGAAGTCCCCTATGTCCTCCACCCGCTCCACCGGCAGCACATAGCTGTAGCTGTCGTCGCGGGTCGAGCCTGAGCCGCTGTAAAGCCGTATGGTCAGCGGCACATAGCCGCCGGGATCTGTCACCGTCACCCAGCCGCTGTCATAGTTGATCGCCTCGCTCCACCGGTTGGGCGACGCCGCCTTCATGGTGTAGCCGCCAGTCACGCCGCTGCCGTCCACATACACCGACAGATAGATGGGATACCCGAAATAAGACGCCCCCGTCAGCGGGTCGATGGTCACCCGGATGCGGTACTGCATACTGCTGCCGGACCGCTGGCCCTCATAGGCAAAGCTGACGCCGATCAGCGGCGTACCGCCCCATTGAATGCTGTCCAGTGTGGTATAGCTCATTCTCTCACTCTCCTATCCATCGGAACACCAGCCCGTCCTCCGCCGTTCCGATGCTCCATTGTCCGATGCCGATACCTCCCAGCACCGTAATGCTGGTGATATACAGCCGGTTGTTGGACACATAGGCCACCTCCGTGGCGTCCTGCCAGAACGACAGCCGCGTGGCGGTGAACACCGCCCGGAAGTTGCTCTGGTCCACCACCTTCTCGCCGTCCACCTCCCGGCACGTCAGGCCCTGGCCCACCGCCACGCCGTACACCGGCACAGCGCCCTCGTAGTACACGATGCCCGTCCGGATATACCCCTCCGTGTCCACCTTGTAGTGGGAAAACGCCGCGTCCACCGCCTCCACATTGGTTTTCAGGTCGGACACAAAGCTGTAATACTGGGTCAGCGCCTCCGGGTTGGCCTCCAGATAAGCGCTGAGCGTGGCGATATACTGTCCGAAGTCCGATGCCGCCACATAGTTCTCCTTCAGCTGCGCCGTCAGCTCCTGTGTGGTCTTTTCCACCCGGGCCGCCGTCTTGATGATCATGCTCCGCAGCGTCTCGTACTGCTCATCCGCCTTCTCTCTCCCGCTGCTCCCCGTCCGTCCGGCTGCCTGACGGGCAGCGGAGGCGAACCCCGTACCTCCGCCGCCCATTCCCTCCAGCTGCCCCAATGCCAGGTTCAGCTGCTGCGCCATCTGCAGAAGATACGCATACTGCTGCGTCACCTGCTCCTGCAAACTGCCCTCCGGCGCTGCGGGCATAGCCAACACGCTCACGGCCCATCACTTCCCTTCTCATACACCGCCGACGCGCTGTAAAGCCGGCAGCCTCCGCTGCCCGCCAGCTTCAACCGCAGATGGCCGCAGCGCCGCGGCCTTACCTGCATCACATAGCCGCCCGCGCGCCCGTCCCCGGTTACGCCGCCCGCCTTTTCCCAGCTGCTGCCGCCGTCATAGCACACATACGCCGTCGCCGACGCGCCGCTCGCCAGCTCCAGCCGCAGCTGCAAGCGCTCCAGATACTTATGCTCCGGCGTATACAGGCCCAGATCTCCCGTCTCCGCGCTCCAGTCCACCTGCGCCTCCTTCGTGCCGTACGTCCCGCTGGTATCCAGCAGCGTTCCGTCCCGGCACAGCAGCATCATCGCCCCGCCGTATCGCGACAGCGCCACCATCTCCTTGTCATCCTCCCTGTGCCACAGCTTCCGCGCCGTGTCGAACACCAGCAGCTCCCACGCCCCGGCGCTGCTGCGTGCCGCCAGCCAGTATCTGCCGCTCTCTCCGCCGCCGACGCCGCCCGCATACCGCTTCTCGCCCAGCTGCCGGGACACGCACACCGGCACGCTGCCGTCAAAGGCGTACACGCCGTCCATTCCCAAATAATACACCACGCCGTCCGCCACGGCCACCGTGCCGCCCGCGCCCTTCTTCACACCGTTGCACGCCATGGTCACGATCTGATGTCCACCGCCGGCGGCAGGATACACCCGTTCCATGCAGTTCTCCTTGAAGAACACCACGCCGCCCTGACACGCTGCCGCGCCGGTAAACGGCCCGTCCGAGCCTCTGGCCGCCGCATAGCTGTCGGTGCTCAGCCCCGCGAAGCTGTTCCAGTTCCGGAAGTCCCCCAGCTTGCAGGCGTAGATCTCGTTCACCGCCTCGCCGCCCACGATGCCGTACTTACAGCCCCACAGGCGGTTTCCCTGCTCCACCACAAAGTCCATGTCCGGCACGGTCCGCATCACCGTCACCACGGCGGTCTGGCTGCCCAGCGTCCGGCACAGCGCCGGCACAACGATCCAGTTGTCGCCCACCGCCTGCAATACGTGCAGCCCGTTCAGCTCCGACGATCCGCATCCGGACAGCGTCACGCCGTCCCCGGTGGAAAACCCCGTGCCGATGTTGGCCGCGCTGATCCTGGTGCATACCCCCTCCAGCTCCAGCCACGCGCTGCCGTCATACCGCCGCATCACACAGGCGGGGCGGCTGGTGTCCAGCCACAGATCCCCCGTCTCCGGCTCACCCGGCGCATACGTCCTCACCGTATAATCCCCCAGCGCCGTGCCGCTCTCGTCACACAGCGCAAACGTCACCTCTCCGCTGGTCTGCCGCGTGTTCTCCAGCCTGCCCCAGTCGGAAAGATCCTGGGTGTTGATATACACCTTGTCCGGCCATACCAGCAGATACGCCCCCATGCATACCAGCCGCTTGTCGCCGTCGGACAGCACCGGCGCTGTTTTCGCCCCGTTGATATACAGCCCCGTGCCGTCCACCCATACCAGCGCCTCCCGCCCCAGAAAGGCGTGGGGCTTCGTCAGCTCCGCCATCACGCTGCGCCTGGGCCGCACCTCCAGTGCCGGATATCCGCCGCTCCACAGGTTCTTCATCTCCCGCAGACAGCCCGCGCCGCTGCCGGGCCGCCGATCCAGCCCCGCAAACTGCTCCACCGCCCTGCGCTGGCGGCTCTGGGCCTTCAGCTTCGGAAAAAACATCCCCCTGCACCTCCTAACACAGCCGCAGCGCCTTTGCCTGCCCCTCCGGCATCTCCCGGCGGCAGCAGTAATCCCGATAGGTGAGAAACCCGTTGTTCCACAGGCTCACCGCGTTGTTGTACCGCGCCGTCTCCCCATTGGCATAGTGTACCTGCGCCTCCACATAGTACCGATACATCTCGTCGTAGGGTGTCTCCGCCGTCAGCTCCGTCTCCTTCGCCATCTCCGGCAGTGCGCCCTCCGCACCCCGGATCTCCCGCAGCACGAACCCCTCTGCCTGGGCCAGCCACCGCAGCTTCTCCGCCTCGGTGTATCCGTTGGGCAGCAGCGCGTCCACCCGCGCCAGCATCTCCTTGGCCTTCGCCATACCGGCCACCTCAGGAGGCCCGCTCGTCCACGTAGCGGCGCGCCGCCTCGGCCATCATGCGGCCGTTCTCCAGCACCTCCGCCACATAGTCCGGCACGCTGACCTCCACGCCCCGCATGATCTTCCAGCTCCGCCCGTTGACGGACACGATCACGAAGTTCTCCTCGTTCTTTCTGCCGCGAGGCAGCAGGATCTTCACCATTTTCTCCTTCATAGCACCCTTCTCCTTTCGTATCGTCCGTTATCCCAAATTCCTGTCATTCCGAGGCGCGAAGCGCCGTGGGACTCCGTATTCTCAAAACTGCAAATCCGCCCAAACCGCAAAAGCCCCTTGTTTTGGGAGCGTATTGCCGCGCCAGCGTGACCACTGGCTCACAATGGCAGACTATTTGACCGTCCGGGCACTCCCCGCAGGGGGAGCGCCCGGGCCCTTCCTCAGTTGGCCTTGTCCTCGCCGGAATAGCTGGAGCCGCACTCCACGCGCACCATGTACTCGTCGTACAGGATGGCCGCCGCGTGAACGCCCTTCCAGCCCACGCTGGAGCGCTGATCCAAAGGATCGGCCGTACCGGAGCTGCCGCGGGGCTTCACGATGACCTCCGTGCCCTCGCTCAGATCCACCACGCCGTAAGCGCCCTTGCCGATGAACAGGCAGCCATACACGGCGCAGCCGTCCTTGCCGCCCTCTGCAGGCTGGATCACAGCGTTGTCGGACACGGTCACCTTGGTGTCCAGCACCATCTTGCCGGCGGTGTTGCTCACCACCTTGGCGCGGGTGCTGCCCACCTTCACATAGCGGCCCGCCAGCGCACCGGCCGCCACTGTGCCGCCGTCAAAGGTCACCTCGGTGTCGTCCATCACCGCGCCGTTTACCAGCAGCGTGCGGCTGTCCTTGGCCAGATCCGTGCCGCGGTAGATCTTCGCCTCCGTGGTCTCCACAAAGCGCACGCCGTGCAGCTCGCCGATCTCGCCGGAGAACAACTCCGTGGCGGCGGCGTACTGGTGGGCGGCGATCCACGCCTCGTCCTGGCGCAGATCAAAGGCCACGCTGGGGTGGATGATGCACACATACTTGCCGTCAAAGGTAGGCGCGTTCATCTTCTTCAGCTGGGTGGCGGCCTTGGCCACCAGCTCGCTGGTCATCTTGCAGCTGCTGTCCAGCTCGGCGCGGCTGGTCACCTCTGTCTTCGTGCCGTCCGTGCCGATCTTGGGCGCATAGATGACCTGATTGCCCTGCTGGATCTCGTTGCGGGTCACCGTGTCCAGCGTCAGGCCCATGTTCGCGCCGTGGCGGTCGGTGATCTCCAGCACCACGTCGTCGATGGCCGTCAGATCCAGCATATCGGACACGGTGGTGTAGTCGCCGTACTGGGCCAGCTCCTTGGTGATGTAGCTGACGGAGATACCGCTGCCGTCAGGTGTCACACCCTCGGTCAGCGGCGTCAGCGCCTTGTCGAACGCGCCGAACTTGCGCCACTCCACCGTCTTGCCGCCGCCCACCGGCAGGCCCTTGGTGGCCGCAAACTGGTTGTGTACCAGCTGGGGCTTGGCGTTCTCCAGCAGCTCCATGCCGTAGTAGGTCTTCATCTCGGCGCTGAGACCTCCGGTGGTCTGTGTGTTGGCCTCTGCAAACACCTGCAGCTCCATATTCAGTTTCTTTTCCATTTTCCCTTCTCCTTTCATTTCCCATTCCATCCTCTTTCGGCGTCATTCCGCCTCTCTAAAACCGTATCTTCTCCCCCTCCAGCACCCGTCTCCGGATGTCTGCCAGCTCCTTCCCGCTCAACTCCCTGGGATCGCAACGGCTGACGCTGCGCCGCCTGCCGCCGTTCTCCGCCACCCGGCTGCCGCCGCTGGCGATGGTCTGTGCCATCTGCTGCCGCGTCCGCGCCACCGCATAGTCCATAGCCCTGCGGAGCTGCTCCTCCTCACGCTGACGCTGTACCGCCGCCTGCAGCACGGCGGCCCGCTGCCGCAGCTCCGCGTCCTGCCGCAGCCGGGCGTTCTCCTGCCTCAGATTTTTCAGCCGCCCGTCCAGTATTCTCTGCACCCTCGTGTCGAAGGCCTCCTTATATCTGCCCCGGATCAGCGCCTCAAAATCCTCTGCCTCCTGTCCCCCGGCGTCGGGGACGTGTTCCTCGCCCGTCTCTTCGGCAAATAGCTGCCAGTCCTTCCAAAGCTGTCTCATGCCAACTCCTTCCCGTGGTAGGTCACGACCCCATTTTCACGCACTGGGGATACCGCTCCGCCAGCAGCGCCAGCCCCCGGCGTACCAGCCCGAAGTCCCCGGCGCAGTCCCCTGCCCCCGTCACCTCGGCGTACCCCTTCCGGATGTCCAGTCCCGCCAGCTTCCCCGTTTCCCTCAGCGTCTCTGCCAGTGCGTACACCAGCGCGGACGCAGCCGCGCATACGATGTCCTGTCCCGCCGGGCCATACCCGGCGTGCCCCTGTACCACCAACCGTCTCTCGCCGGCCCGCACCTCGATCATCTGGGCCGCACCGCCTGCTGCGTCCTGGCCCGCTGCTGTGCCACCGCGTCGCTCTTTCGTATCTGCACCCTGTCAGCACCGCCCGCAGGTCCGCTGCCCGCCGTGTCCGCCAGCTCCCGCTCCAGCGCCTCCGCCAGATGGCTGCCCTGCACCTTGTCCAGCATGGCCACCGTCCTCCGCAGCGCCTCCGTCAGCCACGCTTTCTGCTTCGTCTCCTTCTGTCCCTCCCGGATGACCTCCGTCAGCGCGTCTTTGTTCTTGAACTCCATCAGCTCCAGACACCGCAGCGCCTGCTCCGCCATGTCGCTGCGGAAAAAGCCCATCTGGAACAGCTGCAGGGCCAGCTGGTTGTACTCCATGGTCTTATACGGCGTCTCATTCTGTGCCGACACCTCCAGATCGAACTCCGGCACGCGGTAGCCGCCCATCAGCAGCGCCCTGGGCCGCAGGCTGCGGTTGTCGAAGCTGGCGAACTCCACGCCCTTCTTCCCCAGCAGCCGGAACTGCCGGGGCATATCGTAAAATTGCCGCACCAGCTCGATGCACAGCGTCAGCACCTCGGCGAACGCCTCGTACCCATCGTCGATCATGTTTCGTGACAGCTTGCCGCCGGCCTCCTGCAGTGCCGCGATGGCCGTGGCCGCCGTCACACCCCCGGCCGTACCGCCGCCCATCACGTCCCGGTTGCCCGCCGTCTCCTTCATCTCCGCGATCTTGTTCTGCAGCACCGCCACATACACGCTGTCCAGCGCCGGCACCCGGATCGGCGCGATGGAGTCCGCGCCCAGGTTCCCGTTGGTGTGCACGAAGGGCCTCGTCCAGTCGGCGTACTCGTTCTCGTTCACCGCGCCGTCCGCCCGGATGAAAAACCGCGGCGTCGCCGCCGCCAGCGTGTTTTTCAGAATAGCCTGGTTCATCAGGTCGATCTGCTTCTGCGCCGACTTGCACAGATCCACATACCCGTACCCGCAGGGCGTCCCCTCCTCCGGGAACAGCACATCGAACACGAACGGGTACTGCCCGTGGTCGTACCAGCCCTTCCCCGCCATCTCCGGGTCGTTCTCCGTGGCGTACAGCACATTCTCCCCCACGAACTTGCAGTATTGCAGCACCCTTCGGCCCTGCTCCACCGTGTGATAGTACCAGTCCACCACCAGCGACTGCTCCGACGTGTCCACCTTGTCGTCGTACAGATACCGGCTCACCTGTCCGCCGCTGCGTCCCAGCTTGCCCGCCAGTTCCGGATACTGCTCCTCCAGCCGCCTGTTGGGCGTCAGCTCCGTGGAGAAGAAGTGCTCCGACTCCTGTATGCTCTGCACCCCCGGCTCCCAGAACAGGTTCAGCACGTCCATGCTGCGGATGTCGATGTCCCCCAGCCCGTGGAGCTTTCCGCCGTCCCAAAACACGCCGTACACGGCGCACCCGGACTTCAGCTTGTTCCACCACGCCTGGGAATACGCCTTCTTGAACCTGTTGTTCTTCAGGATCACCGGCAGGACGCGGCTCAGCACCTCCGCCTCCTTCCTGTCCCCCGGCTCTCTCGGCAGCACCGTCGGCTCAGGATAGCTGTCCATCGCGTCGGCGTGCTTGGACAATATGCAGTTCACCAGCCACCCGCTGGCAGGCCGCACATCCTGGGGATTGCCGCCCTCGCCGCCCTTCTCCATCTGCTCCCAGTGCCGCAGCTTCCAAAACTGCTCGTTGTCGATGATGCGCCTGTCCAGGTTCTGCTTTCCCAGCCGGTACTTCCGCAGCACCTCCGCCGCCTGCCGTACCTGCTCCGCGCCGATCCTCGGCGTCAGCACCTCCTGACCGCCCGTGACCTCCCTTTCCATCTCGACCCCTCCTTTTTCGTCGTTCTGTCCCTGTCCTCCCGCCCCGCCAAGGTTGCACGCCGCCGTGCAACCTCGAAAAATTTTTTCACCGCCGCACGAACCCGTTCCAGCTCCCGGCCTCCGGCCTCCGCATATTCAGCGGGTCGTCCACGATCTCCAGCGCCGCCTGCTTTCGCGGCGCGATAGGCCGCATCATGCAGAAATACCGGCTCTCGTCCGCCGCATGATCCTCCTGCCCCGTGTCCACGTCCTCCGGTGTCACCCGGCTGTACTCCAGCAGCGGCACGGTGCGGATAAACGCCCGGCAGTTCTCGAACACATACAGCCCCGGATACCCCTCGTCGTCGAACTGCATCCGGTAGTGCAGCTGCATCCACCCGGCGATCCGCCGGTTGTCCCCCTTCACGAAGAATATCCTGTGCCGCAGCGCCGTCTCATAGATGCTCTCTCCCCGGCTGGCGTCCCAGATGGCCGGATCGGCCACTCCCTGTATCTGCCGTCCCCGCAGCAGCGGATGCTCCTCCTCTATGCGCCGTATCTCCCCGAACTGCCGCTCCGGCGTCCACAGCACACCCTCGTCCGGCGTGCCCGTGCAGCCGTACAGCTCCGCGATGCGGTACACGCACCCGTCGTGATCCACCGCCCACCAGCCGCAGGAAAACGGCTTGGCGTACCCGAAATCGTAGCTTCGGTACACGTTCCACTCTCTCGGCACGTCAAAGGACTTGATCACGTGGGTCCACCGCCGGTCCTCATAGTGGGCCGGGTCGTCTGTGAACTCCTGAAACACCTGCCCCGCCAGCACGTCCCACTTGCCCTCCAGCCACGCCGCCCGCAGCTTGGGCGGCAGCGCCTCCAGCTGCCGCACATACTCCGGCTGGCTCTCCAGCAGCGCCCGGTTGTCCGTCACCCTGGCCGGGATGAACGCATAGTCCTCCCCGTTCTCTCCCGGCTCATACCGCCGGTCGATGAACAGCCGCTTGATGTACCCGTGCCCCGGCCCGCCGGGGTTGCAGGTGTAGTACACCCGCTTGGGAAATCCATTCACGCCGCGGACGCAGGCGCTCAGCTGCCGCATCCACATCTCCTTCAGCTGCGTGGCCTCATCAAAGAAGATCACGTCGTACTCCGCGCCCTGATACCGCTCCGCGTCCCGGTCGCACCCGCAGTACCCGAACTGCAAAACGCTGCCGTTGGCGAACACGAACCGCTTCTCGCTGTTCCGGAACTCCGCTGCCCCCGCCAGCTCCCGCTGCAAAAAAACCAGATGGTTGGCCTCCAGCTCCGGCAGGCTGCGCCGCACCAGCAGCATCCGTATCCCCGGATACCGCACCGCCAGCAGCTTGGCCTTGCACCGCACCGCCCAGCTCTTTCCGCCGCCCCGCGCCCCGCCAAAGGCGATGTACTTCTTCCGGCACGTCAGAAACTCTCTCTGCCGCCCATTGGGCGACCCGATCTCCATTTTCATTCCTCTCCCCCTCGTTGTTGACCTCCTGTCTTGTCATTCCCTATCTCCCCCTCACCCACTCAGCTCCTCCGTCTCCTCCGACATCACCACCTCGATCCGGCCGTCCGCCCCGCCGTCGTCCTTCTCAGGCCGGTACAGCTTCTCCGCCGTCCCCACCAGCGCCTGCAAAAGACCGCCCAGCTCCTTGACCTCCTTCAAGCTGCCCTCTCCGTTCTCCAGCCGTTCCGTAGCCCCCTTCGCCGCCGTCTCCAGCATCCTCGCCGTGGCCTTCAGACACCGCCGCAGCATCTGCTTCTCCGCCTCCTCCCGGCCTCGCTGCCACTGCCCCTTCACCGCGTGGCTGCACACCGTCTGTATGGACACGCCGTACTCCTCCGCCAGCCGCTGGTACGTATACGTGCCCTCCTCATATTTGGCCTTCACCTCGTCCCAGTTCACGTTAGCCCAGCTCATACGTCCTCACCTCCCGTCACCTCATATGCCGCCAGGATCTGCGCCGCGAAATCCGCCAGGCAACGCCTGCATACGTTCTCCCCGCTGACCCGGTAGTATTTCTCCCCGTACCGCAGCTCCCCGTCGCACAGGTCACACCGGGCGCATACCGCGCTTCCTTCCCCCTCGAACCAACGCTTTTTCACATACTTCATATTCCATATCCCCTTTCTTTTTGGTTCTGTCCCTGTGCAAAAAAAGAGGAAGAGTTGCACACAAACGTCCAACCCTTCCAAAAATTTTTATTTTTTCTTTCCACACATGACCCTGTCCGCCCAAACACCGCGTAGCGGTGTCATTCCGAGCCAGTGACCGATGTCACCTGGCGTACCTTTCTGCCCCGCCTCCGGCGGGGCAAATTCAAATCGTGGCCAACGGCCACACCGCTTTTACCGGGGGGACGAGGGGACGCCGGGCGGGGACGCGTTCCGTCCGAGGCCCGCCTGCGGGCCGTAGGGCGGGACGCGGCCACGACCGGCGGCCACACGGCCACCCGGCGGCCTGCTGTGCTGACTGCCGCACCCCCAACAGAAAGGCGGGCTACCAACAACGTGCGAGACGCCGCCGACACCTTCCCCCCCAGTTTAATCCTTGTCGGCGGCGGCGAGAGCAAGGGAGCGTCCCCCGCAAGCGACCGCGCAGGCGCGCCCCGCCGTCATGCGGCGGGGACGCCGGAGATTAAATGGCGCGGGCCGGATGGGGGGCGGCGTAGCCAGGGCCACCGCACCAAAAAAAACCAAATGGCCCGTGGGGGGGGGACGGCCCGCGCCACCTTATCAACTGACACACGATGAACAAGAAGCCCGCCGGAGAAGTTTCCCTAAAAGGCAGGCCAAGCACCGCAGTCCGAAAAAACGGACAGAAAAAGGGGCTTGCGCCCCTTATCCATCGTAGGGATACCATTCCTCCCCCTGTTCTGCGTAGTAGTCGGATACGTAGGCGATGCAGGCCAAGTCCATGTGCTCCATCACCGCCCGCCGGACTTCTTCCGGCTTCATCCGCTTGCCACAACCAGCAGCGGAGGCGTATTCGTCTCCCACCATCGAACCATGTACCGCAGAATGACACCGCCAGCATAGAGTGATAAGGTTCATCGGATGATTTACCCCACCGCGCCCACGCGGTACGACGTGATGAATTTGCAGCCCTTGCGAATTATCGCACAGGGCGCATCTCCATCCATCCCGGCGGTAGACCTCGCGCCTCATGTCCCTGGGAACTCCCGCGTTCATTGTGTTTCCTTTTCGTGCCATATCGCACCATCCTTTCCGCCATTCGGCACTTACCCTCAGACACACGAGGGCAAGGGCGAAGTGGCCGGAGGCCATGTTTCCGGCCAGCAGCAGCCATCGTCCACCGCCGGGCATCAAGGCCGGAAACACCCTTGCGCCGTGTGATACAATGGGTTACGAATGGCGGATGGAAAAATCTTGAAACACCTTGAAAAAGAATGCACATTTTCCCGCCCGAAACTTGAAAAAAATCCCGAAATTTCGCTAATCACACAGAACGTTTTCCACTTAGCCACATGGCCATGCACAGCGCCCAGGGCGCTGGCCTGTCCTTTGCCGTGGGCCTCTCTCAAGTTTCTTGTGATGGAACAGGCGTTCTAACAAGAAACTTGTGATGCAGGCACTATATGTAGTAGCCTGCCCGGAACGGGCATACCACATTCAGCGCTTGTTAGTCATTCCGAGCCAGTGACCGATGTCACTGGCGTGGGGATCCGTCCCCATTTCATGTCAACAGCGGCCAAAGGCCGCCCAGCTTATCAAAAAATTCCCTTGCGGGACTTTTTTGACTGCGCTTTCCGCCGAGCATTTTGAACGAGTTCAAAATGCAATTTCCA
>ERZ1106939.590-NODE-590-length-31766-cov-25.685377_pt1 | contig 31766 bp, 31 predicted proteins | sample MGYA00403669_ERZ1106939 | MGnify/ENA primary metagenome ERZ1106939 (study PRJEB35170, sample SAMEA104062447) | human gut metagenome | biome: human gut; feature: human-associated habitat; material: faeces | place: Denmark | collected 2012-09-28 ...
GATGGAGTTTGCGGAGGTGTCGCCCACGCCGGACATGAAGCAGCCCTCCACGGCGCTGTCCAGAAGCGTCTGCTTGCTGACGTTCTTGTTGTCGGTCAGCTTCTTTTCGCCGTTGCCGAGCGAAATCTGGAAACCGAACTTGTTGGAGTTGACCTTTTCGTGCGCGAGGGTGGATTTATCGCCAAACGCCGCAAGACTCCAACCCTGTGCAGCTTCGATGGAAACGCTGTTGACCTTGACCGCGCCGAAGCTGTTATTAACGATCTTTGCATCGGTAGCGGTGGAAACTGTGCCATCCGTGCCGACTGCAATGGGCAGAACAGTGGGGACGGTCACGGACATCTTGGTGGCAGCGGGATCGCCGCCGATGCTGCCATCCGCAGTGGAGGACAGGGTAACGCTGGATGTACCCGTGCCGCCCGAAGCGTCAACCGTGTTGGCAGCAGAAGCGGAAATGGCGAGAGAAGCGAGCATACAAATTGCGAGAACGAGGGAAATGATCTTCTTAGTGTTCTTCATAGTAAAATCTCCTTATAAATATTATAGTTTAAATTGGTTGTTGTGTTGTGAAATCAGTTTTTCACGGTGATGGTGATGATGGCCCCGGCTGTGCCGATGATTTCGCCACTGACCGGATCAAGGTTGTGGAACATAGCCGTGCATTCGTATGTGCCAGCCGGAAGCTCCACATCGAGGGCAGCACGTTCGATTTTGCTGCCCACGGGGATCGCTTTGCTCTGGAAGATCTGTTCGCCGGTATCGTTGCGGATGAACTCGACCTGCTGGGGATAGTTGTTGATCGACTCGTTTACGATCATGACATTGCCCTCAGCCTTGCCGTCCTCGAAGTACGGCGCGGTGTTCATGGAAATGTTGATCATGCCCTCCGCGACCTTTTCGTTCAGCTTCTCCGCAATTTCTTCGGGCGAAAGGTTATCCCAGCCGCCCTCGACGGCGCTGGAATCGTAGACGATACCGGTTTGACCACGAGCGTCTTCTTTGGTCAGTGGCTTGCTGACCAGACGGGTGATAAGAAAAATGCCCGCGCCAATGGCACAGACGAGAAATGCGACGGCAAGCACAACGCGGATATTGAGCCGTGCCTGTTTTGGATGATCCTGATATACTTCGTACATGGAAACAGCTCCTTTGTATTTTGTTTTGTATGCTAGGGCGGAATACGATAGCGACACAGCAGGCGATACAGGTCGTCCGCCGTGCATGGGATTTGATTTCCGGGCAATTCGATACCTCCTCCGTCTGAATTTGAGTATAAAAAAACACGACCTTGAAAAAAGTCGTGTTTTTTATGAAGTTAGCTGCGCCTCATCCGGCGCGCTGCCTGAGAAACTCCAGAAACAAATCTTCTATTTCCTTGTCGCTCTTGAATTTACTCAGATACGGTGCAAGGCGCTTTCGGTCGAAGCTCAGCTTCTTTGGCAGCGGCTGCGTGCGCTGCGCGGCTTTTGCTCGTGCTTCCCGCCACGCGGCGTAGATTGCCTGCCTATCTGCTGTCGGCGGCGGGCATTGTGCCTGAATAAACGCCATTGTCTGTTTGTTCAGTGCATAGCCATCGATCTGGCACATCTCAATGAACGCCGTCTGCGCAGACTCATCATAATCTGCGATCAGGTCGGCACAGGCCAGATTCAGCTTCTTCGGCCCATTCTCCACGATCTCGGCAAGCGGCGGGATCAGCTGTGCCAGCTTGACAGCCTTGCGAATTTCATACTCTGTCACACCAAAGAACTCCGCTACGATTTTTCGTGCGTTGTACCTTTGGCGATTGTCGCCAAAGGTTTCAACTGCCGCATTTCGCTGTCCACAGCGGTTTCTTGCATCCAACAACGCTTTATACGCCTTACCGCGCTCAATGATTGTAAGATCCTGCCGCCGCAGAAGATTCGTCGCAATTGCAATACTGATGGCGCGCTGGTCGTTGACGGCCATGACCGTTGCGGGGATATCCGTCCAGCCTGCCAACTTTGCTGCCTCCGTGCGGTTATGCCCAGCCAGGATTTCAAATTCATCCGTTCCTGCGATGGGACGAACCAGAATCCGCTCATACAAGCCGTTCTCTTTTAATTCTTCCGCAAAGGCTTTCAATTTGGCGCGAGGATAGGGATGAAAGCCAATGTCAGCGGTAAAGAACGGGCGCAGTTTGCAGATTGGTACGTCACGAAATTGTGCTTCCGTCTGCGGTACCGGCATCTGAAAAATCTGTTCATACGCTGCATCGCCGGTCTGCTGCTCGGATGCCTGCTGGGTTGCGCTCATGCGCTTGCGCAGCATCTCATTAATGTTCGCTCTAGCCAAGCCGCAGCACCTCCGAAGCGAGATTCCGATAGGATTCCGCTGCCGGGTTGCCCGGCTCGTAGTCCAGAATACTCATGCCGGCCATGGGGCATTCCGCAATGCGGATGGTGTACTCAATGGGGCGCTCAAAGACGTGCAGGTCGTCGCCGTAGACCTCTCGGACACTCTGCTGCACGCTCTTGCAGAGTTGCGGCCGGGACTGGTACATCGTCAGCAAAATGCCTGCGATCTTCAAACCCGGATTGAAATGCTTCTGCACGGAACGTACCATATCAAGCACATCCGGGATGCCCTCGGATGCGAGGAAGTGGGATTGCACGGGGATGATGCAGTAATCCGACGCGCTCAACGCATTGACAGTCAAAAGCTCTTGCTTCAGTCCGCAATCAATGATAATATAATCATAGGCATTACTCAGCGGTTCCAGCACCTGCGCCAGCATCTTTTCCGCGCAGCATTCGGATTCGTTCACGGCTCTGTACTGCGAGATCTGCATGACTTGGAGCCGCGCCGCCGCATCCGATAAGCGCCGGTTTGCGGGAATGAGATCCGGCTTGCCGTCCGTATGCAGGATGCAGCGCGGCAGATGCAGCTCCAGATCCTCCGGATAGTCGATGGCAGCAAGCAGAAGGTTTGCCAGCGTGTACTTCTGCTCGGCTGGGGTATATCCCATGGACGCAGTGAGATTGCCCTGCGTGTCGTTGTCGATGAGAAGCACACGCTTGTTTTCATCCACTAAAGCAGAAGCGAGATTCAGGGCAGTGGTCGTTTTACCAACGCCGCCCTTTTGATTCGTTACGCTGATTATAGTTGACATAATACTATCCTCCGATGTAACACGCTTAAAATTAAAGATCCAGATCCCTGAGAATCTTTCCAACAAATCTTCCAACAAGCTGCTGGAAACGGCTTAAAATAGAATAATATGGGCTAATACAGAATTAACTCAAAAAGCCGAAAACCCATTGATTTTCAAGGGATTATTGGGTATTCTATAACACGAACGGATACTGACTAAAATCAGGCTTACAGTTTTGGTAATGACGAGGTCGGCAGTTCGAATCTGCCCAGCAGCTCCAAAAACCGGTTTATTCCATCGGAATAAACCGGTTTTTTGTATCCGTTTTGTATTCAAACTGCACTTTGCCCGGTCGGACGGAATCCCTGCTGGACAGGGGGCGTCCCGGTGTGATAAAATCATTCTATCGCGCAAGGGAGGTTCGCAGATGCCGGTAAATGTGAAAAACCTGATCGCCGAAACGTTTGTAAAGCTGTCGGACGAAAAGAATATCGACAAGATCACGGTAAAAGACATCGTGGAGGCATGCGGGATCTCCAGGCAGGCGTTTTATTATCATTTCCGGGACCTGCTGGAGGTCATCGAGTGGTCGATGGAGCAGGCCTTTGGGCAGCTGCTGGACCGGAGCCTGCAGGAGGACGATCCGGAGATCGTGCTGAACGATTTTATCACGGCTTCGGAAAATGCCGCGCCGTTTATGCAGAAACTGTTTCGCTCCCAGAAGCGGGAACAGGTGGAGCGGATGATGGCGCGCTGCGCCCGGAGCTATTTGCAGGAGCTGATCTCCGCGAAGGGAAAACTGCCGCGGATCCCGTATGAGGATCTGGACATTGCCCTGAATTTCTGCACGTATGGCATTGTCGGGCTGCTGCTGGAATGCTGCGACAAGAAAAAGGCGGTCGACCGGGAAACAATGGCCCGTCAGATGTACCGTCTCCTGCAGGGGCGGATCGGAGAAGCGGATCCGGTCCGCGCATAGACGGATAGATAGACAGATCCCCCGATGTGTAAAAGGGCTTTACACATCGGGGGATCTGTCTATACACAAACGCTGTTTTGCGAATGGCGCTGTGCCGGGATCCCTGTTATAAATAGGGTGATCTGATCAAGAAGGAGGCGTTATGGATCTTGTGTGAAAACAATGGGATCTTTGCAGGAAAGCTCCATGAGATAGAAGGTCAATACGGCCGGATCCTCAGCCGTCTTCGCGTGGCTCAGTATGAAAGCCGTGACGAGATCCGGCGGACGATCCGGCAGCTTGAAGCGGAATGCCGGGGGACCGAATCGCTGCTGGAGCAGAGCATTGCGGACTGCCGTTCTCCCGCGGTTTCCGCGCTGTCGGCTGCGCAGCTCGACTATGACCAGAAGGTCCGGCATATCCTGCACGACGAGCTTCCGGAGTATCTGCATGAGGAAGGGAACGACCGCATCGCAGATCAGGCGGAAGCGGCGAGCCTGTACGGCGAATATGCCATCGATTTTGCCGCTCAGGCCATGCGGCATGCGCTGCTCGCCGCGCTGTCGGCGATCGACCTGCAGATGAGCTGCGAGGAAGCAGCGCAGAAACCGGCTGAAAACGAAAGATAAGGAGGCTTCAAAATGAAGGAAGTAAAATCCCCGAAAAAACCGCTGATCTACTACTACAGCATCATCCTGCTGATCGTGCTGCTGTTTAATCTGATCGTGTCCCCGCTGCTGATGAAAAATCAGGTGACTGAGGTGGACTACGGGACGTTCATGCGCATGATCGAGGAAAAGAACATCGGAGAAGTCGAGGTCGAGGACGACGAGATCCTCTTTACCGACAAGGACAAGCAGCAGGTCTACACGACCGGCGCGATGGACGATCCGACGCTGACGCAGCGCCTGTATGATTCCGGCGCGACGTTCACAAAGGAGATCCAGAAGACGATGTCGCCCGTGCTGAGCTTCGTGTTGACGGCCGTTCTGCCACTGGTGATCTTCATTGCCATCGGCCAGTACATGGGAAAAAAGCTGGTAGAAAGCGCCGGCGGCAAGAACTCCCTGATGTTCGGCGGCACCGGAAAATCTGGCGCGAAGGTCTACGTCCAGTCCACACAGGGCATCCATTTTGAGGATGTGGCCGGTGAGGACGAGGCAAAGGAATCCCTCGCCGAGATCGTGGACTATCTCCACAACCCGCAGAAATACACCGATGTCGGCGCATCGATGCCGAAGGGCGTGCTGCTCGTTGGCCCTCCGGGAACCGGCAAGACGATGCTTGCAAAGGCTGTTGCAGGTGAGGCAAACGTGCCGTTCTTCTCCATGTCTGGCTCGGAGTTTGTCGAGATGTTCGTCGGCATGGGCGCAAGCAAGGTGCGCGACCTCTTCAAGCAGGCCAAGGAAAAAGCACCCTGCATCGTCTTCATCGACGAGATCGACGCTATCGGCAAAAAGCGTGACAATCAGCTTTCCTCCAACGATGAGCGCGAGCAGACGCTCAACCAGTTACTCACCGAAATGGATGGCTTTGAGGGCAACAACGGTGTCATCATCCTCGCCGCGACGAACCGGCCCGAATCGCTCGACCCGGCACTGACGCGACCCGGCCGCTTTGACCGCCGTGTGCCCGTCGAGCTGCCTGACCTTGCGGGCCGCGAAGCCATCTTAAAAGTTCACGCGAAAAAGATCAAGACTGCCGACGATGTGGATTTCCATACCATCGCGCGCATGGCCTCCGGCGCGTCCGGCGCGGAGCTTGCCAACATGATCAATGAGGCCGCGCTGCGCGCCGTGCGCAATCACCGCACCGTCGTGACGGAAGCTGACCTGGAAGAAAGTATCGAAGTCGTCATTGCGGGCTATCAGAAGAAAAACGCCGTGCTGTCCGACCATGAAAAGCAGGTCGTTTCGTACCACGAGATCGGCCATGCCCTTGTCGCAGCCCTGCAGACGCACTCGGCACCTGTGCAGAAGATCACCATCATTCCGCGTACCTCCGGCGCGCTGGGCTATACCATGCAGGTCGATACCGCAGATAAGAACCTCATGACCAAGGAGGAGATCGAGAACAAAATCGCGACCTTCACCGGCGGCAGAGCCGCAGAAGAAGTCGTCTTCGGCGAGATCACGACCGGCGCGTCCAATGACATCGAACAGGCCACCAAGTTGGCCAGAGCCATGATCACCCGCTACGGTATGAGCGAGGAATTTGATATGGTCGCCATGGAGACGGTCACGAACCAGTACCTCGGCGGCGATACGTCGCTGGCCTGCTCCGCCGACACGCAGAACCGCATCGATGCGAAGGTCGTGGAGCTGGTCAAGGCGCAGCATCAGAAAGCGAAGAATATCCTGCTGGAAAACCGCGAAAAGCTGGACGAGCTGGCGAAGTACCTCTATGAAAAAGAAACGATCACCGGTGAGGAATTTATGCGCATTCTGGGACAGGAGGGCAAAGCACAATGAGACGACGTTCTGGATTCGGATGGATGGAATGCATTGAGGGAGTCCTGCTGCTGGGGCTTGGCAGCTACACCTTTGCGCAGCCGGATCGTGCGCTGACGGGATTTATCGTCATGTACGGCATCGTCGCTGTGACGATGGGCATCGCGGATATCCTGCTCTACGTCCGTGTGGAGCGCTTCACAGGCTTTGGCCCGATCGTTTCCCTGATCTCTGGCGCACTGAGCGTGATGACGGGCGTGATGCTGCTCGTCTATCCGAACGCCGGGAAATGGGTGATGAGCCTGCTGTTCCCACTGTGGTTTCTGGCGCACTGCATCGGCCGCCTGTCCGGCCTGCATACGGTCCGCCTCTGGGCCGGGGACTTTACCTATTATTTCACGCTGATCATGAATGTGCTTGGCCTGATCCTCGGCGGTCTGATGCTGGTCGATCCGCTGGTCTCGTGGCTGTCCGCCCGGTATCTTGTGAGCTTCTATCTGGTCCTGCTCGGCGTGGACTGCATCATTCTGGCCTTCAGCAAGCTCGGCTCCAGAGAATAGAATGTTACGCCGGGGGCTGCAGCTTCTGGTTATGCAACGGCAAAGCGGCGGCGATCTTGCCGCCGCTCTGCCGTTTTGATTTTGCTTGCTGTTTGGCGCGTCAGACGCTTGCAAAGCAGCAAGCGGCGTGGTAAACTGAAAACAGATCAAAGCGGCTGCCGGCAGGCAGCTTTTCCAAGCACAAACGGTTAGAGATGACTAACTAAAAGAACAGGAGGACCTGCAAATGTCCAGAAAAGCGACGGAATTTCAGAAAAAAGAAATGAGCAAAATGTACCGGGGCAAGGAGATCTTCAAGCCGCTGCAGACGGGCTGGATCGACGAGCATGTGGCCTGCGTGCGCGAGTGGGTGGCGAATATCTTCTTCTACCGCAAGGGCGATACCACCCTCATGTTTGACGCCGGATACAACTATGACCGCCTCGAAGAGAAGATGGGCTGGCTCGGCATCGATTCGAAAAGCATCCGGCAGATCTTCATCACCCATCAGGATACCGACCATGTCGGCGCGGTGGAGGCCGACAGCCCGGGCCTGTTCCGCGATGCGGTCCTGTATGTCGGCGAGACGGAAAACCGCTACCTGACCGGCGAGGTGCGCCGCAAGGTGATCTATCACCTCTACAAGCTGCCGCAGGTGACCATCCGCAACGAAAAGGTGCTGCTCAAGGACGGTGACGTGCTGGATATTGACGGCATCCGGGTCGAATGCTTCCTGCTCCCGGGTCACACCTGGGGGCATATGGTGTATCTGGTCGACGACAAGTATTTGTTCACCGGCGATACCATCTGGTTCGGCGCGGACGGCGGCTACAGCTTTATTTCCGCCCTGGCGGAGGACAACAAGCTGGCGGTCCGCTCGCTGGCAGAGCTGGAGGCAAAGCTGCAGGCGCGCGGCCTTTACCCGTATTTCATCACCGGCCATACCGGCTGGACGGACGATTTTGCTTTCGCCTTTGCCCACAAGGACCGGCTTTGCTCGCCGTTCGGTAAGCGCGTGCACGATCCCAGCGCGCCCTATGACGCGTACGATGAATCGGACGATACCGAGCAGCGCGCAAGGTCCGGATTCCTGAAGCCTGTCAGCCCGGTGTAAGGAAAGCGGGCTGACGGAAAAACCGGAAACCCCGTCAAAGCCCGGGCGTTTTGCACCGGGAAGCGAGGAAAAAGGTCACGCTGGCCTCCGTGTCCGTCAGCGGAATATTGACCCGGCCGGGATACGCGGTCTGGAGGCGGCGCTGGCCGTAATCCGTGGTGAAGCAGGGGAGCGACGAGGCGTTTACCAGCTCGTCGAATACGGCAGTGTCGGTCTGTACAAGGAACTTGGAGGCGGGCATTTTCTCCCGGCAGAGCGTGTCCCAGAAGCCGAGCTCGGAGCGCAGGAGAAAATTGAAGCCGTTGATCTCCGCAAAGGTCAAAGACGACTGCTTTGCCAGCGCGTGCTCCGGCGGGACGCAGACAAACAGCTGCTCCTGCAAAAAGGGCTTTGCTCCTGCGAATGGGAAGGGCAGGACGGCGACGTCGCACGAGCCGTCTTCCCACGCGGCAAGGACATCTTCGTTCTGGCAGACGGCGGAGGCCAGCACCTTTTCCGGCTGCGCTGCGTTCAGCTTCCGCAGCAGCTCCCACAGGGGCGCGGGCGCGCAGGCGCGGACCTGCGCGACGGCCAGCTCCGCTTCCTGCAGCAGCTTGCGCGCCGCCGCCACGGCCAGCTTGCCGGTCTCGTTCAGCTCGATCCGGTTCTTGCCCCGGGTGAAGAGCGGCACGCCGAAATACTGCTCCAGATGCTGCATCGAGCGCGTAATGGACGGCGTGGAGAGGTGAAATTCCTCCGCCACGCGGTGGAGCGTGCCGAGATCGGCGCAGGCCTATTACAACGAGGCGGGTGTCGGCGACGCGCTGGCGGAAAGCGGTCTGCCGCGCGAGGAGTTTTTCCTGACCACCAAGGTCTGGATCACGAGTGCGGGCTATGAAAAAGCCAGGGCATCCATTGAGGAGTCCATGCGCAAGCTGCGCACTGATTATCTCGACCTGCTGCTCATCCATCAGCCGTTCGGCGATTACTACGGCACCTACCGCGCGATGGAAGAACTGTACAAGGCCGGCAGGCTCCGCGCGATCGGCGTTTCCAACTTCGGCCCGGACCGGTATCTCGACATCCAGCATTTCGCAGAGATCAAGCCTGCCGTCAACCAGATCGAGACGCATGTGTTCCAGCAGCAGAAAACGGCGAAGGAATACCTCAAAAAGTATGGCTGCCAGATCGAATCCTGGGGCCCGTTTGCCGAGGGCCGCAAGGATATGTTCTCGAACCCTGTGCTGACCCAGATCGGCGAGAAGTACGGCAAAACCGCCGCGCAGACCGCCCTGCGCTTCCTGCTGCAGAGTGATGTCATCGTGGCACAAGGACCGGATGCAGCAGAACTTCGACCTGTTCAATTTTACCCTCACGCCGGAGGATATGGCGGCCATCGAGGCGCTCGACGGCGGTGAGAGCCTGTTCTTCTCGCATTACGATCCCAAGACTGTAGAGTGGTTCATGTCCATTCTGTAATACAGAAAAAAACCACCTGCCTGAGCCTTCAGGCAGGTGGTTTGCAGTTTTATTGTCCGTTCATCCGAGCCAGGACCTGATCCTTGCTGCGGATGGCAGTGTTGGCGCCGACATGCTCGACAGCGACAGACCCGGCCGCGCAGGCGAATTTGGCGCTCGCCAGCGCATCCCAGCCCTGTGACTTTGCGTACAGGAACGAGCCGACGAACGTATCGCCCGCGCCGGTCGTATCGACGCAGCGGCAGGGGAACGCGGGAATGTGTGCCTCGATCCCGTCGGCAGAGACATAGCGGCCCTGTGCGCCGAGCTTGATCACGCAGTTGGCCGCGCCCATCTTGTGCAGCGCCTGCGCCATCTTCTCCGGGCTCCCGGTCTCACCGGTCAGCCAGACGGCCTCGCGTTCGCTCGGCAGGAAATAATCCGTCTTGCGGAAGCAGGCTTCGAGCAGCGCGTGGTCATATTCGCGTTCACTCACGCGCATATCGAGCGCGGTCCGCGCGCCGGATGCATGGGCGAGCGTAAACAGCTTCAGAAGCCCTTCGCCGTCCAGCTCCGGCAGCGCCATGGCGCCGCCGACCGAGACAAAGGCGGAATCGCGGATCACGGCTTCGTCCAGATCCTCGTAGCGCAGCGCCAGATTCTGGCCGGGCTGGAAGAGAAAATGCCGCTCGTGTGCCTCGTCGATCAAAACGACACAAATTGCGGTCGGTACGTCGATGCGCCGGTCAAAGACCGAGAGGGGATAGCGCGAGAGCTGCTGCAGCAGCACGTCGCCCAGCCGGTCGACACCGGCCGCGCCCATCAGGGCTGTCCGTGCGCCGAGCTGCGAGAGGACGATCGCCTGATTGAGCGCGTCGCCGCCGAGCGTCAGCTCCGCGTGGTCGAGCAGCGTCATCTCCCGGTCCAGAATGTGTCCGTCCATGCCCGGGATCATCAGGTCGATCACCTGCAGACCGATGGTCAGAACGTCAAACCGCTTCATGCCTTACCCCTTTCCGCAGCCGCCGAACAGCTCCAGCTTGCGCACGGTCGCCTCGACCATGGCGTCCTCCGCCAGCAGGTTCAAGTTGGTATAGCCGGCGTCCGGATGCTCGGCGATGGCGCGCTTGGCGGCGAGGATCACGTCGGTGAAGACGTTGATCTTGCTGATGCCGCCCGCGACGGTGTTGCGGAAATCGTCATCCGACAGACCGGAGCCGCCGTGCAGCACGAGGGGAACAGAGACGGTCTTGCGGATCTCGCGCAGACGCGGGATATCGAGCTTCGGCGTCGCCTTGTAGACGCCGTGGCACGTGCCGATGGAGACGGCGAGGAAGTCCGTGCCGGTCTGGTCGACAAAGGACTTGGCTTCCTCCGGCTCCGTGTAGACCATCTGGTCAACCTTGCCGTTGCTGTCGGTCAGACCGCCGACGCTGCCGAGCTCGCATTCCACGCCGACGCCCATGCCGTGCGCGATACGGACGATCTCGGCGGATTTGCGGATGTTCTCCTCGCTGGTCTTCTCACGGGAGCTGTCATACATGACGGAGCCGAAGCCGGCGCGCAGCGCCTGCATCAGAAGCTCAAAGCTGTAGGTGTGGTCCAGATGGACGGCGACGGGGACCTTGGCCCGGCGGGCCTGCTCGCCCTGCGGCACGGGCTGACGATCGTGACGAACTCGGCCCAGATCACGCCGCCGCTCGCAGACAGCGACAATACGGTCTACGCCCTCGGCGGGCAGGTCCGCGCGACGAGCCTGGCCTGCGTCGGCATGTGGACGCTCACTGCGCTGCGGACGCTGCGCGCGGATATTGCGCTGATCGGCACGAACGGCGTGCTGGGCCATACCGGCCCCCTGCACCTCGATCTACAGCGAGGCGGAGATCAAGACGGCTATGGTCCAGTGCGCGAAAAAAAGCATCGTGCTCTGCGACGGCAGCAAATTCCGGGAGGAAGCGGTCATCCAGTTTGCCGACTGGCAGCAGATCGACTGCCTGATCACCGACCAGACCGCGCCGGAAGCGGAGCTTGCCGTCATCCGCCAGAAAACGACCGTACTGGTCGCGGGCACATAAAAGCATCCCCGGCTGCAGGCGCAGCCGGGGATGTTCGTTTCAGGCAAAGATCACAGCAGGAGCGCAGAGAGCTCGTCAACGGTCTCGTCGAAGACGCGCAGCGCGCTGCGGACAGTGTCGGGCTTGGTGAGGTCGATGCCCGCGATCTTGAGCTCCTCGAGCGGATAATCGCTGCCGCCGGTCGTGAGGAACTTCAGATAACCGCTTGCATCGCCGGTCGTCAGGATGTGCTCGGCGATGGCCACGGCGGAGGAGAAGCCGGTCGCGTACTGATAGACATAGAACGCGCGGTAGAAGTGAGGGATATACGACCATTCCGGGTCGATATCCGCGTCGATGCCGATGCCGTCATAATACGTGGCTTCGAGATCGTGATAGACCTTGTTGAGCGCAGAGGCCGTCAGCGGCTGACCCGCGGCATAGAGATCGTGCGCTTTGCGCTCGAACTCTGCGAACAGCGTCTGCCGGTAGAGCGTCGTGCGGAAGCTCTCAAGGAAGTGATTGAGAATATATGCGCGGCGCTTTTCATCCGTCTCGGTCTTCAGCAGATACTTGGTCAGCAGAACTTCGTTGACCGTCGAAGCGACCTCGGCGACCATGATGCGGTAATCGTGATTGACATAATCCTGCGTCGTATCCGAGAACCAGGAATGCATGGAGTGGCCCAGCTCGTGTGCCAGCGTGAACGCGTCGCCCAGCGTCCCGGCATAGTTCATGAGCACATACGGATGCACGCCGAACACGCCGCAGGAGAACGCACCGGACTGCTTGCCGTCGTTTTCATACACGTCGACCCAGCGCTCGGCGAACGCGCGGTCCAGCAGCTTCTGGTACTCCTCGCCCAGCGGCAGCGTCGCCTTCTTGACCAGGTCCTTCGCATCCTCAAACGCGATGGGATAGTCGACGTCCTCCACGATGGGGACGTACAGATCAAATACGTCGATCTTGTCGAGCTTCAGCGCGCGGCGGCGCAGTTCGAGATACTTGCGCATGGAGGGCAGGCTCTCGTGCACGGCCTCGATCAGGCTGTCATAGACGGACACGGGCACGTTGCCGCCGTCCAGCGCCGCTTCGCACGCGGAGGCGTAGCCGCGCTGATTGGAGAAATAGGTGTCGAATTTGACGGAGCCGCCGTAGAGCGCGGCGATGGCGTCGCCAAACTGCCGGTAGGTGCCGAACATGGCGCGGAACGCGCCCTCGCGCACGGCGCGGCTGCGGCTCTCACGGTAAACCGGGAACGTACCGGGGGTGAGGCGGACCTCCTCGCCCGCGTCGTTTTTGACCATCGGCAGCTGCAGATCAACGTCGGTCAGCATCTCAAACGCGGCCTTCGGCGTTCCGGCTGCGTCGCCCAGCAGCGCCAGCATCTGCTCGCGCGCAGCGTCGAGCGTATGTGCGTGCATGCGGACGATATCGTTCACCGTGTGCCGGTAGGTCGCCAGCGCCTCGTCCTGCATCCATGCATCCAGCTTTTCTGCCGGAATAGCAAGGATCTCGGGGTTCAGAAACGCCGTCGCGGCGCTGAACTTGACAAGCAGACTCTCGCTGCGGGCGGCCATTTCCTGATTTTCTGCCACGGAGCCGTCTTCGGTCTTTTTCAAAAACGCATAGATATAGGGCAGCTCGACCTTGAGCATGGAGGCGTAGACGGTATCGAGTCCGTGCTTGAACGCTTCCTTGGACGTGCCGAGCGTGCCGGGGAGGTCCTTCAGCGGCGCAAGCGCGGCCTCGGCCTCCTGCATGGCGGTCTCCCACGCGGCTGTGTCCGGGTAGATCTTCGTCAGGTCCCACTGGAACCGGATATCCTGTTCGCTTCGTTTCATAGCGTATAACCTCCTTTGGTGTTAAATTTATTATACTGGCAGGGAACAGCCCTGTCAATGTGCACCGCGCAGATACAGCCGGTTGCTTTTTGTCTGCCGAAAGGGTAGAATGGGAAAAAATGAGGTGATCATGTGAAGAAAAAAGCAACTGTCATCTGCTGGATCAGCACCGCCCTGGCGGCGCTGGCCCTCTGCCTGACCTGCGGCCTGCCGCTGCCTGCGGGGATCCCGCCGATGCTGCTCCAGTGGCTCATTCTGCCGCTGCTGGCGCTGCTCGCCGCCGCCGTGCAGGCAGGGCGTCTGCTTGCCGGACTGCGCGCGGCGCTGGCAGGGAAGCCGGACGGCCGTCTGTTCTGCCTGCTGGCAGCCATAGGAGCGCTCGCGCTGGCTGCGCTCGGCAAAGGCGGCAGCAGCGCCGCGGCGGCCGCACTGCTGCTCTGCGCGGATGCTTGGATGGAGCAGCTGCAGGCGCGTGTAGACGGAGAACTTCCCGGCACGCGTCTGTCGTCAGCCGGTGCGCGGCTCTGGTTTTGGGGCTTTTTGCTCGCGGCTGTCTGCGCGGCGGTCGTCTGGGGGATCCTCGGCGCAGCGGCAGATGAGATCGTCTGTCGTGTGCTTGGCATTCTGGCCGTCGGCGCGCTGTGCCCGTTTTCTCTGACCGCTGCGTGTGCCGTGCGGCGGGCCGTGCGGACCTGCAGGGTCCCGGTCCTGGATGCACAGGCCGTCCCGGCGCTCGGGGACACGGATATCGTCCTGCTTGAGCCGGAGAGACTTCTGACCGGTGCGCCGTCAGTGAGCGATATCCGTCCGGCCGGGATGGAGGAAGGGCAGTTCCTGGCCCTTGCCGCGTCGATTTTGCAGGGAAGCGGCGACGGACAGGCCACCTGTATCCGGGCATTGGCCGAGGACCGGGGACTTGCGCTGCGCCCGGCAGCGCAGGCGGATGCAGCCGGAGCTGTGATCGACGGCAAACATTATCTGGCCGGGACGGCGGAGCAGCTGCGGCGCGCCGGGATCCCGGTGCCGCGGGCCGATGAGCTGGCGCTCAGCGGAAAATCGGAGCTCTGCTTCGGCATGGAGGGCGGACTGTATCTCGGGCGGATCGCCCTGCAGCGCGCGATCTGCGCGGACGCGCAGGAAACTGTACAGGCGCTCTTGGCGCAGGGGCTTTCCGTCGTTCTTCCGGCAGGGCGGGAGCCGCTGCTGACCCGCCAGCTGGCGGCGCGGATCGGTGCGTCCGCTGCGGAGCAGGGGGGGACAGCGGCGGCATGGCAGGCGCTCAAAAAGCAGGGAAGACCCGCGCTGCTGCGCGCAGGCGAGCCCCGTGCAGAGTTGGAAGAGTCGGGCCCGGTCCTGACACTGGAAACGCTGGCGGACGCGCCGGCGGTCTTTCGCGTCTGCCGCCGCGCGGTACGCAGCAGCAGAATGCTGACCGGCGCGGCTGCGGCGCTCGCCGTGCTGCTGGCGGGCTGCGCGGGCGGCATCTTCGCGCCGGCGGCCGATCTCGGCGGCGAGCCGCTGCTCTGCGCGCTGCTGGGGCTGGCCGTGACCGGGCTGACGGTCCTTCCAGCCATGGCCGGGACGCCGAAGCCGACCAAAACAGAATAAACGATAAACGAACGCGCAGGGCATCGCCCTGCGCGCTTTATGTCCTTATGCGTCCTCCGCCAGATCGATGCCGTTGAGCTCGACGCCCTCGTCCGCCTTGATGAGCAGATACCGGACGCCGCCAATCGTGCGCGTCTCCACGAGATCCGGCCGCTCCGGATTGACCGTGATCGACACATCCGGCGTTTTGAGCACGCACTTTTTCACATCGATCAGATTCCGGGGATTGAGCACCGCGCCGCCGCCGAAGGACTCGTCAAACTGCGCGCCGAACTGCATCCGCTTATCCTCCGACACGCCGCAGCTTTCCAGCACGTCCTTGAGCTCGTCGCCGCTGACGACCAGCGGATCGTCGCTTTTGGTCTCCTGCCAGGCGTCGATCCGGTCCTTGAGTTCCTGCCGGACTTGCTGCACGACGGCCAGCGAGCATTCCTCATCCAGCGCATTGCGCAGCACGCCGCCGAAGGTGTCGCGCTGCTCGTCCGCCGGCATCGGCGGCTGGACGTGGAACAGCGCGTCGATGAGCGGCTGATTGTCCGCGCCGGAGGAGTGGGTATAGAACAGGCAGTTGTAAAGATTGGTCCGCCGTCCGTCGAAGGCAGGGAAGAGAAAGCCCATCTCCGGCATCCCGGCCGCCCAGCCGGCGGAGCGGTTATGGAAGGTCTTCTCCTCCGCGATATAGCTCAGCAGCTCCTTGCCGGGCTTCACGGGGCAGATGGCACAAACAAAGTAGGAGAAGACCTCGCTGCCGTCTTCAAGCTTGGCGCCGTCCCTGGCCTTGAAGGGGACGTCGTAGCGCTCGTGCGCCAGCAGGATGAGGAAGTTTTCCTCAAAGCTGACCGCGCCGATGATCGTCTGGAACAGCTGCTGCCGGGCCTGTTCGTCGTCCAGCGCGGTCTCACGCAGGCGCATGAGCAGGCGGTGCTCGTCGGAATCGGCGACCTGCTTTGTGCTAAAGGACAGATCGAGCAGATTCCGGTCCGGCGTGCCGGACAGGGCCCGGCGGAAGATCGCCAGATACTTTTCCTTGTCCTCCTCCGCCATCAGGCCGAACGGCTCACGGAACGTGGACAAAACTTCACCGCTGGAGGCGACATAGCAGCCGTAGACGGCGGTCAGATTGGTGCGGTCAGGCTTCATACGGCGCCGCAGCTCGCCGATCTCTTTGTTGGTCATGGAAAAAAGACTCCTTGTGCTGAAAGTCCTAATAGTATATCATAGATGCAGAGACTTTTCCAGCCGGAACCTTTTCCCGTCTGGCACGTCAAATAACACAGAAAGGGGAGAGCACGATGACCTTTTATCTGAAAGAAGAATTTCTGTCGTTTGACCATTTTGATATCTGGGACGAGCAGGATCAGCTCGTCTACAGTGCAGACCGCGAGTTTTTTACCTTCGGCAAAAAGCTCAATGTCGAAGACGCCTCCGGGCGGCAGATCGCCGCGATCCAGCACGTGCCGTTTTCCATCCCATGCACCTACGTACTGACGATTGAAGGGCAGGATTACGATCTGACGCGGAATTTTGCCTTCTTTTCCCGCAGCTACAGTCTGGATGCGCTGGGTTGGGAGATCGAGGGCGATTTCATGAGCCTGGAATATGCGATCACGAAAAACGGCGCGACCGTGGCGTCGATCCAGCGTGAATTTCTGACGCTCGGCAGCCGCTACGCCCTCGAGGTCGCAGACCCGCAGGACGCCCTGCTCGCCCTCTGCGTCGTCCTCGCCATCGACTGCTGCGACGAGGAACACAGCGGCTGAAACCAGACAGACGAAATACCGCCCGCCAGACAGGATCTGGCGGGCGGTGTTTTTTATGGGAGATCCGGCCGGGATACGGACCGGTGCTGTTGGTTTATGCCTGCTTCCATTTGCGGCAGCGGCGGGCTTTTTTGCGGCGCTTGACGATGCCGGAGATGATGAAGAACGCGGCGACGGCGGCAATGGCGACGAGCGTCAGGATGAGATAGGTCGTAGTATTGGCGGTCGAGGTCTTGACCGACAGCCACAGATCGTTCATCGTCTGCGTGGCTTCGACACCGAGCTCGGCGAACGATTCGCTGCGCGCGAGCGTCTCGTCATCCGGGTAGGAGACAGGGCTGGAGATGACTTCTTCGTCCAGATACTCCTTCGCGGCGGTCTCCGGTGTGGAGTAGCCGATGTAGTCGAGGTTTGCAGCCGAAATGTCCGGGCGGCACAGGAAGTTGATGAAGGCCTCTGCGCCCGCCTTGTTCTGGCAGCCCTTCGGGATGCACATGGCGTCGATGAAGATATTGAAGCCCTCTTTCGGGTGGCTGAAGCCGAGATCGGGGTTTTCCTCGACCATGGTCAGATAGTCGCCCGCGTAATAGGGGGCCGCCCAGGCTTCGCCGCGCTCCATGCGGTCAAAGATCTGGTCCATGACGTAGCCCTGCAGGACCGGGGACTGCGTGGCGAGCAGATCGGCGCAGTTTTTGAACTCCTGCTCGTCCTCAGTGTTGAAGCTGTAGCCCAGCATCGACTCGGCGATGGCGAACGCATCGCGCGGATTGTCAAACATCAGGAGCTTGCCCTGGTACTTGGAGTTCCACAGGCAGGACCAGCTCTGCGCGTCTTCTTCCGAGACGTAGTTCTTGTTATAGATCAGGCCGACCGTGCCCCAGGTATAGGGGACGGAATAGGCGTTCTGCGGGTCATAGGCCTGATCGCGGAAGGCCTCGTCAATGTATTCGTAGTTCGGGATGTTGGCAAAGTCCAGCGGCTCGAGCATATCCTCGGAGATCAGCTTGGCGATCATATAGTCGGACGGGATGATGACGTCGAACGTCGTGCCGCCGGTCTTGAGCTTGGTGTACATCGACTCGTTGGAATCAAAGGTCAGGTAGTTGACCTTGATGCCGGTCTCCTCCTCAAAGGCCTGGATCACGTCCAGACTTTCGTCCGTGCCGTCGGAGATATACTGGCCCCAGTTATAGACCGTGATCTCGTTGGCTGCGGCGTGGACGGGCAGGGGAAGGGCGCAGAGCAGAAGCGTGAGCGCCAGCAGGAGGGAAAAGACTCTCTTTTTCATGCGCGGGCCCTCCTCGGCTGCTGGCGGTTTTTCTCGGACTTCGCCTGCAGCAGGTTCATGACGACCATCAGGACCAGGATCACGATGAACATGAGCGTAAAGAGTGCATAGATCTTCGGCTGGATGGGCTTTTTCGTGTAATTGTAGATCTCGACCGGGAGCGTGATGAAGCTCGAGCCGGTGACGAAATAGGAAATGACGAAATCGTCCAGACTCATTGTGAACGCCATCAGTGCGCCCGAGATGATGCCGGGCATGATCTCATGGATGACGACCTTGGTGAAGGCCTGCATCGGCGTGCAGCCGAGATCCAGCGCGGCCTCGACCAGATCCTTGTCCATCTGCTGGAGCTTCGGCATGACGTTCAGGATGACGTAGGGGAGATTGAACGTGATATGCGCGATAAGAAGCGTCCAGAAGCCGAGTACGGAATTGGTCTTCAGCACTGTCCCCGCGAACGCAAACAGCAGCGCCAGCGCGACGCCGGTGACGATATCCGGGTTCGTCATGGGGATGTTGGTCATGGTCATGACGGCGGAGCGGAGCCGGCCCTTCATGCCATGGATGCCGACGGCGGCCATCGTGCCGACGATGGTCGAGATGAGTGTGGCGAGCAGCGCGATGATGACCGAGTTGCGCAGCAGCGTCAGGAGCGTGCCGTCGCGGAACAGATTTGCATACTGCCGCAGCGTAAAGCCCTTGAAGCTGGCGATGTCCGTGCCGGTATTGAACGAGGCCACGGCCAGAACGATCATCGGGATATAGAGGAAGATGAAGACCAGAATGGTAATGGTACGGTTGACGTGCTTCATACCTTGATGACCTCCTCTCCGTCGCCTTCGCCGAAGCGGTTCATCACGGCGACACAGATGAAGATCAGGATCATGAGGACCAGACTCATGGCTGCGCCGAGATTCGGGTTATAGGCGGTCTTGAACTGGGATTCGATGACGTCGCCGATGAGCGTCGTGCCGGTGGAGCCCAGCTTCTGCGAGATATAGAACGTGGACACCGCGGGGACGAACACCATCGTGAGGCCCGACAGGATGCCGGAGCCCGACAGCGGCAGGATGACCTTCGAGAATACCTGCGACGGGCGGCAGCCGAGGTCCAGCGCGGCCTCGATCAGGCGGTTGTCGATCTTCATGATGACGGAATAGAGCGGCAGGATCATATACGGCAGGTAGTTGTACACCATGCCGAGGATGACAGCGCCGTTCGTGCGGATGAGCGGCAGCGGGCCGATGCCGAGCCGCTGCAGGATGGTATTGAGAATACCGGTATCCTCCAGCATGCCGACCCACGCGAGCGTGCGGAGCAGGAAGCTCATGCACATGGGCAGCATGATGAGCATCTCCAGAAACCGCTGCGTGAGCGGCTTGCACTGGGCGATGAAGTAGGCCACCGGATAGCCGATCACCAGGCAGATGAGCGAGGCGAACAGGCTCAGCCAGATCGAGCGCAGGAAGATCGGCAGATACGTGCCCATCCCGGCCAGGTTTGCCAGCGTGAACCGACCGGTGATCGAATCGGTCAGTGCGTAGTAAAAGACGATGCCAAGCGGGATGATCGTAAACAGGATCATCCAGACGATATACGGGCAGGCAAGCAGCTTGTTATTCTTCATCGTCTTCTTCCTCCGAGGCGTCGGCGATCTCGTCATATTCCGCGCTGTAGGAGGAGTAGTCGCCGTAAAGACCGGAGTACTCGCTCTTGTGCATGATATGGATATCCTCAGGATTGAGGCGGATGCCGATATACGCGTCAACAGGGCAGTAGTCCGTGGTCTGGATGAGCCACTTGAAGCCCTTGAAATCGACGATGGTGTCGTAATGGACGCCCTTGAAGGTGACAGACGTGACCGTGCCGCACAGATGACCCTGCTCCGGCGGGACGATGTCGATATCCTCCGGACGGATGACGACGTCGACAGGCTCGTTGGGCGCGAAGCCCTTATCGACGCACTGGAACTTCCGGCCGAAGAACTTGACCTGATAATCCTCCAGCATGACGCCGTCGAGGATGTTGGACTCGCCGATGAAATCCGCGACAAACGCGTTCTTCGGCTCGTTGTAGATATCCTCCGGGCGGCCGATCTGCTGGATCTTGCCCTTGTTCATGACGACGATGGTGTCGGACATGGTCAGTGCCTCTTCCTGATCGTGCGTCACATATATAAATGTAATCTCCATCCGCTGCTGGATGGTTTTCAGCTCGTTCTGCATGTCCTTGCGCAGGCGCAGATCGAGCGCGCCCAGCGGTTCGTCGAGCAGAAGGACCTGCGGCCGGTTGACGAGCGCGCGGGCGATGGCCACACGCTGCTGCTGACCGCCGGACAGGCTCGTCACCCTGCGGTTCTCGAAGCCCTTGAGACTGACGATCTCCAGCATCTCGGTCACGCGGTCGTCGATCTCCGATTCCGGCACCCTTGCGATCCGCAGGCCGAACGCGATATTGTCATACACGTCCAGATGCGGGAACAGTGCGTAGCGCTGGAAAACGGTGTTAATCTTCCGTTTATAGGCCGGTACGTCGTTGATGCGCTGGCCGTTGAACAGCACATCGCCGGAGGTAGGCGATAAAAAGCCGCCGATGATCCGGAGCATGGTGGTCTTTCCGCAGCCGCTGGGACCCAGCAATGTGAGGAATTCCTTGTTGTTGATGTACAGATTGATGTTGTCGAGAATCGTCTCTCCGTCCTCGAATGTCATAGTGAGATTCGTGAGGCGAATGAGCTCTTTGGACATGTATCCTCCCCCATTTCGAAAAAAATTCGTATGCGTCGGAAGCTGACAAAAACGCCCGAAACATACTGGATTGAATATATCCGGCAGGGGGTGTTTTGTCAATAACAAAACGAAAAAATGTGCAAAAAAGTTGGAAGAACTTTTAGAAAGTTCTTCCAACTTTGGAGAAAATGAAGAATAAAGTACGTTATGTAAAGTATTCCTGCACGAAATCCACAGATTCGACCTCGAACGTCTTTCCGTCTAAGTACGAGAGGCATCCGGCGTCGGTCGTGAATCGGAAGGTGAGCTTGTAGGAATAGAGGGCCTGATATTTGCGGTCATAGCGCTTGTCGAGCCGGCCGTATTTCCCGTCGCCCAGCAGCGGCCAGCCGGCGGCGGCCATCTGCGCGCGGATCTGGTGGGTGCGGCCGGTGATGAGCTCGCATTCGACCAGACTCAGCCCGCCGCGGCTCTGCAGCGTCTGATAGAGCGTGATGCAGGTCTTGGAGCCCTTCTGCGGGGTCTTGGTGACATAGACGCGGTTTTCCTTCGCGTCCTTGAACAGCTGCCCCTCGAGCCGTCCGCTCGCCGGACGCGGCGTGCCGTGGACGATGCACAGATACCGCTTGTCGATCTCACGGTCCTTGATCTTCTGGTTGAGGATGCGCAGAGCCTCCGCATTTTTCGCGGCGATGACGATGCCGCCGGTATTGCGGTCGATTCGGTTGCACAGGGCGGGGGTAAAGGCGTGCTCCTCCCGCGGCCGCCATTCGCGCTTGGCGTAGAGATAGGCCTGGATATGGTCGATGAGCGTGCGGCCGTATTCCGCGCCGTCGTGCGGGTGGACGGCCTGACCCGGCTTTTTGTCGACCAGCAGGATGTTTTCATCCTCATAGACGATGTGCAGCTTCGGCGCGGCGACGGTCAGATAGGCATTTTCTTCTTTGGGGGTATCAAAAAACTCGTCGTTGATGTATAATTGCAGCGTATCTCCGGCGGTCAGGCGCGTATCGCGCTCGGCGCGCTTGCCGTTGAGCTTGACGCGCTTGAGGCGGATGTATTTCTGCGCCAGCGAGGCCGGGAGCAGGGGAACGGCCTTGGCCAGAAAGCGGTCGAGCCGCTGCCCGGCGTCATTCTGGGTGATCGTGAATTCTTTCATGGCAGTCTTGACGTCTCCGATCTTATTCTGCGCCTATTTTACCACGCGGCCCGGTTCCTGTAAAGAATCCGCGGCTGCGGAAAAAGAACGAAAAATTTGTGAAAAAGTATTTGACTTCCACGCGATTATTCGATATAATATCCATCGCACGATTATGGATTGGAGGGCGCTATGCTGCTGGATTTAAAGCCGATTCTTGTCACGCCCGGCGCAAGCCTTCCGTTCGAGACGAGCGAAGATCTGTCCGATCTTGTTTTCGGCAGCTGCAAGCCTGCAGACGAGCAGGTCCTTGCGCGCGGCAAGGTGCGCAACACCGCCGGTGTGCTGGAGCTGACCGGTGAGATTTCCACCACGCTGCACGGCGTGTGTGACCGCTGCGCCGCCGCGTTTACGCGCGCGATTACGATCCCGGTTCACGCGGTCCTGGTCCCGGAGCAGGAGCTCGAGCAGGCGGAGGACGAATGGACCTTCGGCATCCATGACGGCTGCGCGGATCTGACCGATATCGTGACGACGGCCTTCGTGCTCGGCCTTGACAGCCAGCTTCTGTGCAGGCCGGACTGCAAAGGCATCTGCTTCCGCTGCGGGAAGAACCTCAATGAGGGGCCCTGCGGCTGCAAGCCTGAAGTTGATTCCCGTTTTGCTGTTTTACAGCAGTTACTGGATAAATAAGTAGATAATGTGCCCTCGGGCATTTGAACCAAGGAGGTGTACCACATGGCAGTACCCAAGAGAAAAGTATCCCGTGCAAGAAGAGATAAGAGACGCAGCTCCCACTGGAAACTGGCGATCCCCGGCGTCGTAGCTTGCCCGAAGTGCGGCGAGCCCCGCCTGCCTCACAGAGCCTGCAAGGCTTGCGGCTACTACAATGGCCGTGAAGTCATTTCTGTTGAAGCTAAGTGATTTCGCTGAAAGAGATGAGAGGGAGGCCGTGCGCCTTCCTCTTTTCTTGTCTATGAAAGGAGGCAAACCGGTATGTCAAAACCGATCGTAGCCATCGTCGGCCGGCCGAACGTCGGCAAATCGATGCTCTTCAATAAGCTGACCGGCAAGCGCATGGCGATCGTGGAGGATACGCCGGGCGTCACCCGTGACCGGATCTACGGCGAATGCGAGTGGAACGGGCGCGGCTTTGCGCTCGTCGATACCGGCGGCATCGAGCCGGGCACGAACAATGAAATGCTGAAATTCATGCGCCGTCAGGCGGAGATCGCCATTGAGACGGCGACGGTCATCATCATGGTCGTCGACGTGACGGTCGGCCTGACCGCCGCGGACGCGGAGGTCGCGTCCATGCTCAAGCGCTCGAAGAAGCCGGTCGTGCTGGCTGTCAACAAGTGCGACCAGACCGGCCACGCCAACCCCGACGTGTATGAATTCTATGCCCTCGGCCTCGGCGACCCGATCGAGGTCTCCGCGGTCCATGGCCACGGCACGGGCGATCTGCTCGACGCCTGCGTCGCCAGCTTCCCGCCCGACGACGGCGAGGAATACGACGAGGACGTCATCAAGGTCGCCATCATCGGCAAGCCGAACGTCGGCAAGTCGAGCCTGCTCAACAAGATCCTCGGCGAAGAGCGCGTGATCGTCTCCAACATCGCGGGCACCACGCGCGACGCCATCGACAGCTACTTTGAAAACGAGTCCGGCAAGTTCCTCTTTATCGATACGGCCGGTATGCGCCGCAAGTCGAAGGTCGACGATGCAGTCGAGAAGTATTCGAACCTGCGCTCCATCGCCGCCATCGAGCGCGCGGACGTGTGCCTCATCCTGATCGACGCCAATGAGGGTGTCACTGAGCAGGATACCAAGGTCGCAGGTCTGGCACATGAGGCAGGGAAGGCCTGCATCATCGTCGTCAACAAGTGGGACACGGTCGAGAAGGACACGAACACCATGGACGAGAAGACGGCCGAGGTCCGCCGGGATCTCAGCTACATGACCTACGCGCCTGTCGTGTTCATCTCCGCGCTCACCGGCCAGCGCGTGGACAAGCTGTTCGACATGATCGTCGCGGTCTCCAACCAGAACAGCATGCGCATCACCACCGGCATGCTCAACAACATTTTGGAAGATGCAACCGCGCGCGTCCAGCCGCCCACGGACAAGGGCCGCCGTCTGAAGATCTACTATATCACGCAGGTCGGCGTCAAGCCGCCGCATTTTGTGTTCTTCTGCAACGACAGCCGACTGTTCCATTTCTCGTACCAGCGTTATCTGGAAAACCAGATCCGCGCGGTGTTCGGCCTGACCGGTACGCCGATCCGGATCACCATCCGCCAGAAGGGCGACAAGGAAGACATGTGACCAAATGATCCCGGCGGAAGGTGCTTTCTGCCGGGATTTTTGCAAAAGGAGGGGCTTTTCATGCAGATCCAGCCATGTACCGTCCGGTTGAAGGACGGCAGGGAAGTCCTGCTGCACAGCCCGGAAGCGGCTGACGCGCAGGCGCTGCTCGATTATATGCGCGTGACCAGCGGAGAGACGCACTTCATGGCGTGCTATCCGGAGGAATGCCAGGCGACGGTCGAGCAGGAGACCGGGTTCATCGAAGCACTGACCGGGCATCCGCAGAATTTCATGATCGTCGCCATGCTAAGCGGCGAGCTGGTCGGCGGCTGCTCCGTGATGGCGGTGAGCGGCCACATCAAGACGCGCCACCGCGGCAGTCTCGGCATTTCCGTCGAGCAGAAGGCCTGGGGCGGACTCGGCACGGCGATGATCGAAGCGGCGCTGCGCCAGGCGAAGGAAAACGGCTTTGCGCAGGTCGAACTCGGCGTGTTCGAGGACAATTCCCGCGCCCGGCACCTCTACGAAAAGCTCGGCTTTCAGGAACAGGGCCGCACGCTGCGCGCGTTCCGCCTGAAAGACGGCACCTACCGCGACGAGATCCAGATGGTAAAATTTCTTTGATTGAAAAGGAGACAGGACGATGGAACAGAAGTATGCAGAATATGCCGCCCAGAAGGCAGTCGAGCTGCTCGCGATCGACAGCCCGACGGGCTTTACCGACCGGGCCGCGGCCTGGGTGCAGGACGCCTTCGGCGCGCTGGGCTTTGCGGCAAAGAAGACCGCCAAGGGCGGCGTACTGATCGACCTCGGCGGAGCGGAATCGGAGGAGGGCGCACTGTTGCTGCAGGCGCATACGGATACGCTCGGCGCGATGGTCGCGGAGGTCAAGGCCAACGGCCGTCTGCGCGTGACGAACCTCGGCGGTATGCGCGCGGAAAACGGCGAGACGGAGAACGTCCGCGTCTACACGCGCGGCGGCAAGGTCTATGAAGGAACGCTGCAGCTGTGCAACGCATCTGTCCACGTGAACGGCGACTACGGCAAGACCGAGCGGACCTTCGACACAACGGAGGTCCTGCTCGACGAGGCCGTCACCTCCGCGGACGAGACCCGCGCACTCGGCATTGAGACCGGCGACATCGTCTGCTTTGACCCGCGCACGCGCGTGACGGCCTCCGGCTATATCAAAAGCCGCTTCCTCGACGATAAGCTGTCCGTCGGCATTCTGCTGGGCTTTGCAAAGTACCTGCGGGACGAAAACAAACAGCTGCCGCGCCGGACCTATGTCCATGTGACCGTCTATGAGGAGGTCGGCCACGGCGGCGCTGGCTCCGTGCCTGCGGGCGTGACGGAGTCTATCAGCGTCGATATGGGCTGCGTGGGCGACGGGCTGCGCTGCACGGAGCGGCAGGTGTCGATCTGCGCAAAGGACTCCGGCGGCCCGTACAGCTATGAAGTCGTCGGCAAGCTCATCGACGCGGCCAAGCGCGAGGGCGCGGACTACGCGGTCGACGTCTACCCGCACTATGGCTCCGACGTGGAGGCCACGCTCAGCGCGGGCTATGACATCCGCCACGGCCTCATCGGCTCCGGCGTCTACGCCAGCCACGGCTACGAACGCAGCCACAAAGCCGGCGTCCTCAACACCCTGAAGACACTCAAGGGCTACCTCTTTGTCTGAGTCCTTCCGGTCAATGGCCTCCCCTATGAGGGGAAGCTGTCGCCGGAGGCGACGGATGAGGTGGACGGCGTCGCGTAAATGCGAGTGCTCCCACCTCATCCGTCACGGCTTACGCCGTGCCACCTTCCCCTCATAGGGGAAGGCAGCGAGGTGCGCCGCACCCCTTGGCTCCTTGACAAGGGGAGCCCCTGGGGTATATCCGCGCACGAAAAAAGAGCAGGCCTTTCGGCTTGCTCTTTCGGCTTGTCCTGATCAGATCGCGCGCTCAACCTTGTTGGAACGCAGGCATCTTGTACAGACATACACATGGCGCGGAGTACCGTCAACGATTGCCTTGACACGTTTGACGTTGGGCTTCCATGCACGGTTAGCACGTCTGTGAGAGTGGGAGACCTTGATACCGAATGTCACGCCCTTGCCGCAGATATCGCATTTTGCCATCAGCTGCACCTCCTTGCCGCTTGGAAATCAGTTTGAAGCGCTACAAAGCGCCGACAAATATATTAGCAGATACGGTTGGAAATTGCAAGCACTTTTTTCGGAAAAATTCGAAAAATTCAAAAAATCCGACAGGGGAATTTCCCTGTTGCGAAATGCGGGCAAAGCGGGTATAATCAAAATACTATCATACGAGGTGATCGCATGGCAAATACCTATACCGTCCTGCTCTCCGAGCTGGTTTCGGAATTCAATCTTGACTTTTTCTACAAGTCCACGGACTTTGACAAGATCCGCGTGACTGTTGACGATATCAGCCGCCCGGGCCTGCATCTGGCCGGTTTTTTTGACCACTATGAGCCGATGCGCGTCTACGTCTGCGGCACGGTGGAGACGGCCTACCTGCAGAAGCTCTCGCCGGAGGAGCGGATCATCATTTTTGACCACTTCCTGTCCTACAAGTGCCCGGCGCTGATCTTCGCCCGCGGCTTCCAGCCGATGCCGGAATGTCTGGAGATGGCGAAAAAATACGACGTGACCGTGCTCGGCACGAAGGACACGACGTCCTATATCGTCTCGAGCCTGATCACCTACCTCAAGAGCGCTTTGGCCCCCCGCGTGACCCGCCACGGCGTGCTGGTCGAGATCTACGGCGAGGGCATCCTCATCAACGGCGACAGCGGCATCGGCAAGAGCGAGACGGCCATCGAGCTCGTCAAGCGCGGCCACCGCCTGATCGCCGACGACGCCGTTGAGATCAAAAAGGTCTCGCCGCATGAGCTGGTTGGCTCCGCGCCGCCTGTACTCAAGCATTATATCGAGCTGCGCGGCATCGGCGTCATCAACGTCGCGAAGCTGTTCGGCATGGGCGCGGTCAAGGAAAGCTCCAACATCGACCTCATCATCAACATGGTCCCGTGGCGCGACGGCGAAGCCTATGACCGCCTCGGCATGGAGACGCAGTACACCGAGATCCTCGACGTGAAGGTCCCGTCCATCACGGTCCCGATCACGCCCGGACGGAACCTTGCCGTGATCTTTGAGGTCGCCGCCATGAATAACCGCCAGAAGCGCATGGGCTACAACGCAGCGGTAGAATTCACCGAGCAGATGAGCAAATACTTTACCTCCCGAAATGACGACTGACAACATACAGCACAAACAAAAGCTCCCGGTCTCCGGGAGCTTTTTTGAACGCTTATAAGCTGCTTTCCCGCAGCTCCAGATGCACCGGGATGCGGATGAGCGTCTGCTGCGGCGCCTCGCCGCGGATGCAGGCGAGCAGCCGGTCAACGGCAAGGCTGGTCTCCAGCGTCTTGTCGGCGGAGACGGAGGACAGGGGGAAGGGCAGGCGGATGTGCGAGAGGATATCGTCAAAGCCGATGAGCCGGACGTCCTGCGGGATCCGGATGCCGCGCCCCTGCAGGCAGCACGCGGCGTCCAGCGCCAAAAGGTCACTGAAGGCAAAGATGCCGTCCGGGCAGCCATATCGGTCCAGATAGCGGCCCAGCGCCGGTTCCAGATCCGCGCCGCCCGGCGCAGTGCGCAGCAGGTGCGGCGTGAGCTCCGCCTCGCTAAGCGCGCGGCGGAAGCCGCTCTCGCGCTCGCGGGCGGAGGAGATGGAGTCCGGCACGTTGAGCATCAGAATATGCCGGCAGCCGGCCTGCGCGAGCTGCTGCCCGGCCAGATACCCGCCGCGCTCGTCGTCCCAGATCACGGCCGGAAGATCGTCATAGCAGCGGCCGAACAGGACGTACGGTGTCCGGCAGCTCTCCAGCAGGTCGATGGCCGCGCGGCTTTTCTGGCACGGGCAGAGCAGCACGCCGTCGACGCTGCTGCGCACGGCGTTTTTGACCGCGTCCAGCTCATACTGCGCGGTCTCGTCGGTGTTCATGACGATGACCTGGTAGCCGAGCGTGCGGAACGCGAGCTCGAATGCGTGCAGCTGGATGGAAAAGCGCAGGTTGGAGGTATCGCCGACAATGATGGCGATGGTCCGGCTGCTGCCGGAGCGCAGAGACCCGGCCAGCGCGTTGTGCACATAGCCAAGCTCCTTCGCCGCAGCGCGGATGGCGGCTTTCGTCTCCTCGCGCAGCTTCGGCGAGCCGCGCAGCGCCTGCGAGACGGTATTGACAGTGAAGCCGGTCTTTTCCGCGATATCCTTCAGCGTGACGCGGCGGTCATCTATCGGCATGGCGGCGCTCCTTTCGTTTCAGTCTGCTTCATTATACCTGCGGCGGAAAAGAAAGTCAAACCAATGCCAAGGATCCGCCGGTTCCTCTTTTATTTTTATGCGGAGTGTGATATGATGATAAAAACTATCCACCCGGAGGCGTTTATGTGGGCTTCTGAACTTCAACTGCAAAACATTGCGCGGACCTGCGCGGGTCTGGACCTGCGGACGCAGGAGCCGCTCAGCCGCCACACCTCGTTCCGCACCGGCGGTCCGGCTGCGCTGATGGCCTTCCCAAGAACGCCGGAGGAGCTGCAGCTGCTTCTGCGCAGCGCCGCGGCAGAGGGGGTAACGCCGTATCTGCTCGGCGCGGGGACGAACGTTCTGGCGCCGGACGCGGGACTGCAGGCGCTGGTCATCTGCCTGAAGGACGCGCTGACCGGGATCCGGCCGGAAGGGCAGACCGGACTTCAGGTCTTCGCAGGTGAAAGCCTGGCCCGGACGGCGGTCTTTGCCAAAAATCACGCGCTGACCGGCCTGGAATTTGCGCACGGCATTCCCGGGACGCTCGGCGGCGGCGTGTATATGAACGCGGGCGCCTACGGCGGGGAAATGAAACAGGTCGTGACCAGTGTGACGGTCTTCCGCATGGACGGAACCGAGCAGATGCTGAGCGCCGAGGCTTCCGCCTTCGGCTACCGCACGAGCGTCTATCAGACGCTGCCGTGCGTGATCGTGCGCGCGTCTTTGCAGCTGCAGCCCGGCGACCCGAATACAATCGCGCAGACGATGCGCGCGCTGATGGAAAAGCGCAAAGCCTCGCAGCCGCTGGAGCTGCCGTCCGCCGGAAGCACGTTCAAGCGTCCGGTGGGATATTTCGCGGGCCCGCTCATCGAGCAGGCTGGGCTCAAGGGGCAGGGGATCGGCGGTGCGGCGGTGTCGGAAAAGCACGCCGGGTTCGTCGTCAACTGCGGCGGCGCCACCACCGACGATATCCGCAGAACGATGGAACTCGTGCAGACGCGCGTGCTGGAGACCTCCGGCGTGCAGCTCGAGCCCGAGGTCCGCATCTGGTAAAGGAGAGAGATATGCAGTTTGTTATCATTTCCGGCATGTCCGGCGCGGGCAAGAGCAAGGCCGCGTCCGACCTTGAGGATCTCGGCTTTTACTGCGTCGACAATATGCCGGCGGAGATGATCCCGCAGTTCGCCCAGCTGTGTCTGGCGACGAAGGGCCGGTATGAAAAGGTCGCGCTCGTGACCGACGTACGGGCTAGCATGACCTTCGACGCCCTGTTTCAGGCGCTGCAGAAGCTCGATGAGATGCATCTGCAGTATTCCATCTATTATATCGAGGCCTCGACCGAGGTCATCATCAAGCGCTATAAAGAGACGCGCCGCCTGCACCCGCTCATGAAAGACGGCTCGACGCTGGCGGACGCCATCGGGCGGGAGCGCGAGCTCCTTGCGCCCGTGCGCAACCGGGCCAGCGCCATCATCGACACCTCCATCCTCTCCACCGGCAAGCTGCGCGGGATCCTGATCGATCTGGTCGCGGGTGGGATGCGGGAGCATTCGATGGACGTGCGCGTCGTCTCCTTTGGGTTCAAATACGGGCTGCCGCTGGAAGCCGATCTGGTCTTCGACGTGCGGTTCCTGCCGAATCCCTATTATATCCCGGAGCTCAAGCATCAGACCGGGCTGGACGAGCCTGTGCGGAATTTTGTCTTCAAATATCAGCAGACGCTGGACTTTACGGCCAAGGTCGAGGACCTGCTGTCGTTCCTGCTGCCCAATTATCTCGACGAGGGAAAAACAGACCTCGTCATCGCCGTCGGCTGCACCGGCGGCAAGCACCGGAGCGTCTGCATCGCAAAAGAGCTGTATGAATTCGTCTCGAAAAAGGGCTACGCCGCCACGCTCAGCCACCGCGATATGGGCAGAAGGTAAGCGCGATGGCAGAACTGACCGAACAGATCCGGCTCTATGAGCCCCACCGCAGGCAGCCGCGCATCGCGGCCATCGGCGGCGGGCACGGCCTGTCCGCCATGCTGCGGGGCCTGAAGACCTACACGAAGAATATCACCGCCATCGTCACCGTCGCCGACGACGGCGGCGGCTCCGGCATGCTGCGCGAGGATCTGGGAATGCTGCCGCCGGGTGATATCCGCAACTGCATCATGGCGCTGGCCAATACCGAGCCCACCATGCAGCAGCTGCTCAACTACCGCTTTACCGACGGCTCTCTGGCCGGGCAGAGCTTCGGCAACGATCTGCGTAAGGATGTTTTTTCTAAAATTATGCATCTTTCCTTTCAACAAACGGACAAAATCTCTACCGGTTCTCTGGTTACCCGGCTGACCAATGACGTAACACAGGTGCAGCAGATGGTGATGATGAGCGTCCGCGGCCTGATCCGCAACTCGGTCATGTTTCTCGGCGGCATCCTTATGCTGTACCGCCAATCCCCGCGATTTGCCGTAATCGCCGTCTGCGGTCTGCCCTTTGTCATCCTGACAGCCGTTTTCTTTCTAAAACGGACGGCACCTCTGTTTTCAGTCGTACAGCGGAAGCTGGATGGAATCAACCACATCATGCAGGAGAATGTAGCCGGAGCCCGGGTCGTCAAAGCCTATGTAAAAGAAGAATATGAATTGGGACGTTTTGACGAGGCCAACCAAACACTGTGCGAAGAGAACCTTCGGGTACAGACGCTTCTCGCGTTTATGAGTCCCTGCATCAATATCGTGCTGAATCTCTGCGTAGTCGCGGTGATCATCGTCGGCGGCTATACCGTTCGATCCGGCGGCAATATCACCCCAGGCAGCACCATGGCCGCCATTACGTATCTGGCGCAGATCCTTCACGGCGTGACCTTTATGGCCAATATATTCCAGACCTTCAGCCGCGCCAAGGCTTCTGCCGACCGTATCAATGAGGTGCTTCACAATCCTGAGGTCCTGCTGAACGGTGATTTTGACGGAGCGACTGAAACCGCCGGTACGGTTGAGTTTCAGAATGTCAGCTTCGCCTATCCCGGCAGCGAGGGTCAGAATGTATTAGAGAATCTTTCCTTCTCTGTCGCCCCGGGACAGACTCTGGCCATTATCGGCGCGACCGGCAGCGGA
>ERZ1106939.622-NODE-622-length-30805-cov-6.078634_pt1 | contig 30805 bp, 30 predicted proteins | sample MGYA00403669_ERZ1106939 | MGnify/ENA primary metagenome ERZ1106939 (study PRJEB35170, sample SAMEA104062447) | human gut metagenome | biome: human gut; feature: human-associated habitat; material: faeces | place: Denmark | collected 2012-09-28 ...
TGCTCTTCCGATCTAATCTCTTAGGATTACGGCCGCCGTTCATATTTACGAGCACCATTATGAAACAAAGGACTACTTCTTGTTGAAAATCAAGTCAAGTCCTTGGCTACGATAGAACCAAAAGCGTGTATCGCTCGATATGAGCGGCAAATGTTCGGTGATGGCGTGGGCGATGATTACGTGGTCGGAAGGGTCTTTATGCCCTTGCGCCTCGTTGGTTTCCAAGTGGGCATAAGTCATCATGTGCTCCTTTTTCAAAGGTAGTATCTTGACATAAAACTCATCTTCAATGGCCGCCACCATTTCTTCCGCCGATTTCCAACGTTTGGAGCACAATCCCTTGTTGCGGTAGGCCACAACAAGTTCACGCACCGATTCCGCACTGATGTAAATCAGAGTGTCCGGCTCTTGTAAAAGTGCGGCTACGTCTTTGCTCAACAGCTCCGTATCAAGTGCCAGATAGACAAAAATGTTAGTGTCGATAAGCACCCTCATACTTTACAACAAGAATGTAGGGTCGTTCACAATCAGACTACCTTTCAGTCTCATAGCCGCCTCCCACGTCTTATTTACTCTCTTCGGAGGATTTTTCCCGTCCGCTTCCAAGATTTCTTCCACCTTACTTTTTTTCTTCGTCGGTTCCATTGCTTTTTCAGTATTTTCTTCCATAGTTACTTTCCTTCCATGGTTACTACTATGGCAAAGATACAAAAAATATAAGAACAGGAAATAGTTACCCTGTTTTTTCGTTCGTTTCAGTTCTGCGCCAAACGATTTTTCATTCTCAGCCGAACGATTTTTCATTCTCCTGAGAATGATTTTCCGTTCTGTGGCAAACGATTTTCCGGTTGACGGAAGCCTCTCAAGCAGACAACGACAACATACAAACTCCCCTCCCCTACGTACAAGTATTTAAATGGGAAAAGGGTTCGCATCCTTCATACACACTGTAAACCAATCTGTTGCGGTGAAACCTCTTCGACAAGTGCCCTCACCTAACGTTCACGTCACGCAATATGTGCATGTTTATAATCCTTGAAACACAAACTATTAAGGTGAAGGGGCATTATACTGTGCAAAATATATTAAACCGGGATGGGCAGGATTCCCCGAAGGTCGTCCACGATAGCCACGTGGGGATAAGTTTTCAATTCCTCACGTGTGGTCATGCCATGCAATACACCGGAAAAATCCGTACCGGCGGCCTGTGCCGTTGCGGCATCCACTACGCTATCCCCTACATACAGCACCTCAGATTTCCCGCCACCGGAAGCACGTCCGATGGCCAACAGCAATCCTTCTGGGTCCGGCTTGGCCGCTGTCACATCCTCTCCGCCCACGATGAAATCCACAAGACCGTCATGTCCCGTTTTTTCAAACAAGTCGAGGATGCGGTAACGGAATTTGGTGGACACAATACCCAACACGGCTCCTTGGCTTTTCAAAGTTTCCAAGACCTCTATCGTCTCCGGGAAAAAGAAAGTATTGGCAGTCATGTGGACATCGGCGGCCTTCACATATTCACTCTTGTAGTCCGCCAACGTCCCCGCCTCGGTAATTCCCGTCAGGATGGAAAAAGATTCCTCCAACGTCTTCCCGATGGTGCGCTTGATTTCCGTATCCGTCACTCCGGTGTGCCCGTGATTGCCGAGCACATGCCGGAAACAAGTCACAATGCCCCGTGAAGAATCGACCAAGGTATAGTCGAAATCAAAAATATAAATAGTATAGCGTTTCATATCTTACGAAAAACAGTATTAAAACAGATTCAGTTTCTTTTGCCGAGCTTCCTCTATCGAGACGGTCTCTACACGCCGCGTTCCGGCACTTTCACGCAAACGTTCCTGCTCTTCGCGCAACTCGCGGAAAGCCTCTCCCTCCGTGTCGGGATTCAGGAAACGGGCAGCCGTCAGCGCGTTCTGCGAGGCATCCTTCATCCAAATGACCGGCCCGTCGTACACAGGAGCTATCTTCAATGCCGTATGCAAACGACTCGTCGTGGCCCCGCCGATCATGACCGGAATGGACAGCCCGGCCCGCTTCAATTCGCCCACCACATGCACCATCTCTTCCAGGCTCGGCGTAATCAGTCCGCTCAGGCCGATGATGTCGGGGTGCAGTTCCTTGGCTTTCGCCACAATCTCTTCTGCCGGTGTCATGACCCCCAAATCCACTATCTCATAGTTGTTGCAAGCCATGACCACCGATACGATATTCTTCCCGATGTCATGCACATCTCCCTTCACCGTAGCCACCAAGACCAATCCAGCACGTGCTGCCCCCTCTTTTTTCTCGGCCTCGATACGGGGTTGCAGGATGCCCACGGCTTTCTTCATCGTACGGGCTGTCTTCACGACCTGCGGCAAGAACATCTTACCGGCCCCGAACAGCTCGCCCACGGTATTCATCCCCTTCATGAGCGGCCCTTCGATGATGTCTACGGCGTGCGGATAAGACTGTGCCGCCTCCTCCAAATCTTCCTGCAAATAGGAATCTATACCTTTCACCAAAGCATGCTGCAAACGTTCCTCCACACTGCCGCCACGCCAGGCATCTGTCACAGGCACCCCGCCGCCTCCCGCTCCAGACAGCCCGGCCTTCGCCGCTTCTGCCTCAGCTTTCAGCTTATCGGCCAACTCTATCAACCGCTCCGCCGCGTCAGGCCGACGGTTGAGCACCACGTCTTCTATGACCGTCAGAATGTCGGACGGAATATCGCCATACATCACCGACGTGGCGGGATTGACGATGCCCATGTCCATCCCCTCACGGCAGGCATGGTAGAGGAACACGGCGTGCATCGCCTCGCGGATATAGTTGTTGCCCCGGAAAGAGAAAGAAAGGTTGCTCACCCCGCCACTTACATGTGCTCCGGGGAGGTTACGGCGAATCCATCCCGTAGCACGGATAAAGTCCACGGCATAGTTGTCATGTTCCTCCATTCCCGTGGCTATGGCCAACACGTTCGGGTCGAATATGATGTCATGGGGATTGAAACCGACCTCGTCCACCAACAAACGGTAAGCCCGTTCGCAGACTTCAATCTTGCGTTCATAAGTATCGGCCTGCCCCTTTTCATCAAAAGCCATCACGATGACGGCCGCCCCAAGGCGTTTCACCTCCCGGGCATGGGCCAAGAAAACTTCCTCTCCTTCTTTCAACGAGATGGAATTGACGATGCTCTTGCCCTGCACGCATTTCAGTCCGGCTGTAATCACGTCCCATTTGGAAGAATCTATCATGACGGGCACGCGGGAAATCTCCGGCTCGGAGGCCAACAGGTTCAGGAACGTCACCATCTCCTGCCGGGCATCGAGAAGCCCGTCGTCCATGTTGATGTCGACGACCAACGCACCATCCTCCACTTGCTTGCGGGCGATTTCCAAAGCCTCTTCGTAGTTTTTCTCTTTGACCAACCGCAGGAATTTGCGCGAACCAGCCACATTGCAACGTTCGCCCACATTGACGAACCGCACTTCAGGCGTCAGTTCAAACTGCTCCAAACCACTCAGGCACAAGGTTTCGGCTCTTCCGGCCGGCACATGCGGACGCCCTTGCGCCGCCAAAGCCGGAAAACGGGCGATATACTCGTCCGTCGTCCCGCAACAGCCCCCGATGATATTCACCCAACCTTCGTCCACAAAAAATTTCATTTCCTTTGCCATTTGGTACGGGGTCTGGTCGTACTCTCCCATGCTGTTGGGCAGTCCCGCGTTCGGATAGACGGATATATAATAAGGTGAACGATGGGCCAAGACTTGCAGGAAAGGAATAAGGTCGTGTGCCCCGAAAGAACAGTTCAGCCCCAAGGAAAAAATATCGGCATGAGCCACGGAAGCGAGGAAAGCCTCTATCGTCTGGCCGGAAAGCGTACGTCCGCTCTTGTCCGACACCGTAACCGACAACATGAGCGGCACTTTGCGTCCAACGGTTTGCATGGACGCTTCCGCCGCATAAATAGCGGCCTTGGCATTCAGCGTGTCGAAAATAGTTTCGATGAGCAAGGCATCCACACCGCCTTCGAGCAAGGCTTCCATCTGTTCCCGATAGGCAGCCACCAATTCGTCGAAAGCTAGGGCGCGGTATGCCGGATTGTTCACATCGGGACTCATCGAACAGGTTTTGTTGGTCGGCCCCACCGAACCGGCCACGAAACGCGGTTTTTCAGGATTGCGGGCCGTGAACTCATCCGCAAGCTCGCGGGCTATCCGGCAAGCCGCCAGATTGATTTCACGACAATAGTCCTCCACGTGGTAATCCGCCATCGATACTCGTTGCGAACTGAACGTATTCGTCTCGATAATGTCCGCCCCGACCGTGAGATATTTACGATGGATATCCCGAATCACATCAGGACGGGTCAGCGACAACAAATCGTTGTTACCGGACATCAGTCCCGGAACATCCCTGAAACATCCCCCCCGGAAATCAGCCTCTGTCAGGCCATACCGCTGAATCATGGTGCCCATGGCACCATCCAATATCAATATCCTCTCCTTAACAATCTCTTCCAACCTCATGATTTCAAACTCTAATACCTTTTTACCTGCCGGTCTATCTCGCGCCGGTCTTCCTTTTCCTTCAACGTCTGCCGCTTGTCGTATTCTTTCTTACCCCGGCACAAATACACATCCACTTTGGCACGTCCGTTCTCGTCGATAAACAACAAGGTCGGCACCAGTGTGAAACCGGGACTTTTCATTTCCTGCTGCAATTTCCGGATTTCCTTGCGGTTGAGCAAAAGCTTCCGGTCGCGCCGTGCCGCATGGTTATTGTAAGAACCGTACGAATACTCGGCCACGTACATGTTTTTCACCCACACCTCTCCGTTATGGATGAAACAAAAAGTATCCACCAGACTGGCCTTGCCCGCCCGTATGGATTTGATTTCCGTACCGGTCAGCACGATGCCGGCCGTATATTTGTCCAACAGCAAGAAATCAAACGAAGCCCGTTTATTCTTGATGTTTATTGATTTGGTCTTATTTTTCTTTTCTGCCATCTTTTTCCCTCCTTACTCTTTCACTACCTCGGCAAACAGCTCGAGATGCTCATCCACATAACAAGCCAATGCAGCCGTGACTTCTTCTTCCATTTCCACAAACTCGTCATCCAAGTCGTCAAACTGCGGATACGCCTCGAACAAAGCCATAAAGTCTTCGTCCGAACAGTCCTTCGTCAGTTCTTCCTTGTATTTGTCATACAGCCTCTTTCCTTTATATACCAGTTTGGAGAAATCATGCGCCCCCATCAGCCGCATGGCTTTCGCAAAAGGATTGTCGAAAATAAACGGCCCGTAGCCGTTGTGTATCAATTGGATAAATCCTCCGTCCATCACCTCCTCACGAAACAGGGCATAGGCCAACAATGAAATTTGTTCCCCATTGAGCATCCCCATGTTCCCGGCACTCAACTCTCCACCGATAACCTCCCGATAACGGTCAATGAAGACCTGCAAAAACTCATCCATTCCTTGTGCAGCCGCCTCGCGCAACCGCGCATCGCTGATTGTTATTATTTCTTGTTCCATTCCTTTGCGTCTTGAATTTGCAAAGATAGTGAAAGACGAGCGCAGTTCCAAGCCAAAAGCTTGCTTTTGAACGAAAGACTGCCGAGCCGCATCCTATTTTCGCATTGGCAAAGAAAAACCTAAAAATATTCCGCCTTTTATTTGTACGTTCCGCAATGTTGTCCTATATTTGCAGTGTACTATTATACTAATACACTAATTAATTTATAAAACATTGCCTTATGATGACCATTGAACACCTTTCATTCGGATATTCCAAACGGAAAAACCGCGTGTTAAACGACTGCTCCCTCCATCTCGAGGAAGGCAAGATTTATGGGCTTTTAGGGAAAAACGGGGTCGGAAAGTCCACCTTGCTCTACCTGATGACCGGACTCCTTACACCGACAGAAGGACATGCTTGCCTGAACGGCACAGATGTACGCTTGCGCCGTCCGGACACATTGAGCGACTTCTTTCTCATCCCCGAAGAATTCGACCTTCCGGACTACAACCTGAAAAAGTACGTCCGCCTCAACGCTCCTTTCTATCCGCATTTCGACCATGACAACCTGCTCCGCAATCTGGAAATGTTCGAACTACCGGAAGACATCAAGCTCGGCGAACTTTCGATGGGACAAAAGAAAAAGGCACTCATCTGCTTTGCCTTGGCCACCCGTACCTCGTGGCTCATCATGGACGAACCGACCAACGGACTGGACATCCCCGGCAAAAGCCAATTCCGCAAACTCCTCATCCGCGAAATGAACGAATCGCGTGGTATCGTGATTTCCACCCATCAGGTGCAAGATGTGGAACAACTTCTCGACCACGTGGTCATCTTAGATAACGCCCGCGTACTGCTCGATGCGTCGGTAACTGAAATCTGCCATAAATTATATTTCACGCAGACCGACAATGAATCGGAAACCTCCGAGGCTTATTACGCCCTCCCTTCTTACAACGGGCACAGCGTCATGCTCCCGAATCCGGAAGACAAGGATTCGGAAATCAACTTGGAACTCCTTTTCAACGGTACCCTGGCACACCCGGAAACCATCTGCCCCTTGTTTAATGCTGAAAAATAAAAGGATATGGAATCACAGTTTTTCAACCGGAAACGCTTCGCAGCCTTGCTTCACGCAGACTGGGCTATCCTATGTACACGCAGCCTCGTCATCCTCACCGCAGGCTACTTGTTACTCTCTGTCATTCTCACGGTGTCTTGCCTCAAAGTATATTCGGAAAACGCCACCTTGCTACAGACCCTCCCAACGGACATGTTAGAAGAAAAGTTCGCCCACCTCACTGACACAGCCACTAACCAAAATGCTGCGTTCGTCACCGTTACGGCATTCTTTTTCCTATTCCTTATATTCACTCCGTGGCTATGGAATGCGCCCATATACAACAAGGGACAGCACATCAGGTACTTGTTACTCCCTGCCTCCACGTTCGAGAAGTTCGCCCGATGGTGGCTCTATACCGTTCCTCTTTCGATTTTAGCAGGCGTTCTTATTATTTTGGCGGCAGACATCACCCGTGTCATCATCTGCAACATGGTCTTCCCGGATTACAGTTTCGCCCGCCCCCTACTCTTTACTTCCGGACTTCATACAGCCTCCTCCGGCTTTGTACTCAGGATGCTCCTCACGACCGGCCTTTTGGGCCAAGCCATTTCTGCCCGGAGCGAAACAGGACGGACACCCCTGCGCCGCGCACTCGGCAAATGCCCAATCCTGTTGTTGCCCCTCCTTTTGATGATTGGAGTCTCGCTCATTGCCGGAGGCGACCCTGACACTTACCCCCAACAGCCCGGAGCAGCGACTGCCGAAGTGGTATGGCATGCCTTTTGGCTTGTCGTAACCTCCCTCTTTTGGCTGTCGGCCTACCGCAGAATGAAAAAGAACGACCTCAAGTACCAATATGCCCTCAATCCGAAAAGCGTATGAATTTCAAGGAAAGCAAACCCATTTACTTGCAAATCGCCGACCGCATCTGCGATGAAATACTGCAAGGACGGTACGCTGAAAACGACCGTATCCCTTCCGTGCGCGATTACGCTGCCACGGTGGAGGTGAACGCCAATACGGCCATGCGCTCTTACGACTTCTTGCAATCCCGCTCTGTCATCCGCATGCAACGCGGCATAGGTTATTTCGTGGAACCGGACGCAACGGAACGTATCCGCACGTTTCGCAGGGAAAGTTTCATGAATGAAGAACTCTACGATTTCTTCCGGCAAGCCCGTTCCATCGGCATCACGGCAGAAGAACTCGAAACCCTTTACCGGCAATATTTATCAGACACCTCAGACCCTATGTACAACCTTTAAAAACACTCATCATGAACAAGAATACATTGAACGCCCAACGCCTCCTCCGATATTTCCGCAAGGACTGGAGTGAGAACAACATGCAGTTATACTATTATTTCATCATTCCTTACGGCATCATGACCCTGCTATTCAGTTGGATGGACTTTTCCAAAACGCATTCTGTGGTCGTGGCATTGGAACAAGTGCGGCAAGGCATGGAAACCGACAACAACAGTTATCAACAAATCATGGAAAATGCGTTGTCGGGAAAAGACGACTGTTGGTCATTCATTACCTTAACGACCATTTTCTGTTTTTATTTCTTCATGGCCTACGTTGGCAGCACCTTTTTCAAAACATCAAAATACCGGAAAGATTACATCACCGACCTGACATTCCCGGTTTCAAATGCAGAGAAGTTTATCATACGGTGGGGCAGAATCGCAATCATACCTTTCCCCGTCTTTTGTTTAGCCACCGTATTGGCAGACTTCACCCGTATCGGTTTCATCCATTTCCTCTATCCCGAAGTCTCGTTGTCGTTCCCTGTCCCATGGTCAAGTAGCGAATGTGAGGTGTACCTGCCCTTAGCCATCCTCCAAGCCTACGGCCTGCAAGCCTTGTTCATTCTGGGCGGTACCTATTGGCAGAAGAAACCTTTCCAAAAAACGCTGAGCCTCGTGCTGCTCACGTCCTTGATATATTATTTCACCTATTTCTGCACCGTATTTTATTTTATCGGACCGGATTTCGTTTACCATAATACCGCACAACAATGGGTATACGGTTGGACATTCGGTGTCCCCGCTTTCCTCGTCCTGTTGGGCTACCTGTTGACTTACCTCCGCATGCACCGTGCCACGCTTCTCCCGTCGTGGAAAGACAAGACTACGTTAGTAGCCTTCGCAGCCTTGCTCATCGGATTGGGGCTTTGCGTCTGGATGCCGAACTTCATCGTGGACCATTTCGCTTACGATTAGGACAGAAAAGCCCCAAATGAAAACATTGTTCCGCCAAATTATATCGAAAAGGGTAAACACGTGTACATTTAACACCTTTTTCGCCCGTTTTCTTGCCCGTACAACATTTTATTCATAGTTTTGCCGCCGAAAATGACAGAAAAACATTACAGTTAAAAGAACAACAGTCACATGAAAAAACAAACCATCATTGCCGCTCTCTTATTAGCTACGACCATGAGCCACGGAAAGGCGGCACCGAATCGAACCGAAACACCAACTAATTATGAAGGCTATCTTTTCGCTTATTTCGAAGGCGGAGGAGAAGCCAAACAACAGGAACACTTGCGTTTCGCCCTCAGTGATGACGGGGTGAACTGGCGTGCACTCAACGGAAACCGCCCGGTCATCGCTTCCGACACCATCAGCGAAAGCGGGGGTATCCGCGACCCTCACATCCTGCGCGGCGAAGACGGACGCTTCTACATCGTGGCCACGGACATGAATACCGCCAAAAACGGTTGGAACGAAAACCCGGGCATCGTGCTCCTGAGTTCGGACGACCTGCTTCATTGGAAACATGCCAAGATCAATCTATCCAAGGATTATCCGAAACATTTCGGTGATGCTTATTGGGTATGGGCTCCTCAGACCATTTACGACCGCAAGGCCAAAAAATATATGATTTATTTTACCTTGCAACGCAACGACCGCAAAAGCCTCATCACCTATTATGCATACGCCAACAAGGACTTCACAGGCTTTGAAAACGAACCCAAACAGCTCTTTTCGGCCAAATACGGCAGCATAGACAACGACATCATAGAAGGGGATGGCACTTACCACCTTTTCTATAAAGGCAACACCAAGGACGAAAATGGCAAGGAAGTGAAAAACGGCATCCAACAAGCCACTTCGAAAAGCCTGAAAGGCAAATGGAAGGAAGACTTCAGGTATGTAGACGCTTACGCAGGAAAGACACCCGTGGAAGGGTCGAGCATCTTCAAGCTGAACGGGAAAGACGAATACGTGTTGATGTACGACATGTACACTAGCGGACGGTATGAGTACCAGACCAGTACCGACCTTTACCATTTCTCCGAACCCAAAGCGTTCACCAAAGACTTCTTCCCGCGCCATGGTTCCGTCATTTCGCTGACCCGCGACGAACTGCAACGCCTACAGGAGAAATGGGGCTACGTGGTGACCTACCAGTTTGAAAGCCACGGCAACCCCATCATCCGCCACATGCACACAGCCGACCCTGCCGCACTCGTCAAGGGCGACACGCTATGGCTCTTCGCCGGACACGACCTGAACGGCAACCAAAACGGCTACGTGATGAAAGACTGGCAGCTGTTCTCCACCACCGACATGAAGCATTGGACGCAACACCCCTCCCCTCTGAAAATCGATGAATTCAAATGGGCAGAAAGCAAACAGGCATACGCCGGGCACGCAGTTGAACGCAACGGCAAATACTATTGGTATGTCAGCACCAACTGGTGCGGTATCGGCGTGGCCGTATCCGACAAAATCACCGGCCCTTACAAAGATGCCTTAGGCAAGCCGCTGCTCACCAACAAAGACTGTTTCGATTCCCGCCACAGTTGGGCTTGTATCGACCCTGCCGTATTCATAGACGATGACGGCCAAGCCTACCTGACATGGGGTAACCGCGAATGCTATATCGTAAAACTGAAAGACAACATGATAGAAACAGAGGGAGAGGTGAAACGCATCCATATCGACGAAAGCCATCCTTTCACTGAGGCTCCGTGGATTCACAAATACAATGGCAAATATTACCTCACATACGCTAGCGAATGGCCGGAAAAAATAGCCTATGCCGTAGCCGACCACATTGAAGGCCCGTATGAAACGAAAGGGATAATCTCAGAAATAGCCGGGAACAGCAACACGACCCATCCGGCCATCGTGAACTTCAAAGGACAATGGATTTTCATCAGCCACAATGGCGGCCTGCCCACCGGCACCAGTTACAGCCGCTCCATCGTGGCCGAACCCATGGAATACAATGCCGACGGCAGCATCAAGCCTATTCCTCCCACGGCAGAAGGCGTAAAACCATTGTAGGTTTCCCTTACCTCAAAAACAAATCCCCGTGAAAACGATGTTGAAGTTTTCACGGGGATTTGTTTATCTATAACATGCCCACAGGCATAAACAGCACGTCAGCCATGCCTCGGTTGTGCCAACATCCATTTGAAGTATTCCTCATGCTCGTCCACCAACTTCTCCCATGAATAATCACGCCGTATCACTTCCAAGTTACGTCCCGTATATTCCTTTTTATAGGCAGACACCGCCTGGTCTATTCCGTCCAACATCTCCATGGCAGCATCCGTGGAACCATAATATAAGGCGTTTTCACCCAAGACCGCACGGTTGAAGATATTGTCATGAGCCAGGATAAAGCAGCCGGAAGCCATGGCTTCCAACAAAGAAGGGTTCGTTCCGCCCACACTATGCCCATGGAAATAAGCATAGGAATAATGACGGATGGAGTTTAATTTACGAAAATCATATATACCACCCACAAAGCGGATATTCCGGTCATCGCCGTAGCGTTCCACCAGATGTTTTCCATAGGGCGTATTCGTCTTGCCTACAATCACCAACGGGCGTTTGCCATACTGGCCTGAAGCCAAATATCCCTCTATGGCCATGAAAAGGTTGTTTTCCGGTTCCAAACGGGCCACCACGATGAAATAACCATCCGCTTCCAAACCGAACTCCTTTAATATGTCCTCATCGTAATCCTCATGAATGTCAGCCCCGTATGCCAAGAACTTGCTTTCTTTTCCATATTTCTCCTTATAATAATCATGTATACCCATATTGTCCGCAATCAGGAAATGGCTATGCTTCACCGCCATACGTTCTTCCCAGAATACGAACTTCTGCACCCATCTGTTAAACTTCGTACGCTTGTATTCCAACCCGTCCATGTTCGTCGTAAAAAGCGGATACTTGATACGCTTCACATTGAACCAGATATAAGCCGGAACGATGCTCGTATAGCCCGCTTCGTAAATAATGTCGAACTTCTCCTTCTTCAAGGCATCGCGCAAAGACAGGAAATCGTAAAAGAAACTCCCCACGGAACTCCCTATCCATTTCTCCGGACTATAAATATGCTTTATGCGTACCCCCTTATAATCAGGCTCTCGGTAAGGATGGAAATGCGGAGAGTACACCACGACCTCATGCCCCCGCCGGACCAATCCCACGGAGATATATTCTGCAAACTGCTCGAAGCCCCCGTAGTTATTCGGTATGCCACGGGTGCTGATAAATGCTATTTTCATTCGTAAATATTCAATTGCGAGACTAATTCTAAATCAGTCTCTTGGTTAATTATTCTTTTGATTGACACAATAGTAAACGTCCAATTCCGACGTGCCACCCGCTTTACAGGCGGTATGTCTAAAATAAGATTAAAATTCGATTGATATTTATAGTTTGTTAGCACTTATGCCGATGGTCGAGGGCATAAGTTTTCCGTAATTGCGGTTACCTGCGGTTATCTCGGCAAAGAATTTCTTGAGGTATTCCAGGATTGAATACCCCTGCAGCCTGCAAGTGGACACGACGGAGTGGTTGGCCGCGCTAGCACGTGCCATCTTGTCGCTGCCGAAGAAAAGCGAGTTCTTCTGCCCGTTCGCCAAAAGCCGGATGCACCATTCGGCAAGGCTGTTGTCTATCGTGTAGTTTCCGTCCTTCCGGTAGAGGAAAATCTGATCCCAGAAATGGTCGAAATAACCCACCGCCTTTTTCATCAGGCTTCCGTGTCTCGGTGCGTTTTCGGATATCATCAGGTCGATCAGGCTTCGCATCCCTATTATTATTTCTGTTGTCTCCGGTGAGTTTTTCCGTCGCCTTGTCTCTTCCGGAGAGAGCTTCAGTTCCATAAACCTTGCTGCTTGAAAAGACTTTGCTTTAGCTTGGTCAACGGCCGCAGACACAAGCACCTGCGTATTTAACCGATGTGCCTCAATTTCCTATTGGCAATCCTTTTCCGCCTTACTTTTCTTATATACGCTTTGAACGGAGCGAAAATGCTTAAAACCTTAACCGTCCAAAGGCTTCCTTTGGGGAAGAATACCTTTATATCTCCCTCAAATCCATCCGTAGACCACAACTCCCGTTTTGCAATCTTTACGTTGAAGTAAAGCAACGGCAGGTAGTCATAAAAAATATTATTGAGAATTTTGTATCGAGTCGCCTTTGTGATATATCCATTCTTGCATGCGTCGTCTATCAACAAAGGGTATTCGTATGTGAAAGCATGGAACTTATTATGTCCGCTGCGCCTTTTCACAAATTGGGTTTCAAACAACGGCACATCACATATCACATAGCCTTCATGGAAGTGTTGCGTGAGCAACAGAGATGTATGGGGAAACAGTTTGTTAAGCGTTATGCAGTCTTTCACCCTGTCGAAATCCGACCGCCATATTCCGAAAGCATTGCTCCACGATGACCAAAACGAAATGTCTCGCATAAAACTGTCGAAATCGGCATACTCTTTGTTATCGCCATTGAGCAAGAAGCCACTCGAAAAGAATAGGTATTTTTTCCGGTTAGCTTTTACCAAGTCTATGATATATCTCAATGAACCTTTCTTGAACAATTCTTGGCTGTTATGCAACAAAAGATATTCGCCTTTGCCGTATGCTAACGAGTAATAGGAGTTCAGGAATCCTTCGCACTTTGTCGGAAAGTAATGGAAATTTTGCTGCCTGTACTCTTTCTGCAACACACTCAATTCATGTTCCGCACCGTTGTCTGAAATAATCACTTCGTACTCATGCAAGGGGACATCATTGTTAATCGTATAAATACTATCCAATGTCTTACGGAGGTATTCCAACCGCTTGCAACAAGGAATACATATTGAAACAATTACACCTTGTTCCATCATGCACACTGTTTAAGGTTATAACTAAACGCGCATGACGAAATCGGAATGAAATTATTAAATTCCCCTAAATATGTATATGGTGCGTGGTGATGTGTGAGGGTGTGTAGACATGAGGGGGGGGGTGGGTAAAATATTATGTTTCAACATATTATAAAAATTATCAGCTATCAATGCCCAGTCGTATTTGTCAATGAATGCCTTTTGGCTTGAAAGAGTACCATTCAAGACTGCAACCATTTTTGTTTTCAATTCTTCAATATTACAGGGATGAAACAGACATTCGCCGAAGAAATCAAAGTCAGCCATCGCCGTCTGGTTAGAGCATAAGACAGGACATCCCATAGCCGCAGCTTCCAACGGAGGTATGCCGAACCCTTCTGCCAATGACGGAAAGACAAACAAATCGGTAGTTTTATATAGAGCCATCAGTTCCGGGTAAGAAGCCGCAACCATTACGACATTGTCTTTCACTGTTTGTGGTAGCGAACCGTAATAACTGCTGAAAGCTTTGTTCGCCATGTCTTTTGCCCCTACGAATACTAATTTTATTCCTTGTTCATATAATTTCAACTCCACCCACGCCTGCAACAACAGCTGATGATTCTTGCGAGGTTCAATTCTACTGACAGTCATTATAAACCTGTCCAATCCGAATTTATTCTTCACATCCGGCAAAGCCATGCCGGAGGCTAGCAAGGTCACGCCGTTCGGCGTTATCTTTATAGCCCCCTCCGGTATGCAGAAATGCCTGACGATTTCATCCCGCGAGAAAGGCGATACCGTCAACAGCAAATCCGCCCTTCTTGCAGAACGCCTGAAGAGGAATTTGTTTTTCACCCTATACATCCATGGAAAATACTCCGGATAGTCAAGAAAAAGCAGGTCATGTATGGTGACAATCTCCTTGCAAGTCTTTACCAACGGACTGATGTATTGGAAATGGGCGCAGTCTATGCCATGTTTCCGTATTATCAGCGGAAACTCAACGGCAAGTCTTTCCATTTTGCTGCGACTTTTCAACTTGACATAATGGATGTTCGATGCAGCTCCGAACGTCCTCTCCAGATTGTCCGTATCAACGGCAGCAAAATAAAATTCTATATCTTCATGCCGCACCATATTCCTATATATGCCCTCAATGTAGGTTCTCGTCCCCTGATACTTGCCATCAAGCACGTGGGCATCTACCAGTAATCTCATTTATCTCAACATCGTATTTTAAGTGCCTATAATCTTTTTTGTACAAATTGACAAAACTCAATATATTCTTCGTCATTGTCTTACATTTTTCCATGAAGCTCATCTTCGCCCAACTATGAGCACAGCAATGCACGGCGAAAGCTTTCTTGTCAAAACTATTATACAACTTGCTCTCATATACCACCATGTCATCACTCAACATCTGTGTCTGATTCTTATACTTGAAACCAAAAGACTCCGCGTGAAGCGCGTAAATGTCGGGACCGATAAGTTCATCCATAGTCAAAGTCCCGTCGTCTCTTATAAATCTTCTCATCTTATAGTCATCCAACACAGCTGCCATATACGGGTGACCTTTCACTGATGCCATAAAAGTGATGTCAACCCCCAATCCGCAAACGGCCTTCACACCTTCTTTCCGGTTTCCTTCATTGTCAACCGACCCCTTGTCATACCGTCCGTTTTCCGGCGTGTCAATGAAAGTCACAAAATCGTGGTTAATAAATTCGTCAAACCTACGCTTCAAAAAAACATCCGAATCCATATAAATACCACCTTCCGTATATAAAGCATAGGCCCTCACCACATCGCAGGCAAAAGCGTATTTTCCCACCTTAAGCGCATCTTTAAGATACCTGTAATCCAGGTTCCTAATCAACTCGCCATTCCATAACTTTATGGTATAATCAGGTACGATATCTCTCCATGATTGCAAACATTTGTTAATTAGGGGGGGGGTAGGGATCAGAACCAAACCACATTAAATGAATGATTTTGGGAATTTTTTCGTTGTACATAAATATTTTATTTTGAAATTCATCGAACCAGTAATATTGTATTACTATTCACTTACGCCTCTTTATAACCTTGGCGCGGGGACGCATATATTGATGTTTTAACTATACGTTGCAACAATGACTGGAAAGAGTATTCCTTATTATATAAAGCATAGGCATTTTTTACTTTGTTTTTAACTATGTCTGAATCCAAATTCTCAATAATAAAAATTATTTTTCTCCTTAAATCACAAGCATCATTGGCGTTATAAAAGAATACACAATCTTCGCCAACGTAATCTCTAATAGAGGGTATGTCTGTTACGATAACAGGAACTCGAACCGCCATTGCTTCCATCATAGACATATGTCCAGCAGAAATATTAGTATCTCTAAGTGGTAGTATAAATAGCTTGCTCCTTTTTATAAAAGACCCGAACTGATTTAATGTAATGCCATAAATAAAATCAACATTGCAGTTTGCCATAGATGGTGTTACGCATTCAGGACGAGTGGCAACCAAACAATCTATCCTTTGACTGCCATCAATACCTCTCATGGCATCACAAAGCATCTGATAATTGCGATTACTACGACCACCACTGGAGATGTATTCTCTTGAATGATTGAAATGTTTCGTTTTTTTATAGTTATAGTCCTTACCATATTGCACAAACACAAATTTGTCTTTTAATTTAGGAAATATGTTTGAATACAATTCTTGTTCATCCTTACCATACAGAATAATTGTTTCGACTTTCTTATAGCAGAAATTCACAAACTTCTTTCGAATAGCGTAATATAATCGGCTCTGTTTGTTCTCAAACAAAAATCCAGCAATTGATATTATGGTTTTATTAATACATAATATCCTGCAGATTGCTGCGTAGAAAATTCCAACAATCGGATTTATGAAAATTATCCTCTTTCTGTTTCTACATTTCAATAGACGTAAAGCGTAAACCAGTGACAGCAACCAATAGCTAATGTGCGTCAAAAATCCACCTATTAGCTTTGTCCGTTGAAATATCTCTGTTAGCACATTTTCGTATTTTGTATACACGAATATGGGTGTACAAATATTTTCAATTGACTTTTGCAACTCTTTCTCTTTCGATTTGTACTCAAAAGAATCTAATACAATTACTGTTTTTTCCATTATGCGTGATAACTAAATCCTATTCTTTTCAGTGCGTGTTTTACCGTATATTTAGTAAACATAATCCAATATCTAAATATGGATTTTATCCATGAAATACGAACTGTATTTTTTAGTATCAAGTAGTATTCCTTGATTGCGGCATAGGAATCACTCATTCCTCCAACTTGCATATTTACTGTTACCATATCCATAAAGTCGGCCTCCAACCGATTACCTTTTCTCATCAACAATTCGTAATCAGCACATATCTTATATGATAAGTCAAATAACCCGATTTCATCAAATAGCGTCCTTCTATGCAATGCTCCTGGATGCGATATTGTCATACCATTAATACAATCCTTCCAATTCCATATTGCACCAACGGTATATATGGGCTTCCCATCTAAACCATACATGGTTCGCTTACTCGACACTAATTGGCACGATGTTGGTACTTTCTTCAGTTTTATTAAATATAGAGCAAGTGCATTGGGCAGTAAAATGTCGTCTGCCCCTATAAACATTATCCATTCTCCATGCGCAACTTTAACACCTTTGTTCCAAGCATCATAAATTCCCTTGTCCGGTTCGCTGACCGTATAGGCCACATATTGCTCATACTTTTTGATAATCGACAACGTTTCGTCTTCCGACCCACCATCGATTATCACAAGTTCCGTCTCGTTCGTCAGTTGCGGAACAATGCTCTGCAAGCATCGCTCCAATGTCTTTGCCGCATTAAATGTGGCTATGACGATTGATATTTCAAGTTCTTGCATACCCTATGCCATTTTGTATTTTTGTTTGTTTCCCTAAAATTCCAAATGTCACAAAAAAATAGAAAAAGGCAGTGGACGAGATAGGTTCTGCAAACAGTGTCAATAGGATTGTCAACAGGAAACCGATTCGGACTGTTGTGGATTCCATGAAGTCCGCCTTTACCATACGATATAATAGGAACAAGCCTATTACAAGTCCCCAATCGAGCAGAAAAATCATAAAACCGTTGACAATATAGGCATTAAGAAAACCCTCGTTATCACCTTTTATTTCCGCCTCATCCCATAAATATTGCCGGAGAGCAATGACATCATTACTTCTCGAATATCCTGTCAGTTCCGCATTTGCTCCGATTATCGGATTCTTACTCAGCATCATAGCTCCAACATAAGTATCTCCAAACCTGACCATAGAAGATGTCGCTCCTTCTCCATTAAGTTTCTCATCAATGTTCTGGGAAATTATTCCGTAGAAAAAAACGCCCACAATGGCCATCCCTGCCAATTGGCCTATTTTCATTTTTTTCAGTACAAATGAAAGATAATACAATATTATTACTATCATTGTAAACATGCCGGATGTTGACAGTGTCAATACTACGGCACTGATGGCCATCGCTATTTGTTTTGCACTCCGCTTTTCAAGCAAAGCAAAATAAAGATTAAAGTTCATTATCATTTGCCATATACCAGGTTCCCAAGCCAATCCACACAACCTGAATCCATTGGTAAAAGACATGCCGCCACTATCCACAAAATAAAACAAGCGATGGAAATGGTAAGCGAAAGTCCCCTCCAACGGAGAGAGCATTCCTGTAAAGAACAAAAAAGGAATGTGCATGAAAGTATAGTACATGGCATACTTGCACAACTTGGACATGTCATCATAAAAAGATGCCGCCCCCTTTCCGCGATAGTTCAATGCCACTATGTAACCGATAGCCATTGCGACAAGGACGAAAGGATAATTCGACACGTTTTTTATCATGGACAATATTGAGAATGCCCCCATCAAACATGCCATGACAAAAACATCCCTATGAGATATCTTCTTCATTTGTTTTCTGTTAAGAACAATCTCCACCAATAGCCAAACCAACAAAGCGCCTTGTATTTGTATATGTCGGAGACCACAACCTGACACAAACATTACGGTCAGAGACAACATCCTTATTGTCTGATTGTTTACTACCATATTTTAGCGTATATTTTAGAGAGAATCTTATGAGCTAAAATGCCTATGACGCACACAAGCAAGAGTGTGAGTAAGGCGCATGTATCATAATGTTCCGCAAATGGCATTGGAAACATTCTTTTTAAAGCCACAATGACAGGCAAGTGAATCATATATATTTCCAAAGAAGCTTTGCCTACCCCCCCCATAACATTATTTAACATCTTGCAATCGCCAACCTTATTTGCTAAGGCCACCAATACATATAGCAACAACAAGCTGACGAGTGAGGTTGACAAGCAAACACTCATAGTCGTCTTCATACAGTAGAGGCCCACGCCAACGAAGGCAAATGCCCAAGCCCCTAACCATAAAACTTTTTCCTTCTTCTTGGTCAAGAGTACGTGTGCGGTAAAAAATCCCATGAAGAAAACCGGCAAGCGATACAATAGCAAGACATGTTTCCACAACCTGTCCGAATCTGTAAATGTCATGTTAGGATTTTCAAACACTACATAATAGCCTACCAAAAAGGACACAACAGTCATCAGGAAACCAAACAACCGCATGTCGTCTCTTTTCATTATCGTGTGATACAAGAAAGGGAAAGCCACATAAAGAACCACTATGGACGGAATAAACCATCCGCCAAACTCACCGTCCGTAAAATAACCCAATGTCGAATACACCCACAAGAAATCGATAATACTGACATTCTCCTGATATAAAAAGTAGGTACATAAAAAACCGATGATGAAATACGTGGGGAATATACGCAAAAATCTTCTTTTATAAAACATCATCACATTGTCGTTCTTTGACATGGAGTAATAAAGCCCGAAAGCGGACAGGAACATGAAAAAGTCCACTCCCGTATAACCATAGTTGGAAATCACAGACAGAACGGGTGCTTGCAACCGGTAATGAAACATCACGACCCAAATTATGGCCATACCCATGATGGGGGAACGGTATTTGCTTATTGACGATAACGAATTTTGTTTATTCATTTTTTAATATTTTTCAGCTCAACCATTTTACTTATCATAAATATGATACGTCTTCTCAACCGGAAAGGTATTTCTGAAAGTATCACAAAAAGTGTCCTGTATCTTTTCCGTTTCCCCAACAGGCTGTCCTTATAACATGCAGGGAGATTAGGAAATCTTGATATCTCGTCACACAACGCCCGTTTCTCCTCCCTGGTAATCTCACGGCTGTTCAAAGAATTGCGTACTGTCATCACAAACGAAAAATACAAGACTTCCATCTTGATGTTCTCGGCGACAGGAGACTCCTTGGCCGCATCAAGGGCGTGCAACACATAGTCACGGATAGACAAATATATGTCTGCTGTCTCTTTCGTAACGTTCTTGGCCATGTTGAGGTTCGTTGTCGACGAACTCCTAATCAGATAATGTAGCAAAATATCCTTGACTAACACCACACGGACGGCATGCCTGACTACCTCAAACGAGAAGATGTAGTCTTCAACGATCTTATGTATGCACCTTATGTTGTTTTCCCTAAGGAAAGATGTCCTATACAACTTGTTCCAAGCGTATTGGGAATAATATGAATTGGACACATACACATAGCTCATAAACGACTCATTATCGAGGAACGTCTTGTCTTCGTGCTCCACGGACATCGTTTTTGTGCCGTCTTCATAATGTATGTCATGAGAGCCAACCACCAAATCAGCGTCAAACCTGACCGCATGGCGAACAAGTGTCGATATGGCATTTGGTTCTATATAATCGTCACTGTCGAGAAAATACAGGAATGTACCTTTAGCGTCAATTATCGCCATATTCCGAGAAAGGCCAAGGCCTTTCTCGGAATATTTTTTTTCAATAATTCTGACCGCGAAGCGGCCTTTTTTTATGGCGTTTTTGGCCTTTTCCAATGTACCGTCATCGCTTTGGTCGTAATACACCAACAATTCGATATTAGTATAATCTTGCGCAAATACGGAAGCGAGACATCTCTCTATATATTTTTCAACATTATAAATCGGAATACACACTGACACCAACGGATTACTTTCATTCATATATGTGTGTCTTTTATAAATTCAACTAAAACTCAATTTGCACATATCGCTTTCTGCCCAACAAAGCTGCCTGGCGGGCGAAAGCACTGTTCCTATACATATCCCCAGTATGAAGTTGGTATATCACTTCTGCTTTCGACAGCATGAACATGTCCAGGAACGTCTTCATGTATATTTGCCTGTTTGTTTCATGGCTGTTGTCTATATGGGCAATCTCGCCCGGAACGACATAGATGAAATCGTACCGGCTCATGTAATCAACGAATTTCTTGCTGTCTGCCGTCAATAGGATTTTGGAATTTATGCCCAGTTCAGTCCTCAGCTTCAATATTTGTTGTTCACATTTCTCCATCAGTTCTTGCTGCCCGGCATCTTCGAGCGTAGGGAATTTTGCGTGTTCCTCCTTGAAATCGCCCAATAACATAAGGAAGCGGAAAGCCATCGCACAATATTTGCCTGAACCTATCCCGGCCAAGCACCGGTCTATTGCGGAAAGAAGGCCGTCACTGGGTTTAAACAGGAAATGGAAGTCATTGGCATACCGTTTGATATAATAAGTAGAATCAGAATATACATGTATCTGCTTGTTGGGATTACGCTTTATCACCTGCTTCAGATACAACTTGTGGAACGAGGTATCGCTCTGCCAATCGTTGAGAAAGACGGGCACAGATATGCGTTTGCCGTATTTCACTTTTTCCCGATCCACCTTCCAGTCGTATCCATTGGGAAGCAAATAATCAGACAAGTCAAAAGGCGAGATGAAATGAATATAAAAGGGAATGTTGAAATCCTTGCTGAATTCGTAAGTCGTACAGATACCCTTGAAACGGTCTGTCAGCCCACAATGAATTTGCCTGCCGTCAAACATTGCAATCAAACAAGCCCCCAGTTCGTTCTCTTCCACCGCATCGGAATACCCACAATAATAATCGTACTCGTCTTTCTTGAAAAAAAACTTGTTTGTGAACAATGCCACAATACTCCGACATGTCTGCATCATTCGCGACTTGAACAGTTTCAAGCGTTTTATCAGCCTCATAAAATTAAAATTTTTATACGTAACCCGTTATTCGAGCCGGGTTGCCCTCCACTACGCAATTGTCTGGTATTGATTTTGTCACGACTGCATGCGGCCCAATACGCACGTTATTCCCGATTGTTACGCCTTTCAGTATCAATGAACCTATACATACATGCACGTTGTCACCTATTGATATAGCCGCATTTATTTTGTTCGCTTCGTCCATCTCCGATATGCGCCGATCCCGAAAATCCAATGAATGTGCATCCGAATCAATAATGACCACTCCGTCTTCAAACGTGCAGCCATTGCCTATCGCCACACTTTTGCGAACGTCGATTATTGTAGATGAAAACGTACAATCATTGCCTATTGACAGCATGCATTTGCTTCTGCAACCTATACTGTTCCTGTAATTGTATTGTCCTACACCTTTTTTGAACAAGACATTCCTGCCGATATTGATTCTCGCGTCTTTGCAAATGTTGAGTATTGGAAAACTCAAGAATTTACCCCCCAGACTAAACAAATTTTAACATTCATACACCGCAGAAGAACATTGCCTAAAATATCAATCATCGTTTCGCCCCCTCAATATTTTTATCACCTTGGCCGGATTGCCTGCTGCAATTACATCATCCGGTATGTCGCGTGTAACCACGCTTCCGGCACCGATAACGGATCGCGACCCAATGGTAACGCCCTTTAAGACCATGGAATTGGCACCTATCAAAACGTCATCCCCAATCACTATCGCCTTGCTTTTCTTGTTCCTGTCATCCATGTCGGCATCCCGACGATCCATGTAATCGAGAGAATGGCTATCAGAATCAAGAAAAATGACATGTGCGCCCACTTGCACATAATCACCCACGGCGAGCGAATGCCGGATATTGATTACCGGAGAGCTGAACCCACAATGGTTGCCGATGACAACACGGGCATTGTCATGCACTTTTATCACGCCTTTGATGTTGCTGGCAAGTGGATTTATCCCCCTTCCGCTTTTGAAAAAGCATCCGTCGCCAATACGGACTTCCGCCTTTGGCGATATGTCCAGTATCATTCGGCCATTGACCATCAAGTCCTTTCCATACATGATATGGCAATGCTTGAATTGCCATCTTCCATAACGCCAGAAGAATGAGCTTTCAATCCGTCGCTTAATCTGTATTATAATGAAAAGCAAGTTCATATTCCAACCAGTTTTTTGTAAATATCCATCAATGTCGATATAATCTGCCGGGAATCATGGCGCACACTCGCCGCAAGGATTGCATTACGACTCAATCTCTCTTGCAGCTCAGGGGCTTCGGCCAACATCTTGATTTTTCCTGCAAGCATGTAGGCATCGTGCGATTGCACCAATATGCCATTCATGCCATTGTCTATCAACGAAGATACGCCTCCCACATTTGTCGCAATGACAGGGACACCTAAATATTGGGCCTCGCAAACACTGTTGGGGCTGTTGTCAATATATGAGGGATGTACATAGACGGTTGACTCGCGTAGCAGGCGTGCCAATTCGCTCGCCGTGGCTGTTCCTCTCAGGCAGACGTTCACGTCATCAGCCTTTATCGCCTCATGCCGCTCGGTGAAATGGAAGGAACCGACACCGTAGACATTCCATTCAAAATCCATGTCGGTGGTTTCTTTCAAAAGTTTTGCTGTCCTTAAGACAAGGCTTGCACCCTTGTATAGAGGTGGAGAAATGACGGATATCAATTTTGTCTTCCCATATTGGCGCAGTTGCCATTTAGGTGATTCCATAAAGTCCTCACGCAACATCTCATTGCATAAATAGTATGTGGAACCTGGTGAAAGCAACGAAGTCACGGTCTTGTCCCAATCTGTCCGTCCGATAAAATGCTTGCACCCTGAAAAGATTTGTCGCTCTCTTTCCGACTGGTATTCCCACGACACCATATCTTTCCTGTGCAAGAGTGCACGCAGGAGACCGTTCTGGAATAAATAGTCCCGTTCCGAATATGACGGCGGAAGTAAAAAGCTCCTATATGGATTAAGCAACCCCTGTAGGTGTATTACACATGGTATCTCCACCTTGGAGGCTATAAGGCCATAGTTGTTCTCCGTTCCCCACACATGTATCACATCGGGGCGATAATCCGCAATGATTTCCTGATATTCCTTTACGTATCTTGCATCCGTATCCGCACCGACAGCATGAAGACTCCTGAATTTATCAAAAATCTTCGAGCGTACATTCTTGGAGCAACAGACGCTGTAGAAACGTATCCCGTCAATATCCTTCTGACCGTTTCGGGTACCTAATGACACCACTCCAACTGTCAGATTCTCACGTTTGATATGACTGAGCAGGGAACGCATCCATCCACCGCCATTGTATCCTTTGGAACATGAGGCGGACAAATCCCCATTGCAAAACCATAATACCCTCATTTTCTCATTTTTTTAGAATATAATCAATAGGATATTTAAGAAGCATCGCACATATAATAGATACCACAAGAACAAATGCCAATGAACGATGCCCCCACAAATACCATTGCACATTGAAGATGCTGCCATGTAAAAGGTAAACCAGGTATGACAACGACGAGAAATAAACAGTTGCAGAACGCGGCCTCAACGAAACACGGCGAAACAGTGATGCGAATATCACTATCGCCAACATCGCTATATTCGCATTCAGCATATAAGAATCAACACTGTCATTGGAGAACATAGTATAAGAAAGCAAATACAGTTCAACAACCGCCAACAGGACAAGGACTCTAGCTTTTGTGCCCATCATGTCTTTTTCGTACAAGGCTAAATAGAAACCTAAGACAAGTGCCCACAGGTTGCGCCAATAATGAGCGGGATAATGTATCTGCCGACAGACTACCGAGAACAACACCATCCCTACAATATATACGGCCACACACATTCCCTTGTGCTCCAATCCCACCGTTTTCTTTATAAAGAAAAAAAGGAAATAAGAAAAGGTTATCACGCACACAAACCACATGTGCGGATTTATGGAAACCGCACCCGTAAACAATAACGGAATCTTCCACAAAGGCATTACGCCACAACTTATCTTGAAGAAATTGGGCGTAACCTTTTCAGCATCAAAATCCGGTATATAAGACATCGGAAGAGACATCGCGACAACTACGACAAAAGCAGTAACCACCCAGAACGGTATCAGAATCTTGGCCATCCGCCGAAACATGAATTCCTTGAATACCGGAGGATGCAGGCTTTCACTTTTTGTTATCCCGTAAGACGATAATATCAAGAAAATGCACAAGGCGCAATTACCCCCCCCCGATTTGTAAAACCTTTTCTACACCCACAAATTGAAAACTGCTTCTCAATGCGAAATGATGACAAACTATAATTATGCACGCAAGTGCTTTCAATGAAAGCGATGCGTCTATGGGAATTATACTTTCCACGGCATGAATGCCATCGCCCCTCCGTTCCAAACTTACAACAAAAGCGAAAATGGCTATTGCAAGTACAACAACTGTTTCCATGTAATCTATTGTTTATCAAATCGTTTTGCGACTTCCACCATGGTGTAATCGAATACACGCTCAGAAGCCTTGTTGTCAATATGTTTAAAATATTTTCCAATTTCGGCATGTGATATGTTGGCATAAGACCTGGAAGCCAATATTTCACATACTTCACACCAATCGTGCGCCGTTTGCCCCGGCAGACTGTCATAATCCATGTATATACCACGGCAGTTATGGATGTAGTAGTCAAAATCAAAAGGAGACTTGATTACCGGTTTGCCCATGAACAGAAAATCAAAATAAATGGAAGAATAATCTGTAATAAGAATGTCCACAGTCCGTATCAAATCCATATTATTTAATGTCGGAGTATCCTCTATACTGATTATGCGAGGAGTCAGTTCATTGTCTGTCAACGTCTTGTCCCAGAAATGTCCCTTGTTTAAAAGAACCATGTTGTTTTGTTCCAACACCTTGTTTACCTGTTCTTGGTTAAAACCGAATTGTCCGAATGGCCTGAATGGTATTCCTTTGTCACGTGCGTCACGGAATGTGGGCATATATAATATCTTTATGCTGCCGGGATATTTCTTTTCAGCATCTTCGGTGATTCTGCATGTCCTATCCAGGTAAAGCGCGTCATGGTTAGGAAAGCCTAACACAGGTACGAATGGCAATCCGAAACAAGATTCCGAAATTTTAGCGAAATAATCAGAGCTTGCCGTGGTTATGACTTTTCCATGCTGCGTGAAACAATTCCGTAAACGTTCCTTTATCGTGAGTGGCGGTTTGACTACGCCTGCATCATAACCTATCTTCTTTATCGGTATGCCATGCCACAAGTTCAATTCGATGACCCCATCCAAGAAGAAACCCCTTCCTGTGATATCACATAGGCCGATTGTATATACAGCACAACCGGCTCGCAGCATTATCTTCTCAGCTTCCTTATTGTTTTCTGACTCTAAAACAGCTTTGTACCCCTTTGATTTCACATAATCACAAATCCAAGGGTCTTTTGTAAACCAATATGAGTCTATTTCAGGATGATGGCGGTTTACCCATTCGAAAAATTCCATAGAATTATCTCTATATTTTTGTCCAAGCCAACAACCGAAAATCCATGTGTTCACATCCCGGGTTGTCATCTTTCGGCGAAAATATGCCGCATAAGCTTGCATCTTTATTTTTCTCAATTTTTCTTCCATGCTAAAAACTTTTTATTTACAAATTTCTTCAGTGCGTCTTTCTCTTTTGCTTCCAAGCCAAAAAAACAAATAAGAAGCGACAAGACCATCGTGTTCAACAGCACAATGCAAGGCAGTCTAAGCACACAAGCCCCAAAAGCTTTTTGGACCATGCATGAAACAACAGTAGCAACGGCACCGATTAAAATTATCGGGCATATAACCTTTTCCAGATATACGCACAGCTTTAACGGAAGCTGTGAAGACAATACTTTCGTTTTCACAAAAATCAATACGACGTATATGCAAATAAAAACATAATATACTATTTCGGGAGGACAATTTTCAACATAATTGAATAGAAACCACGACACAGGAATAACCAAAATTCCAATAACATTTACCCAAATGGAGTAATTCTTCATGCTGCCCGTCGCGACAACTGCCATGAATAATGTATTCACAGACAAGTTCACCAACGTTGCCATCAATGTCAAACGAAGAAAAACGACCGTATGGTCAGGGACTTCCACAAGCCACAATGTCAACACGGTGTCTGCCTCCACAAAAAGAGGAACCAGGAAATACAGAAGCATAAAACATGAAAATTTGGCTCCTCCATATACAAGTTCAATCATTTTATTAATGTTGCCGGAAGCGTACGACTTCGTTATTTGCGGATTCAAGGATGTTGTAAAGTTATTCACAAACTGCATTACAGCCATCTCCACTTGTGTCGCAATTCCACGAGCCGCATTTACAACTACTCCAAAGAAAAAATTCATCAGCAAATTAACCCCCTGCGTGTTCAAGACATAAGACGTTTGACCAATGACATTCCACCCCGCAATATTTAACATTTGCCGGAAACTGGCTTTATCAAATATGAGATTGTATCTACATTCATTGAAATTCATGTGGCAATATATGCCATATATAAGCCTGACAACAAGAGCAACGAACAACATAAGCACTGCATAAAATTTAAGCTTGTCCATAACAGACACGCTTATCAGATATGCCACAATTAATTTGCAAACAGCTTCCACAATGCTTACATAGGCGAAAGCTTTCATCCTCTCATGCGCGATAATGCATGAATTGTATGGAACATTCAACAGGCCTATGACAAATGACAACAAACAACAATGTAAAGTCCAAACTGCGGCATCATATCGTGCCACGGGCATATTCATTTTGTAGCGCAAGAAATAATATCCGGCCAATTCACCCAATGCCAGTACCACAACTGAAAGTATAACCTGTACATTAACAGACGTGCAAAATATTTTATGTAATACCGCCCTGTCATCTTTCCCTATGTAGAACGTGATAAATCGGGATATTGACACGGACAACGAGTTGGTCAATATGGAAAGCATGCCTACAAAGCCGCCCACTACATTGTATATGCCAAAATCTTCGACTCCCAAAGACGAAAGGATGACCCTGCTCGTGTATAAGCTTATGGTCATAAGGAAAGCCATCCGCACATATAATATCAATGTGTTTTGAGCCAATCGTTTATTGTCTGGCACGAACTTGTTATTCATCATTTATTTAAAACAATATCCTCCGTTTATTTCAATCACACCTCCGTTCACAAAGCCTGGAGCAATGGCATTTACGGTCGTTCCCGTTCCTTCGAACACTTTCATCAAATTCTTCGCCAGGACATGTATGGCCGACTTTGTCATCCCATAGGCCAACGAAGTGCCGTGGGGATATACGCCCATCATCGAGCCTATCAGCACAATCCCGTGCATTGTTCCGCAGCTTGGACAGCAGATTCCTGATGAGGTAGACATTGCTGTTCAGGTTAACCTGCATCACCCTTTCCCATACTTCATCAGTCGTGCCTGCTTACCCTTCCGCTCTTTACTTTGTAATCGAAAGAGTGAAGGCCTTCCGCACGAAAATCCGTGTGGTAACGCTCCAATACACCTTTATATATGGTATCATAATCGGGAATGAACAAATCGTCCTTTTGTTCCAAGTGCGATATGATTTCCTTTGCCAAATCTTCCGTCTGACTTAAATCGGTCTCTCCTTGGTTGAAACTGGTTCCTTTTATCGATCCGGGCGACACGTTCAATATCCTGTTCTTGCTGCCGGATTTCTCCAGTTCCACGTTCACGCTCTCTATGAATATCTTCAAGGCTGCCTTGGTAGCGGCATAGACAGAAAAGAAAGGAGAAGACATGAAGCCTGCGATACTCACCATCACACCGCAACGGAAATCATCTTGCCCCAAGAGCTTGTCGTAAAAATGACGGATAATCCGAATGGCGGCAACGGTGTTCACATTAAACGAGTTGATGATATGCTCCTCGCTTATTTCCGAGAACAATGCCAACTTACCGAAACCTGCCGTAATCATCAGTGTGTCTATATCCTTGAATTGGTCAAACAAACTGTAATCATTACAGGTCAGGTCAAACTGATAGCACATGAACTTTTCTTGTTGACGCTCTGTCGCTACGGGTGATTTGTCAATAATGTAGATACGTCCCACGTCTAGCCTCTTGGCCAAAACCGTGGCTATACTGAGTCCGACGCCATTGGCACCGCCCACGATTAATGCGTTCCTCATATCTCGCTAAAGTTTATCCGTTCCGTAAATTGTTGCATGATTTTAGCCATCACTATGCTTTCTCTCCTGCGCAGCCTTGCCGTGCTGAACCGATGGTTGTAGATGCAGGATACAAACTCCTGTATTTCATAGCGCAAACCTGCACCATCCCATTTATAGAAGAACTTTTTGTTCTTATTCTGGTCTTCGTAGCGCAATTCAAAGTAATCTGTCTTCCACCATGGAGCCGGCACGTAGGCATATCCTTTTGTGCCGCTTATTACCAAAATTCCTTCTGTCTTCACGCCCAAACCAAGCTTGAATGAACCTACGGCCTTGGGGTAGAGCATCACGCCCTTGGTGTACATGTCGATACCACCCTCCATCCGTGAATAAAAACGGAGGTCTTCATAATCCACCCCCAACAATTTAATGATAGGCAGCAGGGGATATGAGCCTAATTCGTACATGGACCCACCTGCCTGGTCGGGGTCAAATTCCCTAAGCCGTCGGTCTTCCAACAGCTTCGACAAGGATGCCTCTATGTCAACAACCTCGCCAATCACGCCACTCTTTATCATCACAATCAGGTGGTTGAAGGCAGGGCAATGAGCTGTCTTGTTGGCTTCCATGAGTACTAATCCCTGTTGTTCTGCCAACTGGAAAAGCTCTTTTGCTTCATCACCGTCCAAAACCATTGGTGTCTCGCATAGCACATGCTTGCCAGCTTGCAGAGCCTGCTTAATGTAACCGTAATGGCTCAAGTGCGACGTGGCTATGTAGACAGCATCCACCCGTGCCAACATCCCCCCATAGGTGCAGCACACATCCGGAATATTCTTCTCCACGACAAACTGTGCCGCCTTGCCATAGTCGGCATCAAAGACTGCGGCCACTTCCACCCCGCTTACAAATGCGGATTCCGGCACAAAACGTTGTGATATCCTACCAGTACCAACCACGCCGATACGCACCAATGCCTGTGACTTATTGCGCAGCATGGTAGATGATATGCCTTCCGTACGTGGCAGATAGACCACCTTGCAAAACTCGTTCAGGTAGTCGAACTTACCTTCCCAGTCAGACCCAATGGCGAAAATATCTATGTCATACTTCTGTATGTCATCTATCTTCTGTCCCAAATAATCCTCTATGATTATTTGGTCTGCCAATCCTGTGGCCTTCACCGCTTCCACACGCTCTAAAACATTGTTTCGCACATTGAGCTTGCCCCGGTCGCGGTCGTAATTATCGTTGGTTACGCCTACAATGAGGTAGTCACCAAGTGCTTTCGCTCTCTTCAAGAGATTAATGTGGCCTTGGTGTAGCAAGTCATAAGTGCCATAGGTGATTACTTTTACCATCTATCAATTATTCTTATATTTTTCCACGACAATCAGTAAGCGACTAATTCTGACATGTCTCTAGCATTACAGATGCATGTCTAAAACAAGATTAAAATCCGGTTGGTTTTTATGACTTGTTTACACTTATGCCGATGGTCGAGGACAATAGCTACACAGGAGTTTTCCCAAAAATATCCTTCATCTTTCAGGATTCACGATAACAAACTCATTATTATAAAGTTATAAACTGAAAGATGTTTCAGGCATCCTTCAGCCACGTTTCATTTCCTTTGGAAGAGAACGGAAAACCAATCTGCGGA
>ERZ1106939.638-NODE-638-length-30267-cov-17.557394_pt1 | contig 30267 bp, 25 predicted proteins | sample MGYA00403669_ERZ1106939 | MGnify/ENA primary metagenome ERZ1106939 (study PRJEB35170, sample SAMEA104062447) | human gut metagenome | biome: human gut; feature: human-associated habitat; material: faeces | place: Denmark | collected 2012-09-28 ...
AATATGTCAGTTATCAAAGAGCCAGACGCAAAGACGCAGAGCCGATAACACGCAGATATGAAATGCGGTTATCGGCTCTTTGCTTTTTGACAACGACAAGCTGCTATGCGATTGCTGACAGATTGCAACTTGAAAACCGTTGCTTGTTAGCGAATTGCGGTTACAGCATAAAGCGGCGGTTTTGAGAAAATCAAAGCCGCCGCTTTTTCGCAGGACACTTTTTACATCCCGGCATGACAACGGCGGCTACTCCTATGAACAGTCGCCTTTTATTCGTCCCCATTTATCTTGTCCGCTTGCTGGCACAGTTTGATATACCGCTCGGCCCGCTCCGCGCTCATCCCGGCAAAATACTCCATCGCGCACCGGGGGACTTCCGGGCCAATATCCTCTAAAACAATGGCATCCAAGCTAATGTTAAGAGTGCTGGAAAACTGCGCCACAGTTTCAAAGCGCGGACTGTTTTGCCCATTCTCAATCTTCGAGACGGTACGGACGCTGGTATCAAGTTGTTCGGCCAATTCTCTTTGCGTCAAGTCGCGCTTCGCTCGCTCCACGCGGACGGCGGCCCCAAACTCTTTTATTGGATCGCTCATTATCATTCACCCAAGGTTATTGTAGAATATCCTATCGTTCCTATAAATCCCCTTATAATTCTTGTGTATAGAACGATACGACCTATTCTTTCCGACAGAAAGGGAGAACATACTATGAGGAAGGCAAAATACAGCTTTAAGGAGGCGACATAAGGGGGCAGAAGCCCACAATACTTCTGCACAAGATTTAAGGCTTTCCGCTTCTGGCAGGCCATAATCGAACAAGTCCAACAAGAGGAACGAGACTTCTATTTAGAAGAAATCTCGTTCCTCTTGTTCGTTTCCCTCCACAGCTTCGGGCCAACTTGGCCCGAAGCGGCCCCTCTCCGGGAGCGCCCCCGATGCCGCTCCCCGCCGCCCCCTCCATTCAGACCGCACAGACCCACCAAAATCTGAATGGAGGTAACAGCATGAAAACTATCAACTTACGGGAGTTTTACCCGTTTTATCATAGCGACCTGTTCATAGAAGTCTCCGACGAAGTGGCCGAGGCGCTGGTCGAGGCCCGGCGGTATGAGTGGCGTGTCCTTCGGCGCGTGGCCTACCATCGCGCCTACTTCTCGCTGGACGCCGGAGACGATATTGAGCGGGACGCCCTGTTCCGGGCCATGTCCCCCTGCGAGATTTACGAGCGCAAGCTGACGATAGAGCAGCTTTACGCCGCCATTGACGCTCTGCCCGAAAAGCAGGCCCGGAGGATCTACGCCCATTACATCCTCGGCTTGTCTATGCCGAAAATTGCCGCCGCCGAAAACGTCAGCGTGGAGGCGGTCAGCAGCGCGATTGAGCGCGGGCTGAAAAACATGGAGGTATTTTTGAAAAATGCGCTGTAAGCCCATTGACCAAACGGCTCAAAAACCTCCTGACTAATAGAAAGGGGTACAGCCCCTTTCCACTCGAACACTGACAACTGAATATACAGCATCACAGGCACAAAACCCGCGTGATAGCGACGAAGGGCGCGCCGCCAAGACAGACAGCTTCGGGAGGTGAAGGACAAGCTGTCCGAGCGATCTACGCAAGCCCTTGACCCGACTCTGGCAAACCGGGCGCGAGGACAGCGCGGGGGATAATGAAACTTCCTCACGGCCTCCTAAAGACTTGGGGGGAACCCTGCGGCGCACGTTTCGGACGGCGCTGTGGAGTTATGACAGCCGGGCCACCGGCGGCCTGTGATGCTCCCAGCACCGGGGCCGCGTGGCAAATGCGGTGCAGTTTGAAATAGAGATAGGGAAAGCCGCGCCGGGGCCATTCCGTCTTACGACGGCCCGACCATACCCCGGCGCGGCGCTCCCTGTTTTTACATCGGAGGTATCACGATGGAAAACGAAGGCTTGACAAAATGGGAGTTGATGACCCCCGATGAAAGAATGGATGAAATCCGCTGGCTGCTGGAACTGTCGGGCCGTATGTGCATGGCGATGGCCGCCGTGAAGGTATTTGACTTGTTCTATGCGAAGGTAGAGGACGAAGAAACGGAGGAAACGGACGATGGTGCAGGATAAGCTACTTGCGGCCATACTGGCCCAGCCGTGGAGCAACGGTGCTTGTCGCGGCTATGTCATCTACGCGATGGAGGCTTGCGGTTTCCCCGCCGAGGACATCCGGCGCGTTGTGGGAGAACTCCACTACGTTTTCGATATGCGCGGCCTCGAAGAAGCCGAGCGGCATTATGAGAATAGCCCCTACTGACATCGGGTCAAGTTGGCCCGATGTGCTTATGAGCAAATGGTAAAGGCCAGCACTTTGCGGAGTGCTGGCTTTTCCCATTCCCTCATAGGACAATCCATGAGCGGCATACACATGAAAGGAAGGAGGGGAATATCCATGCAAAAACAAATCCGTGTGGCGGAACTTGCAGGAGTCGATATAACGGCTGTCAACAAAGAGGACTTGATTGATGTGGCCGGGCTGACCTTCGACCACGGCATACCGCAGGATCAGCGGGCGGCGCGGGTGCTGGCGGCTGTCAAAAACCCGTACTGTTTCCGCGTGGGAGATTTGGGTGTGAAGCTGGAGTTTTTGGAGAACGCCCCGCCCCTCCAAGACTGCTTCACCGACTTCTTACAGCGTAAAAAAAGCGGCCTGTAATCTGTTGCAGGCCGCTTCCCCGCTTCGGGCCATGTTGGCCCGAAGTATACCTTATCGCCATCTGCAAAGCCGCGACAACATTGTGTGGCCCCCTCCCGGATGGTATAATATAGGTGTAATGTGATAGGGAAGGAGGTTCACATGGCGCGCAAGAGCCGTGTAATGATCGAGCGTACTATACAGAGGTTCAAAATATGGAGGATTGCAATTTACATCCGGCTTTCCAAGGAGGACGCGAGAAGCCTTGACGAGAGCGAGAGCGTAGCCAATCAGCGAAAAATCATTGAGGAACATATCGCCAGCTTCAACGACGGCGACGAGTACATTATTGTTGACGAGTATGTGGATGATGGGATTTCCGGCACAACGGATGACGAGCGGGAGGATTTTCAAAGGATGCTGACCGACATTGAACGGGGCCGCATCAACTGTGTTATCGTAAAAGACCTCGCCCGCTCCTTCCGCAATTACAGCGACCAGGGCTACTATCTGGATGACTGGTTTCCCCGTCATAACGTGCGCTTCATCTCTCTGTACCATCAGCCCCTTGACAGCTACAAGGAGCCGCAAAATATGCGGAGCATCGCTGTCCCCATCCAAGGCGTTCTAAATGAAAATCACTGTGCAGAGACTTCCGACAAGGTACGGGAAGTGTTTGACATGAAGCGGCGCAACGGAGAACACATCGGCTCCTTCGCCGCATACGGCTACCTGAAAGACCCCAACGACAAGAACGCCCTGATTGTGGACGAAGAAGCCGCCGCAGTTGTTCGGGATGTTTTTCAAATGTTCTTGGACGGCATGAGTAAAAACGCCATTGTCCATCATCTGAACGACCACGGCATACTTTGTCCCGCCGCTTACAAGCGGGAACGGCTGGGCCTGAAATATCAAAATCCCAGCATCGACCCGGCCCGGCGGCCCCTGTGGTGTGCGGGAACGCTGACCGGCATCTTGAAAAACCGTATGTACTGCGGGGATATGGTACAGGGCCGTTACCGTGTGAAAAGCTATAAGGTACACGTTCAAGAAATCGTCCCGGAGGATGAATGGTATATCGTGGAGAACACCCATCAGGCAATCATTGAGCGGGAAGTTTTTGAGAAGGTACAGAGGCTTTTGCTTCGGGACACCCGGACGGCCCCACAGAAGAACAACGTCTATCTGTTCAGCGGTTTTCTTCGCTGTGCCGATTGCGGCAAAGCTATGAGCCGCAGCCAAGTTGGCGGGACGGTGTACTACTATTGCCGCACTTACAAAGACCAGTCAAAAAGTGCTTGCACGAAACACACGATAAAGCATAACCGTTTAGAGGCGGCTGTGCTTTACGCGATACAGCAGCAGGTGTATTTAGCCGTTGACTACTCCAAGACCATTGAGCGCATCAACAAGGCCCCACTTGTCAAGAGCCAATCCAAAAAGCTGGTGGACGCTATTGAGCAGAAGGAGCGGGAACTTTCCAAAATAGCCCGGTACAAGCAAGCCATTTATCAGGACTGGAAGGACGGGGAAATCACTCACTCCGACTACCGGCACATGAAAGAGGATTACGAGCGGCAGGCCGAGGATTTGAACATTGTCATTGACAGGCTTCGGGCCGAGCAAGCCGAACTGGAAAACGGCATCGACACGGAAAACCCGTTTCTGGCGGCCTTCCGACAGTATCAGAACATCGACAAGCTGACGCGGGATGTGTTGATTGAACTTGTTGACCGCATTGTAATTTACGAGGGCGGCAATATCAGCATCGTGTTCCGCTTCGCTGACGAACTGCGCCGGATACAAGATTACATCGAAGTCAATACCCCAAACGAAGCGGTTTAACAGGCCGCATTTTTTACAGATAGCCCACTTTCCTTAAAAAACCGCCCCGGTGGGACCGATGGGACCGGGAACGCCCTGAATGCCCTGCACACCCTGCGGACCGGTCGGCCCGATCACGCCGTAGGGCGGATACGGAGGCGGCGGGGGAGGCGGGAACGGACGCGGGCAGCACTGCTGGTCGCAGCCGCAGCTGCTGCCGCAATTACCCTGATAACGATTGATAGCGATCACCCTCCTTGATTTTTCGGCGGTGCGCCGCCGAAGCGCAGACGATACGCCTGCGTTTCAGTCTATGCGCGAGGACGCAAAAGGGTCCCGCCGCGTACGCGGCGGGACCCTCAGCGTGTCGAAAAAGTCTTTTCTCCCCGCTGAGCAAGTTTTCAGAACTTTATAAAAGTTCTGAAAACTTAGGATTTCAATAGCGCAGGACACCCTTCTTGGGTTTCCCGCGCACACTCTTCCTTTCCGTCGCGGAGAATTTACCACTTTATTGACAGTCTGAGGGTCCCGCCGTGTACGCGGCGGGACCCTTCGGGAAAACGGTATTTCCTTGTGCGCGAGGCTTACAGCGCGGCGCGGAGCGCCTCCACGCGGTCGCACTTTTCCCACGCGACGCCAAGCTCCTCGCGGCCCATGTGACCGTAGGCGGCGAGCTGACGGTAGATCGGGCGGCGCAGGTCAAGGTCGCGGATGATAGCGGTCGGGCGCAGGTCAAAGACCTTCTCGACGGCCTCCTCAAGCTTCGTATCGGCGACCTTGCCGGTGCCGAAGGTCTCGACGAGCACGCTCACGGGATGCGCCACGCCGATGGCGTAGGCGAGCTGCACCTGGCACTTCGACGCAAGACCGGCAGCCACGATGTTCTTGGCGATCCAGCGCGCGGCGTAGGCGGCGGAGCGGTCCACCTTCGTCGGGTCCTTGCCGGAGAAGCAGCCGCCGCCGTGCGGGGCGCTGCCGCCGTAGGTATCGACGATGATCTTGCGGCCTGTCAGACCGCTGTCGCCCTGCGGGCCGCCGATGACAAAACGGCCGGTCGGGTTGACATAAATTTTCGTTTCGCCGTCGAGCAGGCCCGCGGGGATGGTGGGCTTGATGACCAGCTCGATCATATCGCGGCGGATGGTCTCCAGCTCCGCCTCGGGCGCGTGCTGCGTGGAGACGACCACGGTGTCGATGCGCTTGGGCTTGCCGGCTTCGTCGTATTCGACCGTGACCTGCGTCTTGCCGTCGGGACGCAGATAGTCCACAAGACCCTGCTTGCGAACCTCGGTCAGGCGCTTGGCCATCTTGTGCGAGAGTGAGATGGCCAGCGGCATCAGCTCCGGCGTTTCGTCGCAGGCGTATCCGAACATCATGCCCTGGTCACCCGCGCCGTTGTCGAGGTCGCTCGCGCCGCTTTCCTTGTTCTCGTAGGAGTTATCGACGCCCATGGCGATGTCGCCGCTCTGCTCGTCGATGTTGGTGATGATGCCGCAGGTGTCGCAGTCGAAGCCGTATTTCGCGCGGTCGTAGCCGATCGAGCGGATGACCTCACGCGCGATCTTGGGAATATCGACGTAGCAGCTCGTCGTGATCTCGCCCATGATGTGGACAAGGCCGGTGGAGACGGTCGTCTCGCAGGCGACTCGGCCGTTGGGGTCCTTTTCCAGAATGGCGTCGAGCACCGCGTCGGAGATCTGGTCGCAGATCTTGTCGGGATGCCCTTCGGTGACGGACTCGGAGGTGAATAAACGCTTTGCCATGATTCTTCTTTCCTTTCTTTTCTCGCGGGAGCACAAAAAAAGCGCTCGGCCGAACCGGTCGAGTGCGAAAACTTTTTGCTTTCCCTCATCTTTCGATTCGTTCGACGGATTTGGCACCTTGCGCTGCAGGTTGCCGTGGTATCATCGGGCCGTTCCCTCCACCACTCTTGATGAAGTATGAACTTGTCTGGTATTTGCTGAAATTATTCTACCCGGATTCCCATGTGATGTCAACAGATATTTCAAGAATTTGTGCAAATGCTTGACTTTGCCCTTTCTTATGCTACAATAGCCACAGCAAGAAATGCGAGAGTCATCGGAGGACCTGCGGCCGCAGCCGCAGCGGTCGAGAAGATGTCGGATGCGTCCGGTCAAAAAAGGGACCGGATTTTTTTTGCTCATTTTCAAGAGGGGAGAGAGTGTCGTGGTATTCAGCAGCGCCAGCTTTCTGATCTTTTTCCTGCCGTGCCTGCTTGTCCTGTATTTCCTTGTGCCGCGGCGCTGCCGCTATCTGAGGAACCTTGTCCTGCTGGCCTTTTCGCTGGCGTTCTATGCCTGCGGCGGGCCGAAATTTCTGCTGCTCATGCTGCTCTCCATCGCCATCAACTACGCCGGCGGGCTGCTGGCGGGACCGGCGCACTGCCCAAGGACGCGGCGGCTCGGCATGACGCTTGCCGTGGTGCTGGGGCTTGCGCTGCTGGGCTGGTTCAAGTACGCGGGCTTCTTCGGTGAGATGCTCCACGCTCTGCTGCCGGTCGTTCCGGTGCCGCAGGTAACGCTGCCCATCGGCATCTCGTTCTTCACCTTTCAGGGCCTGAGCTACGTCATCGATGTGTACCGCGGCGACGCTGCGGTGCAGCGCGACCCGCTCAAGCTCGCGCTTTACATCGCCTTCTTTCCGCAGCTCGTCGCCGGTCCCATCGTGCGCTACACCACCGTCGCGGAGGAGATCGACGAGCGGCATGAGTCCGTCTCCGAATTCTCCGCCGGCGCGGTGCGCTTTCTCTTCGGCCTCGGCAAGAAGATGCTGCTGGCGAACGCCGTGGCGCGGATCGCGGATGCGGCCTTTGCCGCCGTTATGCCCTCGGTGCTCTTCGCGTGGCTGGGCGCGGTGGCGTACACCTTCCAGATCTACTTCGATTTTTCTGCCTATTCCGATATGGCCATCGGCCTCGGGCGAATGTTCGGCTTCCACTTTTTGGAGAATTTCAATTACCCCTATGTCGCGCGGAGCGTCACGGAGTTCTGGCGGCGCTGGCACATTTCACTTTCCACCTGGTTCCGCGACTATGTGTATATCCCGCTCGGCGGAAACCGCTGCTCGAGGGCGCGCAATGTGTGGAACCTCCTCGTCGTCTGGTTCCTGACCGGAATGTGGCACGGCGCGAGCTGGAATTTCATCGCCTGGGGACTTTGGTTCTTTGTGCTGCTCGTGGGGGAAAAGTTCCTTTGGGGCAAGGCTCTGGAGCGTCTGCCGTCGCTCGTGCGCCACGCCTACGCGATGGTGCTGGTCGTATTCAGCTGGGTGCTCTTCCGCGCCGAGACGCTCACGGCTGCGGCGGCTTACTTCGCCGCCATGTTCGGCAGCAGCGGCGTGTGGTGCGGCAGCCGCGTCGTCTATTACGCGCTGGAGTTCTGGCCGGAGCTGCTGTGCTGCTGCATCGCCGCGCTGCCGGTGAAGCAATGGCTGGAGACGACGCTTCAAAAGCGGGACGCCGCGCCCGCCCGCGCCGTGCTGACGTGGGGGCCGAAGCTCGCGGCGATGACGCTGCTGGCGTGCTCGTACTGCAAGCTCGTCACGGGCTCGTTCAATCCCTTCATCTACTTCCGGTTCTGAGAGGAGATGCCGACATGAAAAAATTCAGCGAGTGGGCGATGGCCCTGCTCTTTTCCGGCACGCTCCTGGTCCTGATGGCAGCGACCATCCTGCTGCCGAAGGAGCGCTACTCCTACTACGAAAACCGCAACCTCTCCGCCTTCCCCGAGATCAGCGTCGAGAGCGTCGCGAGCGGAAAGGTCTTCGGCGAGCTGGAGACCATGTTCTGCGACTACGCCGCCTGGCGCACCGCCGCGCTCCGCGCGGTGACCTGGTGCGACCTGAATCTTTTTCACCGTCCTGTGGTGAACGAGGTCGTCGTCACGCCCGACGCGCTGCTCGAGGAGCTCTACACCATGCCCGACACCGCCGAGGATATCGTGCGCGAGGCCGACGCCGTGGCGGCGGACAACGCCGCGCTGCGCGATCAGATCGAGGCTTACGGAGGATACTACTGCTATCTCGCCGTGCCCTGCCAGTACGCCTACTACGAGGACGCATATCCCGCCTACCTCGAAAACCGCGCCGCCTACACCGCCGCGGAGCGCGCGGCGCTCCGCGAGGCCATGGAGGCGCGGGGCATCGCCTATGTGGACATGGGCGAGATCTTTGATGCCGAGGGCCATCTGCCGGAGTTCAGCTCAAAGGTGGACAACCACTACGGCCTGCGCGGCGCGTATGTGACCTACCGTGCGGCGGCGGAACGGCTCGCGGCGGACGGCTGCGCGCTCCGCGTTCCCGAGGAGGGGACGGACGTGACCTTCTCCGCGCTGCCCAATCCCTACATGGGCTCGCGCACGCGCAAGCTGCTCGGCCTGCGCGGCAGCGATGAAAAGCTCCTCACGGCCTCGCTCGCTGAGGACATCCCCTTCACCCGCTTCGATAACGGCGCGGCGGCGGAGGCCACGGTCTACGCGCTTCCGGGCAGCGACGCCGAGCCGCTGACCTACGGCCTCTACATGGGCGGCGACATTGCTGAGACGGTCATCCAAACCGACCGCCCCGAGCTTCCCAACGCCCTGATCTTCGGCGACAGCTTCACCAATCCGGTGGAGTGCCTTGCCTACTACAGCTTCAACGAGCTGCGCTCGGTCGACCTGCGCCACTACACGGTGCAGAGCCTGAGCGACTACATCGCGGCCTATCAACCCGACGTGGTGCTGTGTGTCCGCGACTATCAGAGTCTTCTCCTGCGGGAGTTCAACGGAGATTTCTTCAGTTAACTGCCGCAAAAGCCGGACAGAAAGGAGGCGGAACGCCTTGCGGATCACGCTTTCCGATCATTTTACCTACCAAAAGCTTCTGCGCTTCACGATGCCCAGCATCGTCATGATGATCGTCACCTCGGTCTACAGCATCGTGGACGGCTTCTTTGTCTCCAACTGCGTGGGCAAGAACGCCTTTGCCGCGCTCAACCTCATCTTCCCCGTGCTCATGGCGCTTTCCGCCTTCGGCTTCATGGTCGGCACCGGCGGCAGCGCCCTCATCGCCAAGACCCTCGGCGAGGGAAAGACGAAGGAGGCGAACGGCATCTTCTCGATGCTCGTCGCGATCCTGGCGGTCGGCGGCGCGGTGCTCGCCGCGGTCTTCTTCGTGTTCATCCGACCGATCTCCTATGCCGTCGGCGCGACGGAGCTGACCATCGACGACTGCGTGCTCTACGGGCGCATCCTGCTTGTCTCGCTGCCGCTCTTCATGCTGCAAAACAGCTTTCAGAGCTTCCTTGCCACGGCGGAAAAACCGGGCTTCGGGCTGAAGGTGACGGTGTTCGCGGGCTTGACGAACGTGGTGCTCGACTTCCTGCTCGTCTATGTCCTTCCGTTCGGACTTGCGGGCGCGGCACTCGCCACCGCCCTTTCGCAGGCGGTCGGCGCGGCCATTCCGCTCGCCTATTTCCTGCGCGAGAACGACACGCCGCTGCGGCTCGGACGGCCGTGCTTTGATCTGCGTGCGCTTTGGCGGGCCTGCTGTAACGGCTCGAGCGAGATGGTGAGCAATCTCTCCGGCTCGCTCGTCGGCATCCTCTACAACGTGCAGCTCATGGCCATCGCGCAGGAGGACGGCGTGAGCGCCTACGGCGTTCTGATGTACGTCGACTTCATCTTCAAGGCATTTTTCTTTGGCTATTCCATCGCCGTCACGCCGGTCGTCGGCTACCACTACGGCGCACAAAACCATGCGGAGCTCAAAAGCCTCCTGCGCAAGAGCCTGATCATCACCGTGCTCGTGAGCCTCGTCATGACCGGCGCTTCCGTGACCCTTGCCGGCCCTATCGCCGACCTCTTTGTGGGCTACGACGCGGCGCTGCACGATATGACGGTCAACGCCCTGCGCGTCTACTCCGTCTCGTTCCTCGTCTTCGGCTTCAACATCTTCGGCTCGGCGTTCTTCACCGGGTTGAACGACGGCACGGACAGCGCGCTCATTTCGTTCCTGCGGACGCTGGTGTTTCAGGTCGCGGCGATCTTGCTGCTGCCGAGGTGGCTTGACATCAACGGCATCTGGCTCGCCGTCACCGCCGCGGAATCGCTCACGCTGCTCGTCACCGTTTCGCTCCTTGCCGCGAAACGGAGAAAATATCACTACTGAGCCGAAAAATTCCCGCCGCGCGGCGGGAATTTTCGCGGAATTTATAATTTGGTAATGATTTTTTCCGCCGCATAGGGTACAATGCAGGATAAGCTATTTTCACGATCGGAGGGATCGACCTTGAATTCTCTGCGCCGCCGCATCGACCGCTTCTGCGTGCTGCATCCGAACTTCGGCATTCCGAACCTGATGCTCTACATCGTCATCGGCAACATCGCCTTCTATCTGCTCTCCCTGTTCTCCACGCTTGACGGAGGCTCCTTTTACTCCATTCTCAGCTTCAGCTGGGCGGGCCTCAAGCAGGGGCAGCTCTGGCGGCTGCTGTCCTTCAGCTTTCTGCCGATGACCACCAGCCCCTTCTGGCTGCTGGTGAGCTGCTATTTCTATTACTGGATCGGCTCGACGCTCGAGCGTGAGTGGGGTACGGCGAAGTTCACCATCTACTACCTCAGCGGCGTGCTGCTCACGGCGCTCGGCGCGGTCATCACGAGTCTGATCACCGGGTACGACTGGCAGGTGGCGGGCGCGGAGTATGTGAACCTTGCCATGTTCTTCGCCTTCGCCACGCTCTATCCCGACGCGCAGGTGCTGCTGTTCTTCTTCATTCCGGTCAAGATCAAGTGGATGGCCATTCTGGACGCGTGCTACTTCGCATACATCATCTTCTTCTGCGCCGCCTCCCGCTATTGGATCGGCGTGGTGCTGCCGCTCGTGGCGCTGCTGAACTTCTTCGTGTTCTTCGCGCCGGAGCTGGGGCGCTTTGCCAAGCGGGAGCAGACGCGGACCAAGCAGGCGGCGCACTTCCACAACGCCGTCCGCCAGACGCAGCGCGAGCAGCAGAGCCAGGGCTACCGCCACAAGTGCGCGGTCTGCGGCCGCACCGACGTCACGAATCCGGAGCTGCAGTTCCGCTACTGCTCCAAGTGCGCGGGCTATCACTGCTTCTGCTCCGACCACATTTTCAATCACGTCCACTTCACGGACGAGAATCCCTGAGGAGGCATTGTTATGGCATTGACCAGAGAACAGGCATGGGAGCTGCTCAACGAGTACAACAAGGGTGAATTTCATCTCAAGCACGGCCAGATCGTCGGCGACGTGATGCGCTGGTACGCAAATGAACTGGGCTACGGCGACGAGGCCGACTTCTGGGAGACCGTGGGTCTCCTGCACGACCTTGACTTTGAGATGTATCCCGACGAACACTGCATCAAATCGCAGGAGATCATGCGGGAAAAGGGACTGGATGAGCGCCTGATCCGCGCGACCGCCAGCCACGGCTACGGCCTGCATTTCGACGGCCTGCCCGAGCCGCAGCACGAGATGGAGAAGGTCCTCTTCGCCACCGACGAGCTGACCGGCCTCATCGGCGCGGTCGCCCTCATGCGCCCGAGCAAGAGCGTGGAGGACCTTGAGGTCAAGTCCGTCAAGAAGAAGTACAAGGACAAGAAGTTCGCCGCCGGCTGCTCGCGCGAGGTCATCGAGCGCGGCGCGGAGATGCTTGGCTGGGATCTCGATACCCTCATTGAGCGCACCATCCTCGCCATGCGCGCGAGCGAGCACGTCGATTGACACGAAAAAAAGCAGAGACCGCACTGCGCTGCGGTCTCCGCTTTTTTCATGCGCTTTTTCAGTAGGGGCAGGGGAACGCGGAGAATACCGCGTGGCGGTTCATCGTGGTAAAGGGGTAGCCGTAATAAGTCTCGCTTCCGGGAACAGGCACAAAATCGCCGGTTTCGTCATTCCATTCCCGACGGGTGATGGTCTGCATGATCTCGCCGCTATCGCCGTTCCACGCGACCAGATAGCTCTCGGTGTCGATGGTGATGTCGCTGCCGCGGTCGGCCCACGCCGCGTAGAGCGCGCCGTCGGACTCCACAAAGCGGCCCGTGGCGAGCCATTCGTCGGCAAGCTCCGCGCTGACGTGCTCGCACAGCAGCGCGCGCAGCTCGTCGAGCGTGTTCACGTCGCCCAGCGTGACGCGGGCGAGGGGAAGACCGTCCACCGTGATGCCGGGCGCGCCGCTGTCCACGGGCGGGGTGGTCATGTTGAACCACGACCAGAGTGTTTTGGTGGTGTAATAGTCCGCAATGATGATCTCGTCCTGCGGCACATCGAGCAGTGACTGCGTGTGCGCGTCGAGCGCGTTGTAGAAGCGGCTGTAGGGGATCTCAAAGGTCTGCGGCCCCGAGGCGTAGGGCCCGAGGACATAGGCGTCGAAGTTGACGGTCATGCCGCTGCCGCTGAAATAAAAGTGCGCGTTGGAGGAGAGGTCATAAACGTAGGAGTAGAAATCATCGTAGAGGTAATCGTCCACTCCCTCTTCGTAGATCCTGTTCACGATCTCCGAGGCGAGCGTATCGACCAGCGTTTTGCCGAGTGCACTGTCGGTGGAGGACTGCGCGTTGAGCGCGTCGAGCGTCAGAAATTCGCCGGTGGTGAGATCGAAGCTCCAGGTGAGGGTGGAGGTGTTCGGATGCGCGCCGCCGTAGAAGGCGTAGGCATTGGCAAGCACGCTGATGAGCCCGTCGGTCTGGTAGACGACCTCGCCAAGCAGTTCATCCTCGTAGTAGATGTACTCAAAGGACATGGAGTCACTGCCGTAATGGTCGCGCGCCTCCTGAGCCAGCTCCGACTCGTTGGAGAGCACCGCGGCGTAGCAGCGCTCCATCTCGGCGTTGAAGGCGTCGCGCACGGCAACCGCCGCGCTCTGTGTGGCTGCGGCGCCGGGTTCATAGAGCGCGCCGTCGGCGGTGCGAAGCTCAAGCTGCGGCAGCTCATAATTTGTGTGCAGCAGGAGCGTGCCGTCGTCGGCAGTGTAGGTCGATTCATGGGTGAGCGGCGTGCCGACGGCGAAAGTCAGCTCCGGCGTCTCCGGCTGGGAGGGCTTTGGAGCATCGGGACCGGTCGGATCGACCTTGACGGCGCAGGCGCCGAGTGACAGCGCCAGCGAGAGCGCGAGCAGGGAGGCGAACAGTTTTTTCATGGTGAGTCTCCTTTCTGAATGCCGGTCAGAGAATGACCGGTGTGGTCGTCCACGCGCTGCCGGGCTTCGCCGCGGCAAGGGACGGATAGGCCAAAGTATATTGCTCCTCCGCGCGGGCGGTGAGGGCAAAGAGCCGCTGCGCGGCCGCGTCCAGCCGCCGCACGTCCGCGCTCCTCGTGAGGACGGGCGCGGCGGCGGTCGTTTTCATCGTTTTGAGCACCTCGCGCCCGCGCTCGTTACACGCGAGCACACGCAGATAGGGCACGCGCTGCGGGATATCCTCCGGCGTGACGCCGAGATAGACGGCAAGCAACAGCCGCCGCAGCCGCGCGTAGGCGTAGCGCTTGGACTTCGCCGCGGCGAGGATGCCGTCGATCGTCGTCTCGCGCTGCACGGCATCGTAGAAGCGGTGGTAAAGTCCCTCGCCGCCGCCATCGAAGGGGGCGAGGTCCGCCTCGGTCAGCGTACGCAGACGGGAGAGGATCGCCCGCTCGGCGTTTGCCATCGTCACCGGCGCGCGGCCTGCCGCGCATTCGCGCGCGCAGATCGCCGCGCTCTCCGGCGTGAGAAATTCGTCGGCGCACGCGCCGTTTATGAGCAGCTCACGGATGCGGCTCGCGGAGGCGAAGCCCTCCGCCGCGCCGCCGTCGTGCCCGACGCCCCTTCGCGGCAGCGCCAGCGGCATCAGCGCGGCGGCCTGCCGCGCGATGGCTTTGCAGTATTCTACACCCAGAATGTCGTTCGGCTGCGCGAGCACCGCGGCACGATCTCCAAGCAGTTCGCGCGCGGCAGCTTCGCGCGCCGCGGCGAAGGAGACGCCCTCCTGTAAGCCCTGACGCAGATACGCGGCAAAGGACTCCGATTCGAGCGCCGCCGCCACGGCTTTCAGCGTTTCCGTGTCGCCGCATTCGCTGCCGAAGACCAGCGTGTCCACCGCGCCGGTCGCCGCCAGCACGCCCACGCCGCCCGCGGCGAAGCCCTCGGCGGACGCGATCGCCCACGGCAGCGGCAGCTCGAGCACGAGGTCGGCGCCGCCGCGCACGGCGGCCTCCGCGCGTGCGTGCGTCCGCATGACGGCAAAATCGCCCCGCTGGACGAAGCTGCCGCTCATGGCGCAGACGACGGCGGTCTCCGCGCCGAGACGGCGGCGCAGCTCGCCGATCTGCCAGGCGTGGCCGCGATGGAATGGATTATACTCACTTATGATACCAGCAGTCCGCATAAAAATCATCTCAAAATGGTTACAATTTTGGCTCCTGCAAAAAAATTTATGGTTGTCATCACGGAAATTTTTGCTATAATAAAAGGCGTATGTATTGGTCCGTTGGACAAATTCCCACAATTACCATTTCTATCTTACCTGAAATTGGGGCACATTGCAAGACGCCGCCCCCTGGAAAACGGAGGAAACAACATGAATGTTCTGGTCATCAACGCAGGAAGCTCTTCCCTGAAGTATCAGCTTCTCAATCCCGCCACCGGCGTGCTGCTCGCCAAGGGCCTTTGCGAGCGCATCGGCATCGACGGCAAGTTCACCTACAAGCCCCAGCTTGAGGGCAAGGAGGCCATCAAGGCCGCCGACGTCGCCATGCCCACCCACAACGAAGCCATCGCGGCTGTTCTGAACGCCCTCGTGGACGAGAAGAACGGCGTCATCGGCTCCATGAAGGAGATCGACGCGGTCGGTCACCGCGTGGTCCACGGCGGCGAGAAGTTCGCCAAGTCCGTCGTCATCACCGACGAGGTCATGGCCGCCATCGAGGAGTGCAATCCCCTCGCGCCCCTGCACAACCCCGCCAACATCATCGGCATCAAGGCCTGCCAGCAGCTCATGCCCGGCGTGCCCATGGTCGCCGTGTTCGACACCGCCTTCCATCAGACGATGCCTCCCGTGGCCTACACCTATGCCATTCCCTATGAGTATTACGAGAATGACAAGGTCCGCCGCTACGGCTTCCACGGCACCAGCCACAAGTATGTGGCCTCCCGCGCCGCCGATATGCTCGGCAAGCCCATCGAGAGCCTGAAGCTCATCTCCTGCCACCTCGGCAACGGCTCCTCCGTCACCGCTGTGGACGGCGGCAAGAGCGTGGAGACCTCCATGGGCTTCACGCCCCTCGCCGGCCTGCCCATGGGCACCCGCGCGGGCGACATCGACGCCGGTATTCTGGAGTACCTGATGAACAAGTACGGCTACTCCATCGGCGAGATGCTGAACATTCTCAACAAGAAGTCCGGTATGGAGGGCATCTCCGGAGTTTCCTCCGACTTCCGCGATCTGGAGGAGGGCGCTGAGAAGGGCAACGAGCGCTGCGCGCTCGCCCGCGAGAAGTTCGCCTACGAGGTCAAGAAGCTCATCGGCGCGTATGCCGCCGTCATGGGCGGCGTGGACGCCATCATCTTCACCGCCGGTGTCGGCGAGAACGACGCGCTCGAGCGTATGCAGATCGCGTCCGGCCTGGAGTATATGGGCGTGAAGATGGACGAGGACGCCAACAACGTCCGCGGCGAGGAGCGCGTGATCTCCGCCACGGATTCCAAGGTCAAGGTCCTGCTCATCCCCACCAACGAAGAGCTGATGATCGCCATGGATACCGCCTCCCTCGTCGGCTGAGGCAAAAAGCAAGCGGAATAAAAGGAAGCAGATGCGAAAGCATCTGCTTCCTTTTTGCGTTATTCCGCAGTCTCCGGCCGCGGCTTATCCCACGGGAGCGGGAGCCTCTGCACAAGCCCGATGAGCTGGCCCGAAATGAGCACGGTCAGCAGCGAGTAGCCGATGCGCCGCAGCGGGATGTAGGTCAGCGACAGACCGAGCACCACCAGATCGGTGGAGAGATAGGCCCATTGGATGCCCATGCCCGTGACGTGCGCGATGCACATGGCGAGTGCGTCGTCGCCGCCGGAGGCGCCGCCCGCGCGCACGGAAAGTCCCGCGCCGACGCCGACGAACAGCGCGCCGACCACGGCGGCGAGCAGCGGCATTTCGGCCAGCTGCGGCCAGAGCGGCGGGAACAGCTCGTAGAGCTTGTAGGGCAGCGAGAAGCCCACGGTCGCGATGAGCGAGTAGGCAATGAAGCTGCGGCCCAGCAGCCGCCAGCCCCAGCCGTAGCACAGCAGGTTCAGCACAAAGCCGGAGACAGCGGGGGAGAGGGAAAACCAATGGTCGAGCAGCAGCGTCGCGCCGAGCACGCCGCCCTCGGTGATGCCGGAGACGGAGTGGACGTGGTAGAGACCGAACGCCAGAAACGCGCTGGAGAAAAACGCCATGCAGCAGCGCCAGCGCTCCAGGCCGCGCACGGTGGCGCGGCACTCGTTCCAGAGGCCGCGCAGGGAGGGGGAAGACAAGCTAAAACCTCGCGATCTGTTGTGGATTTGGCGGCTCAGGCGGTTGTTTCACGCACAAAGCCTTCGGGGTAAACGGTGAAGTCGTACACCGTGCCGTCCTCGGGGACGGCGAGAGAGCCGTCCCGTAAGCTGAGAAAGGGCTGGTAGATGATGGCTGTGCCGTCCGCGGCGGTGACGGTGATCTGCGTGTCGGGCATGATATCGCTCACATTGGCGGCAATGCACAGCGGAGTGCCGGAGCCGCTCTCCCAAAGAACCTCGCCGGCCACAGGTCCCTCCGCGTCCCAGCTCGGCCAGCCGAATTCATTCACGGTGATGCTCACATCCTCGTCGGCGGGGACGATGCAGTAGATCTCCCAGCCGCCGGTGCTGACTGCCAGCTTAGAGGGAAGGTCGAGCAGGAAGGGATAGCGCGCGGCGTAACCATTGTCCTCCAGCAGCGCGTGGAGGTCGAGCGCGTCGTTGCCGTTGGTCGAGCCGAGGTAGGCGCAGCCGAGCACCGCGCCTGCGGCGCGGATGGTCTTGCGCAGGTCGGCGAGCGACTGCTCCGCCTCGCTCGGCGCGGGGGTATCGGGGGTATCGGGCTGCTCGACCGGCGGCTGCGCGGAGGGGTCCTCCGCCGACCTTTTCCCGCCGCAGGCGGTGAGGGTGAGCAGCAGCAACGCGCTGAGCAGCGCGCAAAGGGTTTGTTTCATGGGAGGTGTTTTCCTTTCGGGGATTCAGAATTTTCCGCCGGAGTGCGAGAAGCCGCCGGAGTTGACGGTCGTGCCGCCGGAGAAGCTCGGGCCGCTGTCGTGGTCGTCGGACTCCGTCTTGATGGGCGTGCGCACCTCGGTGGTGTGGGTGAAGCGATCCTCGCGCGCGGTGATCTCGGCGCCGCCGGAGACGGTGTAGCGCGCGGCCTCGGTCGCGCGGCGCACGCTCTTGAGCTGACGCTTATAGATCGCGCAGACGATGAACGCCACGATCAGGCCGAGGGGCAGGCCGAACCGGAAGGCCATGAGGGCGGCAAAGAAAAGCTTATCCCCAAAGCTCAGCGGTTCATATTCCTCCTCGGTTTCGTCGGACGGCTCCACGTCGATGGGGGCGCCGTTGGCGTTGGCCTCGAGGTAGCGGCCGCACGCGGCGATGTAGTCCGCGAAGCCGCCGTACCAGTCGTCCTCGCGGAAGTTGTCGAGGAACTCGTCCTGCATGATGTACTTGCCGTAGTCGGTGAAGGCAGCGTTGGCGGTGTCGCCGTGGGCGAGCATCTGGAAATCGCGCTCGGCCATGCTCAGCGCGAGCATGATGCCGTTGCTGTCGTAGGAGGCGGCAAGCCCGAGCGCGTCCCACGCGTATTCGGTGAAGGCGGCCATGCCGGTCTCGTCGGTCTCCGTGACCGCGTCGGGGTCGATGTAGTCCGCCATGTCGTCGACGGTCACGACGTACACGCCGCAGCCGTACTGGTCGGCGACCGCCATCGCCGACGCGGTGAGCGTATCATACTCCTCCTGGGTGAGCAGGGCCGCGTCGTCGTAGACGTACACGCCGCTGCTGTCCGCCGCGGCGGACACGCTCAGCGACAGCGCGAGGACGAGGGCGAAGAGCAGGGAAGCATATTTCTTCATCATCATGCCACCTCCTTACAGGTTCAGGAGCAGTCCGGCAGCCATCACGCCCAGCATACAAAGACCGGTGATGGCGGCGAAATGCTTCCAGTACAGTCCCTTGTCGAGCGGCAGGTCGCCGACGAGCTTGCCGGTCTGGCCGTTCATGGCGAAGAGAAAGCTCTTGCCGTTCCACTTCGTGCTCAGCAGCCACACGGGCATGAGCGCATAGTGGACCTTGCCGCGGTGGAGCGTGACGTTTTGGCTTTCGACCGTGCAGGAGGTGTAGTCGCCGCGGGCGTCCTGCTCCATCAGCTCCACGGCGCTCGTTTCGCAGCGGCTGTCCGCGCGTTCGGCGCAGTCCTGCACGGAAACGTCGTATTTGTCGGCGAGGAAGCCGGGCAGATACGCCGTGGAAAAGGGCTTGAGCTCCTTGTAGTCGAAGGGCTCGATGGCGTCCATGTGGTCGTCGGGCATCTTGCTCGAGGCGTCCACCGGCACGCGCTCGAACCGCACCGTGCCCGCGCGGCGCACATCGTAATGGTTCGTGACGGTCACGTTTTCACGGGCGGTGGAGTAGCCGCTCACCTTGGTGCCGTGGCAGCGGACGTCGACCTCCGCGCTGCCGTCGTAGAGCCAGAAGGGGACGTAGACGCCCTTGACCTCCTCGATGTGGTTCTCATTGGAGAACGCCTTCGGCAGCAGCTTCTTGCCGCCGTAGTGCTTTTTGAGCGCCGCGACTGCGGCGGCCTTATCCAGCTTGAAGGGCAGCACATAGTCGGGCTTGAGCGCGCCGCTGAACTGCCCGGGCACGATGGTGTTGTTGCCGCAGTAGGGGCAGGAGGTCGCGCTGGTCGTCTCGTCGCAGATCAGCTCCGCGCCGCAGCTCGGGCAGGAATAGACGCGCAGCTTTTCCGCGTCCGCGCCCCAGTCGCTGCCGGAGGCGGCGGTCCATTCGCCGTCCGCCGCGGCCTGCTCCTCCGCCTGACGGAACGCGCCGGCAGCCTGCGCGTCCTTCTCGGCGTAGAGCTTTTCGATCTCCGCGACCTCGTAGCTCGAGCCGCAGAAGTCGCATTGGAGCTTGCCGGTCGCGCCGTCGAAGCGCAGCGGGCCGGTGCAGGCGGGACACTTGTAATTGGTCACCTGATTTGCCATGCTTTTTTCTCCTTTTTCAGACTTGTCATAAGGTCGGCAGGAGCCTGCCGCGCAGCGCGGCAGGCCCGATCATACCGTGTTATCGTTTGTGGATCGCTCAGGCTCTGGGCTTGCCGCAGTTGGAGCAGAATTTGCCGCTGTTTTTCGTGCCGCAGTCGCACGTCCACTCGCCCGCGGGCGCGGGCTTGCCGCAGTTCGAGCAGAATTTGCCCGTGTTCTTCGCGCCGCAGCTGCACGTCCACTCGTTCGCGCTCACCGGAGCCGGCTTGCCGCAGTTCGCGCAGAACTTGCCCGTGTTGCCCGTCTGTCCGCAGCTGCAAGTCCAGCCCTGTACGGCGGGGGCCGGAGCGGGAGCGGGCTGCGCCGCCTGCTGCTGCGCGCCCTGCTGATAGAGGGTGCCCATCTGCGCGCCGGCCATGCCGCCTGCCATGCCCATGCCCATAAACGCGCCGACCGCGCCGTTCGGGTTCGCCGCCGCCGTCTTCATCGCGTCGCCGGTCGCGCCCGCGAGATGCGCCGCCGCACGGGTCGGGTCCATAAACGCCGCGTTGCGCTGCATCTCCTTGATCATCTTCTCGTCTTCCTCGTTCGCCGTGACGGAGGAAACGCCGAAGGAGACGACCTCGATGCCGCGCAGGTCGCGCCACTTGGCGCTCAGCGCCTCGTTGAGCGCGTCCGCCAGCTCGATCGTGTGGCCGGGCAGTGCGGAGTAGCGGATGCCCATTTCGCTGATCTTCGCGAACGCGGGCTGGAGCGCGGTGAGCAGCTCGGTCTTGAGCTGGCTGTCGAGGTTCGAGCGGTCATAGTCCTCGCTCACATTGCCGCAGACGTTCGTGTAGAACAGGAGCGGGTTGGCGATATGATAGCTGTACTCGCCGAAGCAGCGGATGCCAACATCAAGGTCGATGGCGGCGCGCTGGTCGACCACGCGGAACGGAACGGGAGACGCCGTGCCGTACTTGTTGCCGATGAGCTCCTTCGTGTTGAAGTAGTAAACGCGCTGATCCTTGGGCGCTTCGCCGCCGAAGGTGAAGCGCTTGCCGATGTTGCGGAAAACATCGGCGATGCCGTCGCCGAGCTTGCCCGAGAAGATGCTCGGCTCGGTGGAGGTATCATAGAGGAACTCGCCCGGCTCGGCGCAGACCTCCACGACCTTGCCCTGCTCGACGATGAGCATACACTGGCCGTCCGCCACGGCGATCATCGAGCCGTTGGTGATGATGTTCTCGTCGCCCTTGTAGTTGCTCGAACGGCCCGTGACCTTCTTGTGGCCCTTGGTCGCCAGAATGTTTGCGGGCATCGCTTCACAGTAGAAGTATTCCTTCCACTGGTCGGCCATCACGCCGCCCGCGGCCCCCGCGATCGCTTTGATGAGTCCCATACGATAAAGCTCCCTTCTGTTTCTTTCAGCCGGTTTTGCTTGTATTTGCTTGCGATGCATCCAGTTTATCAGAAAATAGACAAAAACGCAATGACCTTTTGCGCTTTCCTGCACGCTTTCATCATCCGGCAGCAGAAAAGAAGGCTATATTTTTGAATGTTGTTCAAAACGCCATATTGCAATTTCTTTACGGCGTGCTATAATTTGAAAACTGTTCAGGAAAGGAGCACTCCCTATGGCACGAAAGCAGATGATCGAGGGCGGCACGAAGAACCGCATCCGCGAGGTCGGAGGACGACAGATCTTTGAGCACGGCTATGACGGCACGAGCGTGCGCGGCATTATGCTGGAAGTCGGCGGCGAGGTCGGCTTGTTCTACTATTACTACAAGACGAAGGACGAGCTGTTCACCGATGTGCTCGACCACTTCTTCGAGCCCTACCGGAAGGACTTTGAGGCGCTTGCCGCCGAGGCGAAGGAGAAGCCCTATCGGGCGCTGCTGCGCTTTTTCAGCTACATCAAGCGCGAGGTGCGCGCCTTCCGCGCGAAGTACGAGGGCAATATGCACCGCACGGTCCGCTGGGCCATTCGCGAGCAGACGCTCACGGTCATCGAGCCGTATATCGAGGACATCATCCGCACGCTCATGACCTGCGGCGCGAAGCCGACGATGGACCCGCACACCATGGCCATTTTCCTCGCGCACGGCCTGGGGAGCTGCATCCTGCACGAGGATGCCGACTGGGTGGACGAGGTGACGGACGATATGCGTCGCACGGTCAACCTCATCATGGGGCTCAGCGAGGAGGAGTCCCGCAAAATGTTTGAAGACGCGGATGGGAAAGCAAATGCTCCCGCTGCGGTGGAAGGAGAAAAGGAAAATGAAATGTAAGAAGCTCGTATCCCTGTTCCTCAGCCTGCTGCTGGCGACGGCGCTCGCCGTGCCGGCCTGTGCCGCGTTCGAGGACGTTTTTGCCGACGGCTCTGCCGACGGTACGCGCGACGGCTCGCTGTTTCTTTCGGGAGAGACCGTGCAGAGCAGTGCCGCGGTGAACGGCGTCCTGCTCGCCGCGGGCAGGACCGTCGGCGTGGACGGTACAGGAGCGTATGTCATGGCCGCGGGCTATGAGGTGACGCTCGGCGGCACGGCGGAGAACGACGCGTTCCTCGCGGGCTACAGCATCAGCGTGAACGGCGCGGCGCAGCGCGACGTGTTCGCCGCGGGTCAGAGCATCACGGTGGACGGCACGGTGGGGCGTGACCTCTACGCCGCTGCCAACACCGTCACCATCACCGGCTCCGTCGGCGGCGACGTGTACGTCAGCGCCGAGAGCGTCATCATCGGCGACGGCGCCGAGATCGGCGGACGGCTGCACTGCAATGCAAGCGCCCTGCGCTCCGTGCCCGACGGCATCGCGGACAACGCCGAGCTTTACGACGACCCGGCGAGCGGCGACGTGAACGTGAACATCACGGTCTCCGAGCCAAGCATCGGCAGCATCGTGCTGCGTAAAGCGCTGAGCTTCGCGGGCGTGCTGCTGCTCGCCTACGTCCTGCTGTGGCTCACGCCGCTGTGGGAGACGGTGGATCGGAAGTATTACGGCGCGCCGTTCGGCCGGTATGCCAAGGCGTTCGGCATCGGCTTCGCGATGCTCGCGGGCGTGCCGCTCGCGGCGATCCTGCTGTTTATCTCGAATGTCGGCATGCGCCTTGCGCTGATCGTGCTGTTCCTTTATGCTGCGGCGATCATCGCCGCTCCCGTGTTCCTTGGCTTTTTCCTCGGCGCGCTGCTCTGGCGCGGGGCGATGAAGAAGGCTCCCTGCTACTATGCGGAGCTGGCCATCGGTATCCTCGTCTGGCGCGTCGCGGCCAGTGTGCCCGGTCTGTCCTTTGCGGTGGGCCTCGTCTCCGTGCCGCTCGGCCTCGGGGTTGTGACGCTCCTGCTCGGCAAGGGTGCGGCGAAGCCGTCGCCCAAGGCGGAGACGGCTTGCGAGGAGAGCGCGGCGTCCGACCCCGCGGTGCTGCCGGAGGACAGCGACAGCGCGGAGCAATAAGCCCATATCGCACAGCGAAAAGAGACCGCTTCGGCGGTCTCTTTTTTGATGGGAACATAATTTTTTATTATGTCTACTTGCAATGCGGCGGCGATTCCTGTAAAATGATGTCGAAAACTTTTCCGACCTCGGAGGCTGCCATGAAGAAACGAACCTTATTTTTGAGCTGTTTGCTCGCGCTCGTGCTGAGCACCGCCGCGCTCGCCGCAGACTACACCGACGTTCCCGCCGACTCGTGGGCGAGGGAGAGCATCGACAAGGCCGCGGAGCACGGCTTGATGAACGGCGTGGGGGAGGGGCGCTTCGGCCTCGGAGAGACCATCTCGCGCGAGCAGTTCGTCACCATTCTGGTGCGGATGTTCGGCTGGGAGAGCGTGAGTGGCGAGGACGCCGCCGTCGACATCGCGGATTCGTGGGCGCGGGAGTTTGTCAACACCGCTGCCGCCAACGGTGTCATTGACGCGGGCGGAAAATTCCGCCCGAGGGACGCCATCACGCGCCGCGAGATGGCGGTGATGCTCGTGCGTGCGCTCGGCCTCGGCGAGCTTGCCAAGGCGGACGCGGACGCGGCGCTGCCCTTCGCCGATGTGACCGCCCAGCGCGGCTACATCGCCATTGCCTACGAGATCGGCATGACCACCGGCGCGACCGAGACGACCTTTGAGCCGGACGGCACCGCGACGCGCGAGCAGGCGGCGGCCATGCTCGTGCGTGTCTACGAAAAGTACCACGCGCCCACGACGTGGAAGCACGCCTTCTACGCGCTCTCATCCTATTCGCAGCTCGAGCAGGCCAAGCAGTTCGATGCCGTCAGCTTCGGCTGGAGCCACATGACCTATTCGGCTGAGGAGGGCGCGAAGCTCTCAACCGTGAAGGACGACAGCTCAGGCTTCTACATCCCCGCCGGCTATGCCGATGTGGTTCCCGCGCTGCGCGAGGCGGGCGTGGAGCTCAAGCTCAACGTCTTCATGGCGAACGCGCCGCTCCGCACGATGCTCGCCGACGAGTCCTCCCGCGCGGCGGCGGTCGCAGAGATCCTGGCGGAGCTGGGGCGCGTGTATCCCGACCTCGGCTACAATCCCTACAGCGGCGTGACCATCGACTTCGAGGGCCTGCGCGCCGCGGACCAGGAGAGCTTCAACGCCTTTATGACGGAGCTTTCCGCCGCGCTGCACGCCGAGGGCAAGACGCTCTACGCCGCCGTCATGCCCGCCGTCTACGGCGACGCCTACTTCGACGGCTACGATTTCAAGACGCTCGGCACGCTCTGCGACCGCGTGATCCTCATGGCGCACGACTACGCGGCGAGTGACTTGACGGGCTTCCTCAGCTCGCGCTATTACCGAAACCATCCCTGCGCGCCGCTCTACAAGGTCTACTACGCCGTGCGCACCGCGGCGCGTGAGATGGACGATCCCGCGAAGCTGACGCTTGCCGTCAGCATGGACGCCCGCGCGTGGCAGACGGATGCGGACGGTCTGCTGACCGCGGTCCGCTCCACGCACCCGCTGCAGACCACGGTTTACAAGCGTCTGTGCCAGAGCGGCACCGTGATGGGCTGGTCGGACACGGCCCGCAGCCCGTGGTGCACCTACACCACCGAGAGCGGACAGCATATCTTCCTCTGGTACGAGGACGCGCGCAGCACCGCCGAGAAGCTCGCCTGCGCCAGGCTTGTGGGTGTGACCTCGGTCTCCGTCTGGCGGCTCGGTCTCATTCCCGATTACGCGGACGAGGGCCTGCACTACGATGTGATGAGCGTTCTGTAAGCAGAGAAAAGCGCAAAAAAGAAGAGCTGCTTTCGCAGCTCTTCTTTTTGGTTTTCAAAGCGGTTCGGCTTAGAAAATGCCCTGAGCCATCATGGCGTCGGCGACCTTCTGGAAGCCGGCGATGTTGGCGCCAGCGACCAGGTTGTAGCCCAGGCCGTAACGCTCGGCAGCCTCAACGGAAGCGTCGTAGATGTTCTTCATGATGGCTTCCATCTTGGCGTCGACTTCCTCAGCGGTCCAGTAGATGCGCTGAGCGTTCTGAGCCATTTCGAGCTCGGAGACGGAAACGCCGCAGGCGTTGACAGCCTTGGAAGGAGCGACGGTGAGGTGCTTCTGGCTCATCAGGAAGGCCAGAGCATCGTTGGTGGTGGGCATGTTGCCGACTTCGATGTAGTAAGGAACACCGGACTCGGCGATCTTCTTGGCCCACTCCATGTTGACATCGTTCTGGGTAGCGGCGGGCATGTAAACGTCAACGTCCTTGACGCCCCAGCACTTCTGACCCTCGACGAACTCAACACCGAACTTATCGGCATAGGGCTTGCAGTGCATAGGATCCTTGGCACGCATCTCGAGGATGTAGTTGAGCTTCTCTTCGCCGCAGACGCCATCCGGATCGTGGATGTAGCCATCGGGGCCGGCGAAATAGGTGACCTTACCGCCGAGCTCGTCGATCTTCTTCATGATGCCCCAGCCAACATTGCCGTAGCCGGACATAGCGACGCGCAGGCCCTTGATGCCCTTGCCGTCGTGCTTGAGGACTTCGCGCAGATAATAGACAGCGCCGAAGCCGGTCGCCTCGGGACGGAGGATGGAGCCACCGGTGCAGACAGCCTTGCCGGACATGGCGCCGAACTCGGCAGCGCCGACGATGCGGCGATACTGACCGTACAGATAACCGACCTCACGGCCGCCGACACCAACGTCACCGGCGGGGCAGTCGATGTCCTGACCGATGTGACGATGGAACTCGGTCATGAAGGCCTGGCAGAAGCGCATGACTTCGCCGTCGCTGCGGCCGATGGGGGAGAAGTCGGAGCCGCCCTTGGCGCCGCCGATGGGCAGGCAGGTCAGAGCATCTTTGAAGGTCTGCTCGAAGCCGAGGAACTTGATGATGGAGAGGTTGACGTTGGAAGCAAAGCGGAGGCCGCCCTTGTAGGGGCCAAGCGCCGCGTTGTACTGAACGCGGTAGCCGCGGTTGACGTGATACTTGAGCTGATCGTCCATCCAAACGACGCGGAACTCGATGGTGCGCTCGGGCTCGACCATACGCTCGAGCAGGCAGGCAGCCTCATACTCGGGGTGGGCATTGATGACGGGTTCGAGAGAGGTCAGGACCTCTTCGACGGTCTGCAGAAATTCGGGCTCATTCGCGTTCTTGGCTCTGGTCTCGTCCAGAACTCTCTGGATATAAGCATTCATGATAATAGCCTCCTCTAAATTTACTCGTTAAGAGCATTTCGATGGTGCTTCCATCTCGTCTGTTAGACTATCACAAAACAGGCGCTTTCTCAAGGGGGTACGTCCAAAATCGAAGCATCCGGCTGTGAGAAATTTTTCCTTCCTTTTTGTGCAAAGCGCAGAAACAGAAATGAAAAAGTTTCGGAATTTTGATAATACCTATTAAAATTCCTGCAATTATTCCTTCATGTCATGCTTAACATCTGAATTTTTTCTGTCATGCTGCGGCGAAGCATGACAAAAGGCGATGGAAAATATCCATCGCCTTTTTGCATATTTGCATGGTTTATGCATCCACGCCGCCGGAGGGCTGCGCGTCATCCGGCTCGGCGGGCGTGGAGACGGGCAGCAGCTCAAGGTCGCACGCCTCGATCCAGAATTCGCTGACATGACCGTCGTAGTACCAAACGCACACGCGGTCGCCCACATTGAGCAGCGGCGCGTAGGGCACGTCCGCGGCGCTCATGCGGACGGTGAAGTCCGTCTCGCCTGTAAAGCGCAGGAAGTAGATGCTGTTGCCGTCAACGACGGCGGAGCGGATCTCGGCGATAACGCCCTCAAGCGAGCGGCGGTCGGTCTCGACCGGCTGGTCGATGCCGGTCTGATCGTCCGAGATCAGATTGCTCTGCCGGAGCATCTGACGGTAGTTCGACTCACACTCGGCGACGGTCGCGCCGGTGGCGACGATCTGGTACTGGTTGACGTTGACCATGGCGTACATCTTCACGAGCTCGCTCGCGTCCTTGAGCGCCATGAAGTAGGTCGGCTGCTCGGCAACGTTCAGGAGCAGCGGGAAGGTCGCCGTGTAGCGCAGGTTCTGGACCTGACCCTCGGCGCTGTCCATCGCGCTGTACTCGGTCGCGCCGGCGCAGGGGTAGTACTTCGTTTCTTTGGTGCGCTGGTTGGAGAGCAGGAAGCCGACGTTGCTCTCGTCGCCGCCGACGCTCGTCACGCCCGTGTAGAGGTAGACGTCGTCGCCCTCGGCGATGTAGTTGTAGCCGTCGGTGGTGACGGTGACGTCGCGCTGGCCAAGGATGGAGTTGATAAAGCCGTTGTGGTACATACCGTAGTAGTCGTACTGCTCGATGATGAGCTCGGCGGAGTAGACGTGATCGACCCACTCGGGCGGCTCGGTCAGGTACTCGCTCTCGCCGGTGACGGCGTTGACGAGCACCGCGCCGTTGTTGTCCGTGCCGCCGAAAAGCCCGATGGTCTTTTCCTTCTTGGCGCAGACCCAGTAGGGCGTGCCGTCCTCGTCGATCTCAAAGACCGGCTCCTCGAACATGAAGGTCGGATATTGGAAGCGGAGGTGGCGGTAGAGGTTGCGGGAGAAGTGCTCGGCGGTGGTGTACTTCATGCCCTCGTCAAGGCGGACGACGTCCACGCTCTGATCGACCATGTCGATGATGAGGTAGGCGGGAAGACCGGCGGAGCGGTTGTTGAACCACTTGATGATGTCGCCGTAGCGCAGCGGGGTGACGCGCACGGGGCGGCCGTGGTAGTTGATCTGGGTGTAGTCCTCGGAGACCTCGAACTGGGAGACCATGTCGGAAAGCTCGCCGAGCTTGCGGTCGCCGAGCTTCTCGGCGCTGTCCTTATCGAGCATGGGGATGCGGTCGTAGGCGACCTCGGCGATCTCGGAGGAGAAGTCGCCGGACTGGACGGTGAGGAGCTTCTGGTAGCTGCCCGCGCGGAACACGACCCACGAGGCCACGCCGCCGACGACGGCAAGCGCGAGCAGTCCGGCGGCGAGAAAGAACGGGACGGTGCACTGCTTCTTCACGAAGGAAAAATAGCCCTTCGCGCCCTCACCCTGAAAGCCGGAGGTCAGCAGCGCACAGCCGCAGTAGACCGCGCAGAGAAGCAGGACGAAGCCGTAGAACTCCTCGGCGTGGAGGTTGATGGCGGGCAGCTCGAGGTAGAAGTAGACCGCGCCGACGAGGAGGGTGACGAGGGTATTGATGGCGATGCGCTTGCCGGGGGTGCCGACGGCCTTGCGCGGCTTGCGCTCGCGCTTGGGCGCGGCGCTTCCCTCGCTGCCGCCGGCAGCGCTGTTCGCGCCGGAGAAATCAAAGCGGAAGCCGCCGGCGTCGGAGCCGGAAAATTTGATGCCCATAAATTTTTCCTTTCCTCTTGCACGAAGCCGTGCAACAAAATGGGGTTGTTCCACACTATTATATCACGGCGCGAAGCAAAAACAAGCGGAACGGCGATTTGTTACGGAATTGTTCAAATTTTCCGGCGACGCGGCCTCAGACCCCTTCGCCCACGATGCGGCAGTAGGCGTTGGAGGTCAGGCGGCAGGCGGCGCAGTAGAGCACGGTGAACACGGCGCAGGCGCACGCCGTGACGCCGAGCACGAGCGGAAGGTTCTGAAGTCCGAAGAGCCGCAGAATGCGCCAGATCATCGGCTGGGCAAAGGCGAGATGGACGAAGGCGGCAAGCAGCGGCAGGAGGAACACCATGCGCAGCTGGGCGTTGACGCTTGTGCGGATGTCGCGCTTTGTCATGCCGACGCGCTGCATGACGGCGAAGCGGGCGGCGTCCTCGTAGCCCTCGGAGAGCTGCTTGTAGTAGAGCATCAGGACGGAGGCGAGGAGGAACACCGTGCTGAGGACGAGGGCGAGGAAGAAGAGGCTGCCGTAGGTGGCGTAGAACTCCGCGCGCGCCTCGGCGGCGATCTCACGACTCATCTCGGCGGAGAGGGTGCGGACGACGTCCTCCGCGCCGAAGTAGAGCCCCGCGGTGGAGCCGAGCATGACGAGGATCATGGTCGAGAGGATACAGATGACGGCAAGTCCCGCGCCGGAGCGCTTCATACGATAGACGAGCGAGGAGAGCGCGACGAAGTTTTTCTTCTGGTAATAGAACCGGTCATTGCCTTGGAGCGTGCGGCAGAGGGTAACGCTGCCCGCGATGAAGAGAAGGAATGTCGCAAGGATGACCATGACGACGGCTACGAAGAAAACGAGCATCGCGGTGATCGGCTCGGTGATGGTGACGGCGAGGTAGTAGGCTCCGCCGAGAAGGCCCAGGCCGGGAAGGACGAGGAGCCATTGGGATCTGGGAGGACGCTCGCCGAGGCTGTCGCTGCGGAGAAGGCTGACCGCGGAGGCGCGGCGCACCTGCCGCCATGCGTTCAGGAGGAGAAGAAAGAAGATAAACGCATCGGTCAGGACGCAGAAGCGAACCGCGCCAAGGTCCAGCAGCGGCAGAGCGGGCAGCTCCGTGCGGGCGAAATGCGAGAGCACGCGGGCGGAGAGCTGCGTGAGCAGCACGCCGAGGGCGAGTCCCGCGGTGAGGGAGACGAGCGCGGAGAAGGCGGTCTCCCAGAAAAGAAGCGAGGCGAGCGCGCCGCGGTCCATGCCGAGGACGCTCATGAGGCCGAGCTCCTTCTTGCGGCGGCGGATGAGGAAGGCGTTCGTGTAGAAAAAGAAGAGGAGGGCAAACACCGCCATCACCCACTTGCCGAGGGTCATCACGAGGCGGATCGCCGAGGTGCCCATGCCGTTTACGCCGCTGCCGACGGCGTAGAGCGCGGGGCTGTCGGCGAGGAAGGCGAGGTCGTAGACCACCGCTGTCATAAAGACGCAGGCGGCGAGGTAGGGGGCGTAAATGCGCCGGTCGCGGCGCATCCCGCTGAGCGCCAGACGGGGATAGAAGAACGCATTCATACCGCGCCGCCCCCCGTCTGGGACGCGGTGAGCGCGTCGGCGATGCGGCGGTAGAAGGCGGTCTCCGTGTCCGTGCCGCGCGTGAGCTCCTGTGCGACGGCGCCGTCGCGCAGGAAGAGGACACGGCCCGCACAGCTGGCCGCGCGGACGGAGTGCGTGACCATGACGATGGTCTGCCCCGCGCCGTTGACCGTGCCG
>ERZ1106939.643-NODE-643-length-30178-cov-18.521960_pt1 | contig 30178 bp, 24 predicted proteins | sample MGYA00403669_ERZ1106939 | MGnify/ENA primary metagenome ERZ1106939 (study PRJEB35170, sample SAMEA104062447) | human gut metagenome | biome: human gut; feature: human-associated habitat; material: faeces | place: Denmark | collected 2012-09-28 ...
CGGTGGCGGGGTTGCGGGTGAAGGCAACGCCGGTGCCGCAGTCGTCGCCCATGTTGCCGAACGCCATGGACTGGACGTTGACGGCGGTGCCCCAGGAGTAGGGGATATCATTGTCGCGGCGATAGACGTTCGCGCGGGGGTTGTCCCAGCTGCGGAAGACCGCCTTGATCGCGCCCATGAGCTGCTCCTTCGGGTCGGTGGGGAAGTCCTCGCCGATCTTGGCCTTGTACTCGGCCTTGAACTGGCCCGCGAGCTCCTTGAGGTCGTCGGCGGTCAGCTCGACGTCGAGGGTGACGCCCTTCTTCTCCTTCATCTGGTCGATGAGCTGCTCGAAGTACTTCTTGCCGACCTCCATAACAACGTCGGAATACATCTGGATGAAGCGGCGGTAGCAGTCCCACGCCCAGCGGGGATTGTTGGACTTCTCGGCGATGACGTTCACAACATCCTCATTGAGGCCGAGGTTCAGGATGGTATCCATCATGCCGGGCATGGACGCGCGCGCGCCGGAGCGGACGGAAACGAGCAGAGGATTGTGGAGGTCGCCGAACTTCTTGCCGGTGATCTTCTCCATCTTTTCCACATACTCCATGATCTCGGCGAAGATCTCGTCGTTGATCTGGCGGCCGTCCTCATAATACTGGGTGCAGGCCTCGGTGGTGATGGTGAAGCCCTGCGGGACCGGCAGGCCGATGTTGGTCATCTCGGCCAGGTTCGCGCCCTTACCGCCGAGCAGCTCGCGCATATTGGCGTTGCCCTCGGTAAACAGGTAACAATACTTTTTGCTCATAATGTTCCTCCAATTTACAAAGTATCTATGGTTTTTGATCCCAATCGTTCATAAGCTTTTATATTATAGACAGGTTTTTCCAAACTTGCAAGAAATTCCGCCGAAAAAATTCAAAATGTTTTATAGATTTTCTCTTTGAGCTGTGCATTTCCCCGTAACTTTTCTTGCACTCCGTGTTTTTTTGCGTTATACTGTATGTTGTAGTTATATTGTCCGGAGGAGCGCATGGAGCTGTCGGCCTTTGCAAAAACGAATACCGCCGCGCGTCTCCGCGCCGCCGCGAGCCGCGGCGCGCTGAGCCACGCGCTCATCCTCTCGGGAGCGGGCGACCGGAACGCCGCGGCGCATTACGCCGCTGCCGCGCTGGAGTGTACCGGCACGGACAAGCCCTGTCTGGTCTGCGCGCACTGCCGTAAGGTGCTTGCGGACATCCACCCCGACGTCCTCACCGTGCGCGACGACGAGCACGCCGAGCTGAGCGTGGACGTCATCCGCGGCGTGCGGACGGACGCCTTCATCCGCCCGAACGAGGGCGCGTGCAAGGTCTACATCTTCCCCGACTGCACGCGGCTGAACGAAAAGGATCAGAATGTGCTGCTCAAAACCGTGGAGGAGGGGCCGCCCTACGCCGCCTTTCTTTTCTGCGCGGAGAACGCAAGCGTTCTGCTGCCCACCATCCGCTCGCGCTGCGTGGAGGTCAAGCTCCCGCCGACGGGGACCGTCGGCGAGGACGACGAGCGCACACGTGAGCTGCTCCGCCTGATCGCCGAGGGCCGCGCCGCCGCGCGCGCCGCCTTTCTGCTGAAGCTGGAAACCGCCAAGGCGACCCGTGAGGAGCTTGCCGCGCTCTTTGAGGGCGCGCGCGTGATCCTCGCCGACGCGCTCTGCACGCTCTGCGGTGCGACCCCCGCCGAGCCGCGCGACGAGCAGGCGCTGCGCGCCGTGCTCGGCTCCCGCTTGACAAAAGCACAGATCCTCGGCACAATAGAGCTGCTGGAGACCTATCGAAACCATTGTGAATATAATGTCGGCGTCGGCCCGCTGCTCGGCGGCCTCGCCGTTGAATTGGAGGAGATCCTTTGACTGAAGTGATTGGCGTCCGCTTTCGCGGCGGCTGCAAGGAGTATTATTTCGACCCGCACGGCATCGCCGTGGAGGCGGGTCAGTTCGTCATCGTCGAGACGGCGCAGGGCACCGAATACGCCCAGTGCCTGACCGGCAACCATGAGGTGGACGACGGCGCGGTCGTCCGTCCTCTGCGCGCTCTCGTGCGCATCGCGACGGAAAACGACCGCCGCACCATGGAGTACAACCGTCAGCGCGAGAAGGATGCCTTCGGCATCTGCCAGCGGAAGATCGCCGAGCGCGGGCTGGACATGAAGCTCGTGCGCGTGGAGTGCAGCTTTGACGGCAGCAAGATCGTGTTCTTCTTCACCTCCGAGGGGCGCGTGGACTTCCGCGAGCTCGTGCGCGACCTCGCGGGCGTGTTCCGCGCCCGCATCGAGCTGCGTCAGATCGGCGTGCGCGACGAGGCCAAAATGCTCGGCGGCCTCGGCATCTGCGGCCGTCCGTTCTGCTGCGCGCAGTTTCTGGACGATTTTGTGCCCGTGTCCATCAAGATGGCCAAGACACAGAATCTCAGCCTGAATCCTACGAAAATTTCCGGCGCGTGCGGCCGCCTCATGTGCTGCCTGAAGTACGAGCAGGCGGCCTACGAGGACGCCGTGAAGCGGATGCCCAAGAACGATTCCTTCGTTCTCACGCCCGACGGCCCCGGCAACGTCAGCGCCGTGAACCTTGTGCGTGAGGCGGTCAGCGTCCGGCTGGACGACACGTCCGAGGGGCAGAAGAGCTATCACGGCTGCGAGATCCGTGTGCTGCGCAACGGCAAGGGCTCGCGCGAGGGCATCGAGATCCCCGCCGAGCGCCCCGCCCGCTTCGTAAAGCAGGACGCGGAGAGCGAGCTGGATGCCGTTCCCTCGCCCGTGTTCCGCGCGCTGGAGCTCTCCGAGCCCGATGCTCCCGCTGTGCCGGAAACGCCTGCCGCCGAGGAGAGCGGTGAGAAGCGTGAGCGCCGTCGCCGCGGGGGACGCGGACGCCGGGGCGGCCGCGGACGCGGCGGAGAGGGCCGCACCGAAGCAAAGCCGGAGGCCGCCGAGGGCGGCGGCAAGGAAAAGCGTCCCGAAAGGAACGCGGAAAGGCCCGCCGACAAGGGCGGCGAGCGCCGCAGACCGGTCGAGCGCCGGGAGGGTGAGAAAAAGTCTCCTGTCCCCTCTGCCGAAAGGAAGCCCGCCGAGGGCGGCGAGGGTGAAAAGAGCGCGCGCCGCCGGCATCATCGCGGCGGCCGCGGACGCCGGGGCGGCCGCGGCGGAAGCGGCGGCGGAGCACCGGGCGCAGCGCCGAGCGCGGAATAAAGTCAAGAAACGGGAGCCGCTTTTCCCTGCGGTTCCCGTTTTTTCGTGGGTTTTTCGCGCGGAGCGTGTATGATAGAGCAAATGGCTTTCACAGGGAGGTGGGCAGATGCACGAGCAGGAGGTCCTGGCGCTTCTCCGCGCCGGAGACGAGCGCGGCGCGGAGGCGCTGCTGCGCCACTACGCGCCGCTGATGCGCTACATCATCGCACCCATCGTGCCGGACGCGCAGGACCGCGAGGAGTGCCTTTCCGACGCCGCGCTGCGCGTGTGGGAGAAATTCGGAACCTACGATCCCGCGCGCGGCTCGTGGACGGCATGGCTCACGGCGCTCACGCGCAACACCGCGCTCAACCGCGCGCGGAAAAAGTCCGGCGGCAGCGAGGAGCTTTCGGGCGACCTGCCCTCCGCCGAGCCGACGCCCGAGGAGCGGCTCTTGCAGCAGGAGCGCCGACAGGCGCTCGAGCGCGCGCTGACCGCGCTGCCGCAGCGGGACCGGCTGCTCTTTTACCGCAAGTATTACTACCGCCAGTCCACCGCGCAGATCGCCGCGGAGCTGGGAACGACGGAGCGCGCTGTGGAGGGGCGGCTCTACCGCATCAAAAAGGCATTGCGCAAGGCGCTGGGAGGTGACGACGCATGAACGACCGCGAATTTGACGCTCTGCTCGAGTCCGCCGCGCCCGAGCTTCCGCCCGACGACGTCGCACGGGACGTTACGCCGTGGCGCCGCGCGATCGGAAATATTCTCGGCGGCAGCGCCATGTGCTCCATCACGCTCAACCTGCTCGCGATGAACTATCTGCTGCCGACCATCGGCGTGATCCTGCAGCTGCTTGGCTTCCGTCCGCTGCGGCGGGAGAACGGTTGGTTTCGCGCCTGCTGGCTGCTCGCCGTGCTGCGCGCGGCGCTGTTCCTGCCCTGCATCGTTCTCAACGCGACAATCTATTCCAACGCCGTATACGCCTCCTCCGTGGGGACGGCGCTGACCTATGCCATGCTCGCGGTGCAGATGCTGCTCTTCTTCTGCTTCTGGCAGGCATTACGCGCAATGCAGAAAAAGGCGGGGACAGGAGGGGGCGCCGCCCCCGCAGCCGCGCTGCTCATTTGGTATGCGGCGGTCCTCACGCTGGCCTATGTCCAGTACAGCGGTCTGCTGCTCGGCCTTGCGATGCTCGGCTGCTATATTCTCATTCTGCGCAGCCTCTTCCGTCTCTCCCGTGAGATGGAGGAGAGCGGCTACGCGCTCACGCCCGCGCCGGTGCGTCTCTCGGACGAGACGCTGGTCAGGGTCATCGCGGCGCTGCTCGCCGCCGGCATCGCCTGCGGCTACCTCTTCTTCGGCAGCTATCGCATGGACTGGCAGCCAAAGAGCGACAGTCTCAGCGCCGAGGCTGTTGAAATTCGCGTGCAGTTGCTTGCCCTCGGCTATCCCGAGGACGCGCTGAACGACCTCAGCGAGGACGATCTGCTTGCCTGCCGGGACGCGACGCTCGTCGTAGTGCACGAGGCGGATAAGCCGATGAACGGCGGCCGCGAGGTGCGCGAGGACTTCGGCAGCTCGACGCACATCTCGACCGTCTACGATGTCAGGGAGCTGCACTTCACCGACGTCGCCGTGCGGCTGCCCGGCGAAGCGGAGCGTTGGCGCGTCCTCCACCACTTCCGCTGGACGGAGGAGGTGAAATTCCGCGGAACGGAGCTCGTCCGCCTCTGGCCCGCCTACTATGAGGACGACAGTTGGCGTCCCGACGACGGTGCGCCGACGGGCCGCGTGCTGTACGACGACGCGGAGGGGAATGCCTACGCCGCGCCCTGTGCCTCCCTTACCGTCGAGCGCTACACGGTGACCAACTGGTTCGGAAGGACCTATCGCCTGGAGGATATTTCCGCCGAATTCTCCCTGCCCTCACGCGGGAGTAATCAGCGCGGCTATGTCGCCTATAGCGCCGAGGAGGCAGACGGTGAGGCGACCTACCTCGACTCGCGGAGCAACTACACACACCAGGAGAGCCGCTTCCAGTACCCCGTCCGGACCGCGAAGGACTATAGTGGTTGGGGAGACGGTCCCGTCTTCCGCCGCGTACAGAGCGCTTTGCAATTCTCCATACTGGACGACGGCAGTATCGACCTGTGGAACTACGAACCGTAAAGGAGCGGCTTGCAGCGATGCAAGCCGCTTTTCCTCCATGGGCAGGCAAATCGTGTGCTGCGCGAAAGGCGTTGCTTTTTCCCGCAGCTGTGGTATACTGGGGAGCGAAAAAGAAACCGGTAAGGAAGGGCCTCCCCATGCAGAAATTCGACCATGTGCTGCTCGCCAGCGACTTTGACAACACGCTCGTCTACACCCAGTCCGCGCTCGACAACGGCACCGACATCCCGCCCATGTGTCCGCGCAACCGCGAGGCGCTGGACTACTTCATCCAAAACGGCGGCCTGTTCGCCATCTCCACCGGCCGCGCGCTGCCTGCGTTCATGGACTACGCCAAGGACGTGCCGATGAGCGCGCCGTGCGTCATCGCCAACGGCGCGGCGATCTATGATTTCCGCACGAACGAATACCTCTACACCGCCTTCCTCGGCAAGGCCATCTACGACCACATGGCTGAGGTGCTCGCGCGGTTCCCGACGCTCGCCTTCGAGGTCTACCATGACGACTGCCGCATCCACGCGATGAATCCCAATCGCTACATCCGCAACCACGAGCATCTGACCCGCTCGCCCGTGCAGGTGGTAGAGCGCTTCGCCGACATTGATCTGCCCATCATCAAGATCCTTTTTGAAGAGGACTTTCCGGTGCTCGATGCCGTGCGGACCTTCATCCTCTCGCGCCCCTGGGGGCGCGAGTACGAGCTCATCTACTCCAACGAGCATCTGCTCGAGCTGACCGCCGCCGGCGCGACCAAGGGCGGCATGATCCTGCGGCTCGCGTCGCTCCTCGGCGTGGCGCGCAAGGACATCTACTGCATCGGCGACCACAAAAACGATATTCCGATGCTGGAGGTCTCCGCCGTGCCCTTCGCGCCCGCGAACGCCATTCCCGCCGTACACGAGTTCGGCGCGCACATCGTCTCGCATTGCAGCGACGGCGCGGTGGCCGACGTGGTGGAGTATCTGGATAAGATCTACTGACCGATTTTCAAAGGGGGCTATTCTTACCGTAAGAATAGCCCCCTTTTGAACCCCCAAGAAGCGCAAGGGCTGCGCCCTTGACCTGCCATTGCGGGTCTTATTCATTTTGAAGCTGCACGCGCTGCGCAAAGGAGTGTGTGCAGCTTTTTTATCGGCTTTCGATCTGGTCTGCGTCTATGTCCGCTCAGCCGCTGCCGCGGCGAACAACGATACGGCCATTTAGCCAAGCACCAATTCGTGCGCTGCTATATGATCTTCTGCATAATTGTCGCAATTATAGGCAATTTGATAACCGCCGCCGTCCTCATGCCAACGAACCCAAAAATTTCCGGCCTGCAATTTTACCTTGTCTCCGTTAAGAAATGGGATCGTCGAAGTATCGTTTTGTTGCATTTGACCAGCGCTGGTATCGGCATTGATAAGAGGAACATTTGTGTTGTAGGCGCCGCTCGTCAAATAATCCAACTGTAGCTCTGCATAATAGGCTCTCAAGTTCGCCCAGTCCGCCGAGACCCTGGCCTTGTGCATCTGGGCGTTGTAGACCGGGATGGCAATAGCCACCAGTACGGCGATAATGGCGACGACGATCAGCATTTCCATCAGGGTAAAGCCCTGTTTGTTCTTCATTTTCTTCCACAGTTTTCTCATGGCTCTGTTTCTCTCCTGTGCAGATAAATCAATGGTTGAACTAATCTTATACCACGATTTTCGGTAAAATGCAATCCCCCATTTGAGAAAAAAGAAAGCCGTCTGGAATCGGACGGCTTTCCTTTTATTTCGGGTGAATTATTCAGCCTCCTGCATGGCCTTCGCGGCGGCGACGGCCTTCTCCTGCGCGTCGGCAGAGCACTGCTCATAGCGCACGAAGTGCATGGTGAAGGAGCCGCGGGACTGGGTCATGGAGCGCAGGTCGATGGCGTAGCTCATCAGCTCGGCCTCGGGGCACTCGGCCTCGATGATCTGCTCACCGTCGCCGGTCGGGGTCATGCCCATGACGCGGCCGCGGCGCTTATTGAGGTCGCCGAGGATATCGCCCATGTACTGATCGGGCACGGTGACCTTCAGCTCGCACACAGGCTCGAGCAGAACGGGGGACGCCTCGGGCATTGCGGCCTTGTAGGCAAGGTTCGCGGCGGTCTTGAACGCGATTTCAGAGGAGTCGACCGGGTGATAGGAGCCATCGTAGAGCACGCACTTGAGGTTGACGACCGGATAGCCGGCGAGCGGGCCGTGGAGCACGGCTTCGCGCAGGCCCTTTTCCACGGCGGGGAAGAAGTTCTTGGGCACGCTGCCGCCGAACACTTCCTCGGCGAAGACCATCTCTTCGCTCTCCTCGTTGGGCTCGAAGCGGACCCAGACATCACCGAACTGGCCGCTGCCGCCGGTCTGCTTCTTATGACGGCCCTGCTTCTGCACGGTCTTGCGGATCTTTTCACGGTAGGGCACGCGCGGGGTGTCGAGCTCGGCGTCCACGCCGAAGCGGGTCTTGAGCTTGCTCACGAGCACGTCGATCTGAATGTCGCCCGCGCCGGAGACGACCATCTGATGGGTCTCGGCGTTGTTGACGACGGTAAAGGTCGGGTCTTCCTCGTTCAGGCGGTTGAGGCCGGTGCCGAGCTTTTCCTCCTGGCCGCGGGTCTTGGGCGCGATGGCGCGGGAGTAGCAGGGCTCGGCGTAGGGCATACCCGCCAGCTTGACAATGCTCTTCGGGTCGCAGAGGGTGTCGCCGGTCTTGACGCGGTCCATCTTGGCGATGGCGCCGATGTCGCCGCAGCAGATCTCCTTGACCTCCTCGTTCTTCTTGCCCTTGAGGGTGTAGAGACGGCCGAGCTTTTCGGTGTTGCCGGTGGTGGTGTCGTAGAGGGACATATCGCCGGTGATCTTGCCGCGGACGACCTTGACGAGGGAGAACTTGCCGTACTGGTCGGAAACGGTCTTGAAGACGATGGCGGCGGTGGCGCCGTTTTCATCGTGGGCGACCTCGACGGCGTTGCCGTCGTCGTCCTGCGCGGCCTCGGCGGGCATATCGGTGGCGACGGGAACGAGATCGAGCACGGTCTGCATCAGCATATCGACGCCGAGACCGGAGATGGCGCTGCCGCAGAGCACGGGAGCGACGCTGCCGTCGCGCACGCCGAGCTTGAGGCCCTTGGCGATCTCCTCGGCGGAGAGCTCCATGGTCTCGAAGAATTTTTCCATCAGCTCCTCATCGGCGCCGGCGGCGGCTTCCATCAGCTCGGCACGCAGGGTCTCGACCTCGTCGGCGATGTCGGCGGGAATGGCGCACTCGGCAGCCTTGCCGCCCTTGACCTCATAGGCCTTGTTGTGCAGCAGGTCGACGATGCCGGTGACCTTCTTGCTGCCGTCGATGATGGGGGCGACGATGGGCGCGACAGCGGTGCCGAACTTGCCCTTGAGGGCGTCGAAGCAGGCGTTGTAGTCGCTGTTCTCCTCGTCGGTGCGGTTGATGAAGATCATGCGGGGCTTATTGCCGAGCATCTTCCAGGCGCGCTCCGCGCCGACGCTCAGGCCGTCCTTCGCGCCGCAGACCAGCACGGCGCACTCGGCCGCGCGGATGCCGGAGAGAACTTCGCCTGCGAAGTCAAAGTTGCCCGGAGTGTCGAGCACGTTGATCTTCACGTTCTTGTACTTCACGGGGGCGACGGCGAGGGAGATGGAGATGTTTCTCTTGATCTCTTCCGCGTCGTAGTCGCAGGTGGTGTTGCCGTCGGTGACCTTGCCGAAGCGGTCGGTGCCGCCGGTCATGAACAGCATACTCTCAGCGAGGGTGGTCTTGCCGCTTCCGCCATGGCCGAGCAGCACGATATTGCGAATGTCTTTTGCACTCATAGGGGTTCATGTCTCCTTCCAGATCGTAATTCCCTTGCGGGAAGTCACTTCAACAGCTCAATTATATAATATTCTTTCCGTCAATACAACTATTGTAATTTTAGAAGTTTGATAGCCATTTTTGCTAAAAATGCTCAATAACGGTCCGCCCAGAAGCCCTCGATGAGCGCCGCGAGCGCCCAGAGGAGCAGATAGAGCAGCATCGAGACCGGTGTGAGCGCACTGTACGCGCCGACAAAGGTGAGGTAAAACGCCAGCAGCGCGGACACGGCGCTGCTCCCGAGCGAGAGCACGGCGGCCACGCGCACGGCGTGGACCAGACGCTTGCTGCCGACGGCGATCTCGGCGTAGGGCATCAGCCCCTCGCGGTAGAGCAGCGCATAGGGATGCTCGCCGTCCTTCTCCGAGAGCGCAAGGCGCGTGGAGACGGTGGGATAGACCGCGCGGGCGTCGGTGCCGAACTTGCGCTTCAAAAGCGCGGGCGTGATGCTGCCGTCGCGCACGGCGAGCACGGGCGTGATGCGGCTGCGCTTGAGCGCGTGGAGCGCCCAGTCCACATTCTCCGCCGCCGTGTACTTGACGGCAAAGATGGCGATGAGCGTGCCGTCCACGGCGAGGAACGCGCCGGTCTTGAGGCTCAGGCCGCCGGGCATCGTGACGTGCATCTTGCGGCAGAAGGCGGCGGTGCCGAAGAGCACCGTTTCGCCGTGGATAAGGCCGGAGACGCCGCCCTCCTCATAAAAGCTCAGATCGTCGAGCGGCTCGAGTCTTCCGCCCTCGCCCTCCAAAAGCGTGTCGAACAGGCGGCTCAGGCCGCTTTGCGAGGCATGGGCCATCGTGGCGGCGTAGGAGATGACCTTGCCGCTCTCCTCGCCGTAGATCTTCAGCCCGTTCAGGCTGACCGTTCCCGGCGGAAAGAGGTCGGTATCGGTGAGGATGACGCAGTTGCTGCGGCGCAGACGGTCCGCGCCGACATAGCCCGCCAGCGCGCTGCCGGACTTGACGAAGCGCTTCGTCAGCCGGCGCAGCGGCAGAGAATAGCACAGCGGAAAGGCAAGCATATTGATCGCCGTAAGCAGCACGCCCCAGTTCCAGAGGAACAGCAGCCGCTCCCCGCGCCGCAGCGTGGAGAGCACGGCAAATACGAGCGAGGCGGCAAGCAGCACGGGCAGCAGCACGCCCTGCCAGTGCGAGGCGGCGTCCTCCCGCTGCGCGCAGCGCGAAAAGCCCTGCGCGCTGCCGCGGCGCTTGGCGGCTCCGCCCGCGGTGACGGTGACGAGATAGTCCGGCTCGCCGACCGCGGCGACGCGGAAGGTATCGTACATCGCGCCGAAGAGCAGCGCGCGCCCGAGCAGGGCGCAGCTCATGCCGAGCATGGCGACGGCGTGGAACGGGACCGCGAGCGCGGCGCGCGCGGGCAGGAAAAAGTCGAGCGCCGTGTCCGCCAGCGTGACGGCGCAGGCGAGCGAGGAGAGCAGCTCATAGGTGACCGTCCTCGCGCGGAGCTGCTCGAAGGCATAAACGAACACGTCGCGTCCGAGGACGCAGACAAGTAGCTCGGCAATGAAGAACGGCAGGCAGCTGAGCAGCCTTTCCCCGGCGAACAGCGCAGGCATGACGCCGAAATGGTCGAGCAGCAGCGCGAGCCACGAGAGCGCGGTGACGAGCAGCGCGGCCTGCGCGCTGCGCAGGCCCATGCGCGCGTCGTCGCGGTAGCCGGCGGCCAGCTCGCCCGCGTCCGGCTCGGGGGTGTCGTCCCGCTCACCGAAATCCTCGGTAAAGAAGTCCTCCGGCTCGTCGGGCTCCTCGGGCTGCGGCTCCTCCCCGGACTCGTCGGAATAAAGCTGCTCGGTGTCGCGCAGCCTTCTGCGCGAGAAAAGCCCGCGGCGCTTCGGCGGCAGAAGCTCGATCGGCTCCTCCGCCTCCTCGTCGAGCACGGACTGCACAGTGCTCTCAAGCACCTCCTGCAGACTCACGGTGTCCTGCGCGGGCTCCGCAGCCGACGGCTCCTCCGGCGGCGCGGACGGCTGCAGCTCCGGCGGCTCCGCGGCGGGCGCGGCGGTTTTTCCGATCCGCACGGCGGGCCGCGGCTCGGACAGCCCGACGTCCTCCGGCTCTGCGGCGGCTTCGGCGCCGTCCTCCCGGGAGCCGAACTCCGCCAGAATGCTCTCGAGCGTCAGGTCCGCGTCGTCCGACGCGCTGCGGGCCGCGCCGCGCATCAAAAGCTCGGACTCGGCGAGCGTTTGTTCAAATTCTTGATCCTTTTTGTGATCCATGGAAGACCTCGTGAATGGCGGCGCGCGTCAGCCAAGGCGCTGACGCACGGCCTCGTAGAGCAGAATGGCGACGGCGGCGGAAGCGTTGAGCGAGGAGATGCGGCCCTTCATCGGGATGCTGACGAGGAAGTCGCAGCCCTCGCGCACAAGCCGGCCCATGCCGTCGCCCTCGCTGCCGATGACGATGGCGGCAGGGCCCTTGAGGTCGGCCTCGTACAGGCTCGTGGTCCCCTCGGCGGCGGTGCCGAAGATCCACACGCCCTGCTGCTGCAGCTCCTTCAAAAGCGCCGGAATGTTCGGCACGCGCGCGACGGGCAGATAGCTCACCGCGCCCGCGCTCGTCTTGCCGACGATGCTCGTCAAGCCCGCGCTGCGGCGCTTGGGGATGATGACGCCGTGCGCGCCCGCGCACTCCGCCGTGCGGATGATGGCGCCGAGGTTATGCGGATCGCTGATCTCGTCGCACACCACGAGCAGAGGGGCCTCCCCACGTTCACGGGCGGCGGAGAGGATGTCCTCCACGCTCGCATACTCGCGCACGGCGGCAAGGGCGATGACGCCCTGGTGCGCCTTCGTCGCGCTCATGTAGTCGAGCTTACGGCGGTCGGCCTCGACCACCACCACGCCCGCCGCGCGGGCGGTGGAGGCGATGTGCCCGAGCGTTTTGTCCGTCTCGCCGCGGGCGATGAAGATCTTATCAATGGGCGTGCCGGCGCGCAGCGCCTCGGTCACGGCGTTGCGTCCCTCGATGAGGCCGTCCGCCTCGGCGTCGCGCTCGCGCATGGGGACCCTTTCCTCCGATTTCCGCTCACGCGGGAAGCGCTTTCCAACGTGCTCGTCCGCGCCGCGTGGCCCGCGCTTTTCTTCGTATTCCTTCGACATAAACCGATCCTCCCGGTCAAAATTCGTATACATAATATACTATAGCACAACAGACGGATAAGATAAAGGGGGAAGCGGACAAAAATTCACCGAAAATTCATACCGCGGCGCTTGTGAAACGAGGAGGGGTATGCTAAAATACCATATAATTAACTTGGCAAGCTGTCGCCTGTGCCCGCGCAGGGCCGCAGGCGGAAAGGAACGCAGATACATGGATCAGAACGACAAAAACAAAAGCAACAAGAACAACGACCGCCGCAAGGGCGTGCTGTCGCTGCTCATCTGGGCGCTGGTGCTGACCATCGGCTTCAACTATCTCCTCTCGGCGATGGACACGAGGAAGCTGGCGGAGGGCACCTGCGAGATCCGCTACGACGAATTTCTCGACCTTGTCCGCGACGGCAAGGTCAAGGAGGTCGAGATCGCGGACCGCACGCTCAACATCACGCCTGTGGACGGCTTCACCTACACCGACGCGGACGGCAAGACCTACACGGGAGATTACCGGCTCTTCACCACGCAGATCAACGACCCCGAGCTGCGGTCGTTCCTGGATGAAAACGGCGTGGAGTTCGGCAAGCCCTACAAGGCGGAGACCTCGTATCTTGAGATCATCATGCTCAACTACGTCCTGCCCACGGCGCTGATGGTCGGCGCGTTCATTCTGATGATGCGTTTCATCAGCAAAAAGACCGGGGGCGGCGGCTTCGGCGGCCTCGGCAGCGTCGGCAAGTCCAACGCGAAGGTCTACATGGAAAAATCCACCGGCGTCACCTTTGCCGACGTCGCCGGTCAGGACGAGGCGAAAGAATCCCTCGTCGAGATCATCGACTTCCTGCACAATCCCCAGAAGTATACCGACATCGGCGCGAAGCTGCCGCGCGGTGCGCTGCTCGTCGGCCCTCCGGGCACGGGCAAAACGCTGCTCGCCAAGGCGGTCGCGGGTGAAGCGAACGTGCCGTTCTTCTCCATCTCCGGCTCCGGCTTTGTGGAGATGTTCGTGGGCGTCGGCGCGAGCCGCGTGCGCGACCTCTTTGCCGAGGCCTCGAAGGTAGCGCCCTGCATCATCTTCATCGACGAGATCGACGCCATCGGCAAGACGCGCGACACGCGCTTCGGCGGCAACGACGAGCGTGAGCAGACGCTCAACCAGCTGCTCGCCGAGATGGACGGCTTCGACCCCGGCAAGGGCATCATCGTCCTCGCGGCCACCAACCGCCCCGAGGTGCTCGATCAGGCGCTGCTGCGCCCGGGCCGCTTCGACCGGCGCATCACCATTGACCGCCCGAACCTTGCCGGACGCATCGCGACGCTCGAGGTCCACACCCGCAACATCAAGCTCGGTGAGGACGTCGATCTCAAGAAGGTCGCACTCGCGACCGCCGGCTGCGTCGGCGCGGACCTTGCCAACATCGTCAACGAGGCGGCTCTGCGCGCCGTGCGCAAGGGTCGCAAGCTCGTCACGCAGGAGGATATGCTCGCCGCGTTCGAGTTCGTCATCGCGGGCAGCGAGAAGAAGAACAGCGTGCTCACCGAGTTTGAAAAGAAGCTCGTCGCCTACCACGAGGTCGGCCACGCGATGGTCGCCTACAGGCAGAAGAACGCCGAGCCCGTGCAGAAGATCACCATTGTGCCCCATACCGAGGGGAGCCTTGGCTACACGCTCCTCATGCCCGAGGAGGACAAGACGAATCTGCGCACCCGCGACGAGCTGATGGCGAAGATCGCCGTCTCCATGGGCGGCCGTGCCGCCGAGGAGGTCATCATGCACACGATGACCAACGGCGCCTCTCAGGACATTCAGGAGGCCACGAACATCGCGCGCAACATGGTCGCCATGTACGGCATGAGCGACGAGTTCGGCATGATGGCGCTCGGCTCCGTGCGCAGCCAGTATCTCGACGGCGGCTACGGTCTCGACTGTGCGCAGGAGACTGCCGCCGTGATGGATAAGGCCGTCAAGGAAATTCTGGAGAAGTGCTACGCTGACGCAGTGAAGGTCATCGAGGAGAATATCGACGATATGCACAAGGTCGTCGCCTATCTTTTGGAGAAGGAGACGATCACCGGCGGCGAGATGGTCGCCATCCTCGAGGGCCGCGATCCCGCGACGGTGGAGGACGCCTACGCCTCCACGCGCAGGAGCGACAGCGACTTCCGTCCCTCCGTGCCGAGCACCATCGAAGCGCCTGCGCGTCACATTTCCATGACGAGCGAGAAGATCGAGATGCCGCCGCTGGACGGCGAAGCACCGGACGAGCCCGCTGCATCCGACGCGGAGAACGGCAAGAACGCGGAAACGCCCGCGGAGGAGACCCCTGCGCAGGACGCTCCCGCCGGTGACGGCGCGGAAACGCCCGACCACGAATAAACCGAAAGCGCCGCCCGCAGGCGGCGCTTTTCCGTAAGGAGGAGTTCCCATGAGACAACAGACGAGGGAGCTGGCGCTCGCGAGCGTGCTCGGTGCACTGGCGGTGCTGTTCCTGTTCCTCGGCGGCGTGCTGCCGCTGGCGCTCTACGCCTGTCCCCTGCTCGCATCCTCCTGCCTGCTGCCCGTGCGCGAGGAGTGCCGCGCGAGCTATCAATGGTGCTGCTTTTTCGCCGCCGCCATTCTGGGATTGCTGCTTGGGCCGGACAAGGAATCCGCGCTGCTCTTCTGCTTTCTGGGCTATTACCCGCTCGTGCAGCCGAGTCTCGACGCGATCGGCAGCCGCGCGCTGCGCTTTCTCACGAAGCTCGGGCTGTACGTCCTCGCCGTCGGCGCGATGTACGCGCTGCTCGTCTTTGTGTTCCGGCTCGACGCAGTGACGGCGGAGCTGGCGGCGACCGCCCCGTGGCTCATCGCGGCGACCTTTGCGCTCGGCGCGGTGCTGCTCTTTCTCTATGACGAGCTGCTGCGCCGCTTCGCGCGGCTGTATCGAAGGAGGAAGAGAGGATAACAAGGAAGTCGGCAGGAGCCATACGGTTCCTGCCGACTTTTTATGTTCTTATGCATCCTCCTTCGGCTGTAGCTTCGCGCTGAGATAGGCTGCGAGCGCGCCGAGCGCGGCGGCAAGCAGGCACAAAAGCGCGTCGCGCGCGCCGTCGTAGCGCAGGGGGATGATAACGACCGTCGAGGCCAGCACGATGCCGAACACGGCGTGGTAGAAAAGCGGGTAGTGCGCCCGGAAGCACCAGTTCACCACGCGCGCGAGCGTCAGCACGATGAGCGCCATGCCGAGCAGCCACGGCAGGATCACCGCCATGTCGAGCCTTGCGAAGCCCTCGGCCATCGGCGTGAACAGCCCGACCGCCATCAGGATGGAGGAGGACGTCATGCCCGGCACGATCAGGCTCAGGCCCCAGAGCAGGCCGCAGAAAAGAAAGCCGAGGAAGCCCGGGCGCATCGTGTAGAACGCGCCGTACTGCGCGTAGAGCAAAACGGCGGAGAGAGCAAGAAAGCTGGCCGCGCAGGAAAGGTACGCGCCGCGTCCGCGCCCCTGCGCGCCCGCCTCGGCCCACAGGCTCGGGAGCGTACCGAGGATCAGGCCAATGAACAGGCAGGTCGCGAGCTTTTCCGAGCGGTCGAACAGCACAAGGATCAGCCCGCCGCCGCACAGGAAGCCGAGGATCGCGCCGGCACCGACCGGCAGCAGGAGGGAAAGATGTCGGCGCAGCCCGTTGAGCGGGTGGGCGAGCACCTCCATCACCGGCCGGTAGATGCCGAAGATGACCGACAGCACGCCGCCGGAGATGCCCGGCAGAATGCCGCCTGCGCCGATGATAAAGCCCTGCACCAGCCGCAGCAGGACCGTCTTGAGGGAGAAACCCATTTTTAATAGCCTCTCTTCCGGTCGACCAGATGCGCAAGCGGACGGCCCGCAGCATAGTTTTCCAGATCGTCGCAGAACATCTGCACGCTCTTGTCGCAGGTGTAGCCGAGCGTCATGTTGCCCGCGACGTGCGGCGTGAGCAGCAGATTTTTCGCGCGGCGCAGCGGATGGTCGGCGGGCAGCGGCTCAGGCACGACCACGTCGAGCGCCGCACCGGCGAGCTGCCCGGCGTTGAGCGCGTCGCAGAGCGCCTCCTGGTCGATGGCGGTGCCGCGGCCGACGTTCACGACGAAGGCGCTGTCGGGCAGCAGCGCGATGCGCTCGCGCGAGAGGATGCCCACGGTCTCCGCCGTGGAGGGGAGCGCCATGACAAGGATATCCGTTTCGGGCAAGACGCTGTCCAGCTCCGCGATGGCATGGATGGAGGTGAACGCCGGGTCGGAGGATCTGACTGTGCGGCGCACGCCGGTGATGCACGCGGGATGGAAGGCCTGCGCGCGGCGGGCAAACTCCATGCCGATGTCGCCCGTGCCGAGCACAGTGATGCGCGCGCCATGCAGCGAGCGGATACCGCCGGGGAGCGTTTCCCAGCCGCCCGCGCGGATGATCTCGGTATACTCCATCTGGCGGCGCAGCAGCATCAGGCAGACCATGATGAGATGCTCGGAGATGGTGGTGCCGTAGGCGCCGGAGGAGTTGGTGAGCCGACAGTCGGGATTCTGGTACAGGCTCTCGTCGCAGAAGTGGTCCACACCCGCCCAGCAGCAGCAATACCACTTGAGGCTTTTCGCGCTGCGGATGACCTTCTGCGAGCAGTGCCCGTAGAGGATCTCACAGTCGTCCACCCTGCCGACCGCTTCAGCGGACGAGGGGAAATACTCGATCTCGTAGCCGTATTTGGCTGCCGCCGCGTTGAGCTGACGCTCGTATTTGTCGTTGAGAAAGTCGATGATGACGCCGATCTTTTTAGCCATGCTGAGTGGTCTCCTTTATAATTTGTTCCGCGCAGCGCATTCCGTCCGCCGCAGCGGAGAGAATGCCGCCGGCATAGCCGGCGCCCTCGCCGCAGGGATAGAGCCCGCGCAGAGCGGTTTGATAGGTGTTGTCGCGCACGATGCGCACGGGGGAGCTGGAGCGCGTCTCGACCGCGGTGAGCACCGCGTCGGGCGCGGCAAAGCCGTGCAGCTTTTTCTCCAGCAGTGGCAGCGCCTCCTCCAGCGCCGCGCAGACGAACGGCGGCAGGCAATCGTGCAAGTCGCACCAGCGCACGGCGGGGCGGTAGGTCGGTGTGACCCTCCCCGGCCCGATCGACGGACGGTGCGCGAGGAAATCGCCGACCGTCTGTGCGGGAGCGGCATAGCCCCCGCCGCCGAGGGCGTAGGCGGCCTCCTCCAGCCGTCGCTGAAAGGCGACGCCCGCGAGCACGTCCGTGCCGCCGAAGTCCTCCGGCGTAACGGAGACGAGCAGCCCGCCGTTGATGTTTTCGCCGTCGCGCGCCAGCTCGCTCATGCCGTTCGTGACCACGCGGCCCGCTTCGCTTGCCGCGGCGACGACCTGTCCGCCGGGGCAGACGCAGAACGAGAACACGCCGCGCCCCGCCGCCGTGTGGGCCGAGAGCTTATACGAGGTCGGCGGCAGCGAGGGGTGGCCCGCGTACTGCTTATACTGCTGCGCGTCCATATCGCTCTGGCGGTGCTCGATGCGCACACCCACGGCAAAGGGCTTCGGCTCCATCGGGATGCCCGCGCCGCGCAGCATGGCGAAGGTGTCGCGCGCGCTGTGACCGACCGCGAGCACCGCGTGCTCCGCGGGGAGCGTATACGTTCCGTCGGGAGACGTGACCCGCAGCGCGGCGAGCCGTCCGCCCCTCCGCTCCAGTCCGGTGACCTGATGGTTGAAGCGCACCTCCGCGCCGAGGGAAAGCAGCTCCTGCCGCAGATTCTGCAAAACACTGTAGAGTCGGTCGGTGCCGATGTGCGGCTTGGCGTCGATGAGGATGTCCTCGCTCGCGCCGAACGCGGCGAACTCCTCTAAAATATAGCGGTGGCGGACGTCCTTCGTGCCGGTGTTGAGCTTGCCGTCGGAAAACGTGCCCGCGCCGCCCTCGCCGAACTGGACGTTCGAGCGCTCGTTCAGCTCGCCCGTTGCCCAGAAGCGCTCGACGTCACGCCGCCTCCGCTCGACGCATTCGCCGCGCTCGAGCAGGATGGGCCGCGCGCCGCAGCGGGCGAGCACCAGCGCCGCGAACAGTCCCGCCGGGCCCGCGCCGATCACCACGGGGCGCACGGCGGGAGGGGCGATCATCGGCGGCAGCTCGTAAAAGGCGGGCGCGTAGACGCCGACGTTTTTGTTTCTCGCACGGCGCAGCACTCTTTCCTCGTTCTCGAGCGCGGCGGAAACGGTATAAATAAACGTCACGCCGTCGCGCGCGTCGATGCTGCGGCGGAGAATGTGCAGCGTATGGAGGGGCGCTTTGACACGCAGCGCCGCCGCGGCGCGTTCGTATAATAACGCCTCGCTCTCGCCCGGGGCGAGCTTCAGCCCTTCGATCTTCAGCATGGCAGCGCTCCTTTCGCATCGGGAAATCGGCTTTATTGTAGTATATCCGAATGTCCCGCGCAAGCTATTTTTTCCAATTCGGCCATTCTTCAGGATTTCTTTATGGCCTATTCAAAAAAAGTTCAAAAAAATTCGTTCCGGCTTCACGAAATGGACATAAACAGGGGGTATCATCGGTAGCATCAAAAGAAAAATAAACGCTTCACGGCAAGGAGGCTTATCTATGTATTACGAAGACGAAAACAACCTGTACCATTACAGCTACCGCAAGGGCGACAAGGTGGAGAATGTCCGCGACGCGGACTACACCGAGGTGCCGAACACCGCGGCAAAGGCAGACCCCTGGGAGGAAAAGAAACCGAAGAAGAATCGGCTGGGGCTGAAGATCGCCGCGCTGGCGCTCGCCTGCGCGCTCATCGGCGGCGCGGCGGGCGCGGGCATCACGCAGCACGCCATTACCTCCGCGCACGGCTCGACGCAGATTGAGGTCTCCGACCGTCAGGTCGCCGAGGTCCGGCAGGTCAAGGTGGACGGCAAGCAGCAGCTCACCATGCCGGAGGTCTACGCCGCCAACGTCAACAGCGTCGTGAGCATCAACGTGTCCACCACGACGAATGTCTTCGGCCGCACGACAGAGTCCGCCGCCAGCGGCAGCGGCTTTTTCATCACCAAGGACGGCTACATCCTCACCAACTATCACGTCATCGAGGGTGCGAGCACCGTCAAGGTCACGGCCTACGACGGCACGACCTATGATGCCGCCGTCATCGGCGGCGATGAGGATTACGACATCGCCGTCATCAAGGTCGAGGGCACGAATTTCCAGCCGGTCGTGATCGGAAAGTCCGGCAGCGTGCAGATCGGCGAGACGGTCGCCGCGGTCGGCAACCCGCTCGGCGAGCTGACCTTCTCGATGTCGCAGGGCATCGTCTCCTGCGTGAACCGCGCGATCAATGTGGACGGCAAGCCCTTCAACATGATCCAGGTCGATTGCTCCATCAACCCCGGCAACTCCGGCGGCCCGCTCTTCAACAGCTACGGCGAGGTCATCGGCATCGTGTCGGCAAAGTATTCAAGCTACTCCAACACCACCGTTGAGGGCATCGGCTTCGCCATCCCCATCGACGATGTGCTCGCCATGGTCAAGGACATTATGACCGACGGCTATGTGACCAACAAGCCTTACATTGGCATCACACCGCAGAACATGACCGCACAGATGGCGCAGCAGTACCGCTACGATGTCACGCAGGGCGTGTTCGTCTGCTCGGTCGAGCCGGGCAGCGCCGCGGAAAAGGCTGGCCTTCAGATGGGTGACGTCATCACCAAGATCGGCGACACGGCGATCAGCGACATGAACGACCTGAACGCCGCGAAGAAGTCTTACCGCGCGGGCGATACCGTGACGCTGACCATCTATCGCGCGGGTGGAACGAAGGAGGTCGAGCTGACCTTCGACGCCGTCCCTCAGACGCAGGAGACCGCGCAGGACAACAGCCAGCAGCAACAGCAGGGCGGCAGCAACGGCGGCTATTACTACAATCCCTGGGATTTCTTCAATAGCTTCTTCGGCAACGGCTACTACGGCAGCAGCTATTCCGGCGAGAGCCGCGACGCAGCCTGAGCAAAACAGCATACGACATACCGGGGCGGCTCTTCGGAGCCGCCCTTTTTTGCCGCGTTTTGCCGCGCAAAAATAAGGACTTCCGCTTTTGGGAAAGCTGTGGTATAATTTTCTTCTATGAAACATGGAGAAGGAGGGAACGTCCATGCGCATCGGTACGGTGGAGATCAACTCGCAGCTCGCGCTCGCGCCGATGGCGGGCGTGACCGACGCGGCGTTCCGCGAGCTGTGCGCGTCCCTCGGCGCGGGGCTGACGTGCACGGAGCTCGTGAGCTCGAAGGCGCTGTGCTATCAGGATAAAAAGAGCCGCACACTGCTCGCGCCCTTTCCGGGCGAGCATCCGATGCAGGCCCAGATCTTCGGCAGCGACCCAGTCTGCATGGCGGAGGCCGCGCAGATCGCTATTGAGGCGAGCGGCGCGGACATTCTGGACATCAACATGGGCTGCCCGGTCGGCAAGATCGTCAACAACGGCGACGGCTCGGCGCTGATGCGCGACCCCGAAAAGGCGGCGCGCATCGCCGAGGCGGTGGTCAAGGTGGTAAAGGTTCCGGTCACGGTGAAGATGCGCCGCGGCTGGGACAAGGGCAGCATCAACGCGCCGGAGCTGGCGGTGCTGTTAGAATCCGTGGGCGTCGCGGCGATCACCGTCCACGGGCGCACGCGCGTGCAGATGTACGGCGGACAGGCAGACTGGTCGACCATCCGCGCGGTCAAGGAAGCGGTGAAGATCCCCGTTATCGCCAACGGCGATGTTTTTACCCCGGAAAATGCGATAAAAGCCTTGAAGCTCACCGGTGCGGACGCGGTGATGATCGGGCGCGGCTGCTTCGGCAATCCGTGGCTCTTTCAGCAGTGCAGAGCCGCGCTCGCGGGCGAGCCGATCCCGCCGCTGCCGCCGCTTGCCGAGCGCTGCGACGCGCTGGTGCGCCAGATCGAGCGCAGCGCGGAATTCCGCAATGAAAAGGTCGCGCTGCTCGAGGCGCGGCGGCACTACTGCTGGTATCTCAAGGGCGTAAAATACGCCAACTACTATAAAGACCAGATCAACCACATGGAGACGCTTGAGGATCTTTACCGCGTCACGGCGGGCATCAAGCGCGATCTGAGCGACTGAACACACGGAGCGGACATGAACGAAAGTGAACTGATCCAAGCCGCGCGGGGCGGCGACGAGGCAGCCTTTGAACAGCTCGTCCGGCTGCATGAGAAAAAAATATACAACCTTTGCCTGCGTATGTGCGGCAGCAGCGAGGACGCGGCGGAGGCCGCGCAAGATACCTTCCTTGCCCTTTGGCGCGGACTGGAGGGCTTCCGCGAGGATGCGGCGCTGTCCACCTGGCTCTACCGTCTGGCGAGCAACTCCTGCATCGACCTGCTGCGGCGCAACAAGCGCACGGTGGACGGCATATCGCTCGACGACGAGGACGTACACCTCGAGGTGTGCGACCGTGCGCCCACGCCGGAGGAGCACGTCGAGGGTCGGGAGACGCAGCGGCTGGTGCGCGAGGGGCTTGCCGCGCTGCCGGAGGATTACCGGCGCGTGCTCGTGCTGCGCGAGCTGCATCAGCTCAGCTATGCGGAGATCTGCGAGGTCACGGAGCTGGAGCTCGGCACGGTGAAGAGCCGCATCAACCGCGCGCGGCTGCTGCTGCGAAATTATTTGGCGGCAGACGGGAACTTTTTTGAAAAGCCAGCGTCAAAGGTTACAGAATGTAATCAGACTGTCGGAGGGGAGAGGAACGCAATATGAAGAAATGTGAAGAATTTGCGCCGCTGCTCTCGGCCTTTGTTGACGGAGAGCTGACGGAGGAGGAGCGTGCGGAGGTGCTTGCTCATGTGAGCGAATGCGAGAAATGCAGAAGGCTGCTCGGTGAGCTGACGGCCCTGCACGCCGCCCTCGGCGAGCTGGAGGACGAGGACGTGCCCGCAGGCTTCACGGGGGGCGTGATGGCGGCGGTGCGCGCGGAAAAGGCGGCAGCAAAGCCGCAGGTGAAAAAGCGGAGCACGTGGCGGCGGTGGATACCGATGGCGGCCTGCGCGGCGATCGTCGCGCTCGCGGCGGCGGTAACGATCCCGCGAACGGAAATGAAGCAGGAAACAGCCAGCGCTACGCCGGATACGCCCGCCGCACAGGAGGATCAGGCGATGTTTTCGATGGCGGCGCTGCCCAGCGATCCGCTGCCCGATACGGACGCCGAGGTGGAATATCCCGAGCAGCGCTGTGAAACGGTGCAGTCCAGCCCGTATTATGACCGCCAGCTTGGCGGCGCGGCGGCGGACGGGTTCAAGACCGCAAACGCACCCGCTGACTTGGAAAACGGCAGCCCAGAGGCAGAATACTACTGCGAGACCGCTCCCATCGGCGAGAGCGGCGAGGAGGGCAGCCTGCTCACCGCGTGGTACGGTCCCGTGGTGCTTGAGCTGTACGGCGCGGGCGCGACGGACTATGTGACGGAAAGCGGCGGCGTGAGAGCCGACGACGCGGGCTTTTACTATGCCCCTATCGCCGCGCTGCGCGACCTGCCGGAGGGCCTCGGCATGAGGCAGGCGCAGGCGGAAACGCTCGCACTTGCCCCCGCGGACGCGGAGTGGGTGCTCGTCTATCCCAATGACGACAGCGAGGTGCCGCAGCCGTGAAGAAGCGTTCGCTGTGGCTCTGCCCTTTGGCTATCGAGGCCATCGTCGCGCTAGACCAGGGGGTGAAGGCCTATATCGTGACCCATTTCGCCGTGGGCGAGAGCGCGGAGTTTCTCCCGCGGCTGCTGCGGCTGCACTATGTGCGCAATTTCGGCGCGGCATGGTCGAGCTTTTCCGGCGAGCGCTGGCTGCTCATCGGCGTGACGGGCGTGGGGATGCTCGCGCTCGCATGGCTGCTCGCGCGGATCGTGCGGCACCCGCTCGGCGTGTGGTCGCTGACCGCCGTGATCGGCGGCGGCGTGGGGAATCTTATTGACCGCGTTCGCCTCGGCTATGTGGTGGATATGCTCGACTGCACGTTCATCGAGTTTCCGGTTTTCAACGTTGCGGACTGCTTTGTGGTCTGCGGCACCATCGCGGCACTCGTTTACTACATTTGGATCTACCCGAACACCGACGCGAAGAATTGGGAGAAGGACCATGGAACCGATCCTGCTCAGGGCAAGTGAAGAAAGCAAAAATCAAAGGCTCGACGCATTTCTTGCGTCGAGCCTTGACGGCTTGACCCGCTCGCAGGCGACGCGGCTCATCGAGAGCGGCGAGGTCGCGGTGAACGGGAGAGCCGTCAGCAAAAGCTATAAGCTCGCGGGCGGCGAGGACATCGCCGTGACGCTGCCCGAGCCGGAGCCGGTCGAGGCCGTGCCGCAGGACATTCCGCTCGATGTGGTGTACGAGGACGCGGACGTGATCGTGGTCAACAAGCCCAGCGGCATGGTCGTCCACCCCGCGCCGGGGCACCCGGACGGCACGCTCGTCAACGTGCTGCTGTACCATTGCGCAGGAACGCTCTCGGGCGTCGGCGGCGCGCTGCGCCCGGGCATCGTCCACCGCATCGACCGCGACACGAGCGGTCTCATCATCGCGGCGAAGAACGACGCGGCGCACCAGTACCTCTCCGCACAGCTCGCCGACCACACGCTCGCGCGCACCTATGAGTGCATCGTTGTGGGCGCTCTGCGTGAGGACCGCGGCACGGTGGACGCGCCCATCGCGCGCCATCCGACCGACCGCAAGCGTATGGCAGTGGTCGCCGGTGGACGCGAGGCGGTCACGCATTGGGAGGTCATCGCCCGCTATCCGGGCTATACCCACGTCCGCTGCCGGCTCGAAACGGGACGCACGCACCAGATCCGCGTCCACATGGCCTACATCGGGCATCCCATTCTCGGCGACACGGTATACGGTGCAAAGAAGGAGGTCCCCGGCCTGACGGGGCAATGCCTGCACGCGGTCGGCCTGCGCTTTCTCCATCCGCGCACGCACGAGGTCGTGGAGCTTTCCTGTCCCCTGCCGGAGGAATTTACAAGGATGCTGCAAAAAATCAGGAAATAAATTGCACGCGATACGGCACCAAACACGGGGAGCGTTCTCTATGACAGAGAACGCTCCCCTTTTGCTATGCTGTTATTTGCACAAATATGAGAACCAGCCCTCGCTCTCGCGGGCCTCCATGATCGCCCAGCCCGCAAGACGCAGCGCGTCCGCGACCTCGACCGCGCGGTCGTCGATGATGCCCGAGCAGAGGAACAGCCCGCCCTTTTTCAGCAGCGGCCGCACCTGCGGTGCGAGCGCGATGATGACGTCCGCCACGATGTTCGCCACGACGATATCATAGTCTCCGCCGAACTCGCGCGCGAGCCTTTTGTCGCTGAGCACGTCGCCCGCGCGGACGGTGTAGTGCTCCCGCCCGATGCCGTTGAGCGCGGCATTCTCGTAGGCGACGCCCACGCACTTGTCGTCGATGTCGCAGGCAAAGGCGTCCTCCGCGCCCAGCAGCAGCGCCGCGATGGAGAGGATGCCGCTGCCGCAGCCGAGGTCGAGCACCTTTTCGCCGCCGCGGATGTGCTTTTCGAGTGCCTGAAGGCACAGGCGTGTGGTCGCGTGGCTGCCCGTGCCGAAGGTCAGCCCGGGATTCAGGATGAGCTTCACGCGCTCCGTCGGCTTCGCCTGCTCCCACTCGGGAATGACCAGCAGGCGCTCGCCGATCTCCATGGGCTTATAGAACTGCTTCCAGTTGTTCTCCCAGTCGGCGTCCTCCACGTTTTCCATCGTGAGGAGCAGCGGCGCGTATTCGGGATGCTGCTTCTTGAGCGCCGAGAGCGCGATGCGCACCTGCGCCAGCGTGGAAAAACCGCTCTCGCTTTCTTCGAGGTAGAAGGTCACGCGGCATTTGCCGTGCTTCTCCGCCAGCAGCTCATCGTCCACATAGTCCCAATACTGGTGGTTGTTTTCGAGAAAATCCTTGAAGTCCGCCTCGTCGTCGATGACAAGACCCTCGACGCCCTGCTCGCGCAGCAGCTCGCTGACCGGCTCCAGACCGGCGCGGGCGGTGTCGATATGCAGCTCCAGCCACTTCATCGCTGCGTCCCTACGAAGAACAGCCCCAGCGTGCCGCAGCCGGTGTGTGCACCGATCACAGGGCCGATGAAGTCCGCGCGGACGTCCGTCACGCCGAAGCGCTCCTCCAGCAGCTCCTTGACATACGCCACGGAGTCAGGGCAGTTGGCGTGGCAGATGAACAAGGGCTGGTTCTTGTCCGGCTCGACGCCCAGCTCCTCCACCTTGTCGACCAGCGCCTTGAGCGCAGCCTTAGTGCCGCGCGCCTTGCTCATGGGAATGAGCCTGCCCTCGCTGTCGGTGTGCATGACGGGCTTGATGCCCAGCATCGTGCCGACGAAGGCCGCCGTGGCGCTCACGCGGCCGCCGCGCTTGAGGTGGTTGAGATCGTCCACGATGAACCAGTGGCATTGGGTCTGGAGGATGCTCCTCACATATGCCGCCAGCGTCTCGATGTCGGGGCTGCTCCTCCGGCGCTCCTGCACCGTGCGGTAGAGCAGCATCCCCTGTCCGCGCGAGGCGGAGAGGGAGTCGATGACGAGGATCTTCGCGTCGGGGTACTCGCTTTTCAGGTCCTCCGCCGCGATGCAGGCGGACTGGTAGGTGGTGGACAGTGCGCCGGAGAAGCAGATGCACAGGATATCCTTGCCCGCGTCGAGCGCCCTGCGCATCGCCTCGTCGAACTGGCCGACATTGGCGGCGGCGGTGGTGCTGTTCTCGCCCGCAGCGATCTTTGCGAAAAATTCCTCGGGGGACATCTCGGCATGGTCAGGCGTGTTGAGATAGGTTTTTCCGTCGATCGTAAAGGAAAGCGGCAGAACGGTAAGCCCGAGCTCGTCGACCTCCTGCTGATTCAGGTCGCAGCAGCTGTCGGTCATGATAATATAGTCACGCATGGCGTTCCTTTCCGGGCCGCAGACAAACGGCCCCTTTTGGGGAATAGAGTCGATTCTTCCTTAGAATGGCAGTATTGTAGCAGAACGTTAAGATAATATCAATCATTTTCTGTAAACAATGCGTTCCGCTCACTTTCCGACGCAGAAGCGTTCAAAAATGCGCGTCACCATGTCCTCGCGCGCCGTGCGGCCGGTCAGCTCGCCGAGCGCGTCAAGCGCGCCCTCGGCCTCGGTGAGCACCACGTCGGGCGTCAGCCCGGCGGTGAGCGCCTCGTGTGCCGCACGGACCGCGTTCAGGGCGCGGTCGACGGCCTCGGCCTGCCGTGCGTTGGTGAGCAGTGTACCGCCCGCGGGAACGCCGGCAGGAAAGCAGTCTCCGATTGTGTCGATCAACGCATCCAGCCCGCCGGGCATTACGGAATTAAAGGAGACCAGATGCTCCGGCGCAGGCGCGCCGTCCGGCAGTCTCCAAACGGCGGTCTTTACGGCGGGGTTTCGATCGTCCTTGCTGATGGCCAGAATCCAATGCGGCGCTCGGGCGGCAAGTGCGAGAATGTCTGGCTCCACAGTGAGCGGCGTATGGCTGCCGTCTGCTACCACGATCACCAGATCGGCGCTCTCGACCGCGCGGCGCGAGCGCTCCACGCCGAGCCGCTCCACGGCGTCGTCTGTCTCGCGGATGCCCGCCGTGTCGATGAGCCGCAGCAGCACGCCGCCGACCACCGCCTTCTCCTCCACGGTGTCGCGCGTCGTGCCGGGAAGGTCGGTGACGATGGCGCGGTCGTAGCCCACAAGCGCGTTGAGCAGCGAGCTTTTGCCCGCGTTCGGCGCGCCGACGATGGCGGTCGCCGCGCCGCTTTTGAGCACGCGTCCGCGCGCAAAGGTGCCGAGCAGCGCCGCGAGCGTTTGTTCGCTCTCCGTGAGCGTCCGCTCCGTCTCGGCAAGCGTGAGGTCCTCGATGTCCTCGTCTGGATAGTCCACCACGGCGTAGAAGCGGCTGGTGAGGCCCAGCAGCGCGTCGTAGACCTGTTCGAGCGGGCGGCGCAGCGCGCCGTCCACCTGGGCGGCGGCGTTCCGCGCCGCCTCGGCGGTCTCGGCGTCGATGAGGTCGATGACCGCCTCCGCCTCGGTGAGGTCCATTTTGCCGTTCAGAAACGCGCGCTCGGTAAATTCCCCCGCCCGCGCCTGCCGCGCGCCTGCGGCAAACGCGGCGCGCAGGACCTCCTGCAAAACGACCGGCGAGCCGTGGCAGTGCAGCTCCGCGCTCTCCTCGCCCGTGTAGCTGTGTCCGGCGGAGAACACCACCGCCAGCGCGTGGTCGAGCGTGCGGCCCTCGGCGTCACGCACCGTGCCGTAGGTCATGCGCCGCGGCGGAAGCTCCGCAGCCGAACGACCGTCCACCGGCGTGAACAGCGCCGCGAGCACGCGCCGCGTCTCCGCGCCGCTCAGGCGCACGATGCCGACCGCGGCGGCCGCGGGCGCGGTGGCGATGGCAGCAATGGTGTCGGGCATAAGACGACCTCCTTGATGATAGCCGATATTTGTCGATATGATACCACAAAACGGGAAAAATGAAAAGGGGCACGGCACAGCCGTGTCCCTCTTTTTGTATTCCACCGATCGGCAATCAGCGTGAGATGCAATAAAAATAGATGTTTACACAAATCATCACAACGGCAAACGCAATAAGCATCGCCCAGCTTATTTGCATGGCCTTAGATTTTGTATTCCTGATGCAATATGCCAAATAGATGATCCAGCAGGAGTAGAACGCAAAAATAATGCCGCGGTTCCGGATTAATATACTTAGAAGGAACGACGCATTTACGATCTTCATTCCATTCTCTGACATCAGTATACTTTTGATCTTTTTCACCGGTTGACCTCCCAGCTGAATATATTGTTGTTTTTATTGTATCATACTCCGCACTTCCCCACAAGGGCAAAAAAAGGACGCCGCATATCAAATTTCGGTTTGCCGCTTACTGCTCCTTGGCAGCCGCGGCCTGCTGGGCCTCGATCTCGAGGAGAGCGTCCTTGCGGGAGAGGTTCCAGCGGCCCTTTTCGTCGATCTCCATGAACTTGACCCAGATCATGTCGCCGACGGTGACCACGTCCTCGACCTTCTCGACGCGCTTCTTGTCGAGCTTGGAGATGTGCACCAGACCGTCCTTGCCCGGGGCGATCTCCACGAAGGCGCCGAACTGCATCAGGCGCACGACGCGGCCGTAGTACAACTTGCCGACCTCGGGGACAAACACGATGTCGTCGATGCACTTCTTCGCGGCGTCGCAGGCGGCGGCGTCGGCGGAGGCGATGTGGATGGTGCCGTCGTCGTCAATGTCGATCTTCGCGCCGGTGTCGGCGACGATCTTCTGAATGACGGAGCCGCCCTTGCCGATGACCTCGCGGATGCGGTCGGGATCGATCTTCATGGTGATCATCTTGGGCGCGTAGGGGCTGACCTCGGGACGCGGCTCGGCGATGCAGGGCAGCATGATCTGGTCGAGGATCTGCACGCGCGCGTCGTAGGTGATGTCCAGCGCGTTCTTGATGATCGCCATGGTCAGGCCGTCGTTCTTGAGGTCCATCTGGATGGCGGTGATGCCCTTCTTCGTACCGGCGACCTTGAAGTCCATTTCGCCGTGGAAGTCCTCAACGCCCTGAATGTCGATGAAGGTGGTGAAATCGTCGCCGTCCTGAATGAGGCCGCAGGAGATGCCGGCGACAGGCGCCTTGATGGGCACGCCGGCGTCCATCAGCGCGAGCGTGGAGCCGCAGATGGAGCCCTGAGAGGTGGAGCCGTTGGAGGAGACGACCTCGCTCACCACGCGGATGGCGTAGGGAAACTCCTCAACGGGCGGAATGACGGGCAGCAGCGCGCGCTCGGCCAGAGCGCCGTGACCGATCTCGCGGCGGCCGGGGCTGCGGGCGGGCTTGGCTTCGCCGACGGAGTAGCCGGGGAAGTTGTAGTGGTGCATATAGCGCTTCTCGGTCTCTTCCCAGATGGTGTCGAGCTTCTGGTTGGCACTGAGGGTATCGAGAGTGCAGACGGAGAGCACCTGCGTCTGGCCGCGGGTGAACAGGCCCGAGCCATGGACGCGGGGCAGCACGCCGACCTCGGCGGCGAGAGGACGGATCTCGTTCTTCTGACGGCCGTCGACGCGGTGGCCCTCGAGCAGCCACGCCTTGACGATCTTCTTCTGGAACTTATAGGTGAACTCGTCGAGGTACTGATCCATGTCGGGATACTCCTCGAGGTACTTCTCGTGCCAGTGCTCGATCATCTCGTTCCAGCGGGCCTCGCGGACATTCTTGTCGTCGGTATCCATGGCGGCCTTGGCCTCGTCCATGAAGTCGGCAACGATCTTGTCGAAGAGCTCCTGATTGAAGTTTGCGTGGGGATAGTCGAACTTGGGCTTGCCGATCTCGGCGACCATGCGGTTGATGAGCTCGATCTGCTTCTGATTTTCGTTGTGCGCCAGCTCGATGGCACGGTACATCGTGTCGTTATCGACCTCGTTCGCGCCCGCCTCGATCATAACGACCTTCTTGCCGGTGGAGACGACGGTCACGTCAAGGTCGGAGACCTTGCGCTGCTCGCTCGTGGGGTTGAGGACCAGCTCGCCGTTCACAAGGCCGACCTTCAGCGCGCCGACAGGGCCGTTCCAGGGAATGTCGGAGATGGCGAGGGCGGCGGAGGTGCCGATGAGCGCGGCGATCTCGGGAGAACAGTCGTGGTCGACCGCCATGACGGTCGCCATGATGGACACGTCGTTGCGGAAATCGTAGGGGAAGAGCGGGCGGATGGGGCGGTCGATGACGCGGCTGGTCAGGATGCCCTTCTCGCCGGGGCGGCCCTCGCGGCGGTTGAAGCTGCCGGGGATGCGGCCGACGGAGTACATCTTCT
>ERZ1106939.655-NODE-655-length-29906-cov-8.914107_pt1 | contig 29906 bp, 26 predicted proteins | sample MGYA00403669_ERZ1106939 | MGnify/ENA primary metagenome ERZ1106939 (study PRJEB35170, sample SAMEA104062447) | human gut metagenome | biome: human gut; feature: human-associated habitat; material: faeces | place: Denmark | collected 2012-09-28 ...
TAATCTTAAACCACCCTTGTAAGGTCCGATTGCGCTGTTAAACTGTACACGATATGCATTATTAACCTGAACCTGTCCCTTATCATCTACCCAGGGAACGCGGAATAACAACTGTCTTTCAGGAGTAACGATTCTCTCTAATAAAGCATCCTTCTTGTACTTCTCCTCGTTTGCTTCAATAACAACTCTCAGAGATTCCAGTACCTCTTTTACTGCCTGATGGAATTCCGGCTGTGCAGGATTTTTCTCTACGACCATCTGATAAACTTCATCAACGTATGACATTGTCATGTCCTCCTTTAAATGTTTGTTGTGGCACGGTATCCTTGTATACAATCTATGCTATAGTACACCGCTTTCTCAATCTGTTGCTATTATATATCAGATTTTTTTTCCTTTCAAGCATTTTCTTACACTAAAGTGGTAAAAAATCGTGGTAAAATTTTGTGAAAAATATTCAAAAAATATCTCTGGTCAGTTGTAATAAATTTATAAATACTCTTTCAGCTTTTCAATGCTTTTTTCTTCAAAATCCATCAGTTCTTTAGCAATCTCCACGGAACGGTCACCTGCATTCTCACAATGATTCATTATCTTCCACATATCCGTCAATCCACGGTTCGTTCCCTGGATCAGAAGCTCTGCTACATGACTGGTGCTGGAATTGAGCATGGTATTCGCTTTAATTGCCCCACGCAGCATCATTTCCTGATATCCGGTTTCCTTGTAACACTCAGCCTTTCCCTGTAACAGCTCATTCGTTGCCCGATTGTAGATCTCCCCATATCTCATGCTGTCCTTCGTCACCTGTGCCGCTAATGTGTCATCATAAATTTTACTGCTGATGGAATCAATAGCCTGCATTGCCATCTGGGTATTTTTCTGAACCTCACGTAATATGTTCTTGTCATCACTTTTCATTTTCTTAAGACCCCTTTCCTGTCTAAATATGTTGGATTAGTGCATCCAACACTGCCATTCATAAACTACCAGACTGTTTAGACCTTTTCCGTAAAACAATTCACCAATATAGCTTTTATGTGCTTCTTATATACACAGTAAAATATGCATGGCAATGATTTCATGTACATAGTAATAATTTCATGTACATGCCCATGGTTTCATATGCATAGTAATAATTTCATGTACATGCCCATAGTTTCATATGCATAGTAATAATTTCATGCACATGCCCATGGTTTCATATGCATAGTAACTCAAAAATGATCCACCGGACCATTTTCACATATGCATGACAACAAAGAAACAGAGTAAACAAATTCTGCCTATGCAGATTCATTTACTCTGTATCATTTCCATTCATTCCTGAATTATACCTGTAGTTTCTGTAATTTATGTAGATTCCAGACTTTCCTGATTAGTATCTTCCCTTTTTGGACTTTTTCCGCTTCTCTTGCTTCTTTATGTCCAATTCAGACCCTGTTTTCCTGCTTTCCTCTCTTTGCTTCCTTCTCTTTTGGACTTTTTTCTCTTTTCCTGCTCCATTATGTCCAATTCAACTTGTGATTCTTCTATAATGTCTGCAAACTAACCGGAATTGTGAAGTTCGCTGTCCCTTTTCCTCTTTTCATACCCAGAAACTTTCTCTCTCAGAGTTCCATAACATCTACAGCCATTATTGGCTGACCTCCATAACTTCTACATCGCAACTATTGGCTGACTCCGTAACTTCTACACCGCAACTATTGGCTGACCTCCGTGACTTCTACGGCTTTTACCGATTCTCTGTCGTTTCCGCAGCTTCTGTAGCTGCTGTGTCACCTACAGCCTATACTACTTCTGCAACCTCTGCAGCTTCTATAGTATCTGCGCCATCTACTCTGCTTCTGTAGTTCCTGCAACTTCCATAGTACCTATGCTATGTCTTCTGCTGTTTTTGAAACTTCTGTGCTTTCTGCTGTTCCTGTAACCTCTGCAGCCTCTGCACTTCCTGCTGTTACTGTAATCTTAGCAGTTTCCAAAGCTTCTGCTGTTACTGTAGCATCAATAGCTCCCGCAGCTTCTGTAGCTTCTGTAGCTTCTGCAACATCTGCTGTTACTGTAGCTTCTGCGGTTTCTTTGGTCTCTGCGGTTTCTGCTGTCTGAGGCTGATCAGTCAATTCAACCAAATGCTTTCCTTCCTCTTCCTGCACTTCGCATGGATATTTCATCCCCCACTGGGAACGGATTTCATCCATAATCCGCATCACACGGAGAGTCTCGCTGTGCGGCATCTGCGCACATTCGATCAGACCACACTTAATTGCGTCGATACAGGCTGCCACCTCATATTCATAACCGGAAATCTGCTTCGGACATTTATAGGATGCCACCTTCTTATACTGCCTGTCATATACAGCAATACTTTCAAAATTGTTGATATTTTCAACAACTGCAAAGCCCTTCGTTCCATAAATAATGCCCTGACGGTCACTTAAAGACACCATGGAGCTGTTTAAATTGGCTGCCTTGCCATCATAATATTGCAGGCAGATTGCATTCTGCTCATCTACTCCAGTCTCTGTAAAGGTACAGCAGGATGCAATCTTACTGATATTATGTCCGAAAATCATCAATGCAAAATTAATGGTGTAAACGCCAACGTCCAAAAGCGCGCCACCTCCCAATGCCCGATTCGTTAAGCGTTCCTTATCACTGATCACATATCCCAGATTGGCCGTTAAGGTCTTTGGCTCACCGATGATGCCGCTTCCAATCACTTCACGGATTGTTGTCAGCATTGGCATATATCTTGTCCACATTGCCTCTGCAAGGAATACCTTGTGCTCTGCTGCAATACGTACCAGTTCCTCTGCCTGTGCTGCATTCAGGGTAAATGCCTTTTCACACAAAACCGGTTTTCCTGCTTCCAGGCACATCTTCACGTTCTCATAATGCTCGGAATGAGGAGTTGCCACATAAATAAGATCTACCTTTTTATCTGCCACCAGATCGGCATAGGATCCATAAGCCTTCTTACAGCCATATTTCCCTGCAAAAACGTCTGCATGAACCTGTTGCCTGGACGCCACTGCATAAACCCGGACATTTTTCATTTTATTTATCGTTCCTGCCATGATTCCTGCGATATTACCGCTTCCCATAATTCCAATATTAAAATTTCCAAACATTTCTGTTCCTCCTTTGCAGCCGGTTACTTTATTCCAATGAGCTCCATAACTGTTCAGTCCCTCCACAGTTACACTGTTTCTATATTGTACCAAATTTCCAGCGAAAAAACAGTCCTTACCAATGTCAATCAGTAAAGACTGTCTGCTCCTGTTGTTACTCATTCCTGCTCTCAGACACATTTATCCGATCACGTCTGCATTTTGGAACGGTTACTCAAGATATTCGCTTTTAATAAAGGCATTGCTGCCCTTGTATTTAACCTTGGACCAGCCATCTGCCTGTTCCATGACAAGTTCAAAGGTATCTCCAACGTAAGCGGTTCCCAAGACATCAGAATCCGTACTTGCACTCTTCCTGACACGAACCGTTTCCTTAACCTTCACCTGATCGCCAGGTGCCTTGCCTATTGACGCTGTGCTGCCCGTATTCTCCGTATCAGTGGAAGCATCTCCTGTAGTATTCTGGGCATTATCAGTACTATCTGTATTATCTTCCTGTGTAATATCTGCTTCAGCCGGTTCTTCAGAAATCACTTCCAGGTAATCGCTCTTGATATAAGCGTCTTTCCCTTCATATTCAATCTTACTCCAGCCGTTCTCCTTCTGTTCTAAAACAGTAAACTCCTGATCCACCTGAGCTTTACCAAGCTTATCAGCCTGCTCACTGTCCGAAACTCGAATATTTACAACGTCCGTGGCACGAGCCTTGATCGCAACTGGAGCGGTCTCTTCTGCAGTCTCATCCGTTGTCTCGCCAGTCTCTTCTTCCGTCTGCTCCGGCTGATCCGCCTGTGCCAGAATCTCTCCGACATCTTCGTTAATCTTTTCCTTCATATATGCAAGGAATTCACTCAAATTTTCATCCTCTGCAAGCAGATCATTGTACGCCACTACAACTTTATTATTCAGATCTACCACATCATCCTGCAGCGTAACCTCTTTAATATAGCTGCTTACCGTATCATCATACGTGCCATTATTGATGTAATAGTTTCCGTTCTCATCCTGTCCGATGTAGTATGTCTGCATTCCCGGAATTGTGGTTTCCAGATCATAGAACTTCACTTCGGAACATACATAAGCTACATAGGTATTGTCCGTAAGTCCGGGCTTAGTGTAAACGTCCAGCTGTGGGTAGGATTCAATATACTTACTTAACTCTTCGACTTTAATCTTCTGAATGTCATTCAAATAGGTATTGAGACCTGAAATTGTCTCCATATCTCCTGATGCCTGTGCATCATAATACGCTCTTACGACATTGTTGACCTCCGGATATGCGTTCTCCTCCAGATCATATGCCGGCATATCCTGAACTTCCTCTTCCATCTGCTGCTCAGCAGCCAGTGAGGCAGCTTCTGCTTCTTTTTCTAACTTATCTCTTTGATTTGCATTTACAGCAACTAATACCGTTATGAAAACACACACAATAAGGATTGCCGGCATCACGATCTTTCTATGATCCAGTATCCAATCCTTAACCGTCAGAAGCTTATCCTTGACCCCCTCAAGTCTGCTCTGATTGTTTTGATTCATATTTACCATCCTTTAAAATTGTCACACACATATCCAAGGTGATGCAAATGCACCCGACAGGAATCGAACCTGCATTAAAGGCGTCGGAGGCCTTCGTTCTATCCGTTAGACTACGGGTGCATGTGTGTTATAATATTACAAAATTGTTACATCACCTTGAATATATTATCACAACTCTTAGCGCTTGTCTAGTAAATAAAGTGCATCTTCCTTTTTATTATAAAAAAATACAGAATCTGCCAATACCTCTTCCTCCTCCACCTGGCTTCTGTTAATCTCCGAAACAATATCCAGGAAGGCTTCCTGATTAAGGCTTGGTATACTGGGAATCAGAATGGTTTCATGTACAGAGCTTGGCAGTATATACAGATCAGCGTTTTTCTTTTCTGCAAAGGATTTCAACTGATCCCGATACAGAATACAGGCTGCACCAAACAGCTTCTGTTCATTCGTGAGGACATACATGGGAATCATGTCTTCAAATAATTCTGCTGGAAAGATTCCGTCCAAAACTTCATTCATATTTTCGATTTTAGGCGGGAGTAGCCGTGGTGCATTCAGATATGCTGCCTCATAAAGCTCTTCCTCCGTGACATTCCAGGTATCCATATGACTTTTTCTGATAAGAACCGTTGCTTTTCCGCTGAAAGGCGCATTTTCAATCAGATAAAAATAAACAATTGACAAATTAAAAAACGGACGGTTGGGAACATCCCCAAGCATTTTCCGGTTCTTTTCCGTATTAATCAGCTTAAAGGAAAGCTTTCGTTTTGCCCTGGAAAAGTCCGTAAAATCACTTAAATCTACCGGACGCTTTAAATCGGCCTGCCGGAGCCGGTCTGCCATTTCGGATACGGTAATCTGTAATTCCTTTTCACTCATATCCTCCCGGTAATAGTCGTCAACATATATGGTCGGGAAGGAGTTAACATTCTCACGGCGCGCCACAATTCCGGTTAAAGTAACTCCATTGTTCTTTGTTACCCTGCGGGAAAAAACGTGATAGCTGTCACCAAACTGCTCCTGTAAGAGCAAAACAGCCTGATTGGTAAATGATGTGATATTCATAGATAGAATTTCCTTTCGATAAAAAAATGGTTTTCCGGCAGACGCCGGAAAGGATTTGTGTAGTGTAAAAAAGTAACTATTCAGTACAGTCCAAGCTCTTGCTGTCAAGTCCTTAAAATATGATCCTGTAACGCAAAATCCCATCGGTGAAGCCAATTGGAGACGAATTCTGCATCAAAGCTGTAAGGATACTGAACAGCTACGAACAAGCTTCACCAGACTCACCTTCGGTTTGCCAAGTGAACTTGTATGGTTCGCACAAAGCTCGAAATAACCTCGCTAAGTGCTCTACTCAAATAAAAACAAAAGAGACAATGAAATTCATCATTGTCTCTGGCTTGTCCTTTGATATTAAAAACACATTTTATACTCTGGAGAGATATTCTCCTGTTCTGGTATCGATCTTGATTACATCGTTCATATCTACAAAGAGAGGTACGTTAACAACTGCTCCTGTTTCAACAGTAGCCGGTTTGGTTGCACCTGTAGCGGTATCGCCCTTGAATCCGGGCTCTGTATCTGTAATCTGAAGTTCTACAAACAGAGGGGGCTCAATTGCAAATACACTGCCGTTATGGGAACAAACCTTAACCATTTCGTTCTCCTTCACGAACTTTAATGCATCACCTACGGTTTCAGCATTTAATGCAATCTGATCATATGTTTCAACATCCATAAAGTTATACAGATCTCCATCGGAGTATAAATACTGCATATCTTTTCTATCAATACGTGCCTGTGGACACTTTTCAGTAGGTCTGAAAGTCTTCTCCACTACGCCGCCGCTCTTGATGTTTTTCAGCTTGGTTCTGACAAAAGCTGCTCCTTTACCAGGTTTAACATGCTGAAACTCGATAATCTGGTAAACGTTATTATCCAGCTCAATTGTAATACCATTTCTGAAATCACCTGCAGAAATCATAAAAATATTCCTCCTAAATAAATTCACGTTATAATTCTTTTACAGTTTAATATAAAAAAGAAGATTTTTCAACCCTTTCTTATCAGATTCGCAACTTTTTCCATTGCTTCGAGGTATCCTGCAAGCCCATGTCCGTAAATCTGCCCGTTACAGACCGGAGCTGTTACGGAAATTTTACGGAATTCCTCACGCTGCGTAATATCCGAAATATGGATCTCCACCTTCGGCATGGTAACACTGGCAAGTGCATCCCTGATCGCATAGCTATAATGGGTAAATGCCCCCGGATTGATCACGATGCCCTCTGTTCCGTCAAAATAGGCATCCTGGATCCTGTCAATAATGGCTCCCTCGTGATTACTCTGGAATACCTCCGCCGTAGCACCAAGCTCCTTTGCTTTGTCGGAAATCATCTTCAAAAGATCATCATAATTCTGCGTTCCGTAAACTCCCTTTTCCCGGATTCCAAGGAAATTTAAGTTAGGACCGTTAATCACTAAAATTTTCATTTTCTTTCTCCTGTTCTGCTCTGTCTGTTCTGCTCTATTCGAGATAGTTTACGGATAATTTCATCCGCAATGAGCCATTTATTCTTACCCTCGACGGTGATGATCTCATCCGCGCATTTTTCATACCACACATCACGCTGCTGCAGAAGCTCCGTAATCCTTGCGTAAGGATCCTCCGTCTGCAAAAGCGGTCTTGTCGTATCTCCTTTTAACCGCCGGTAAACCTCCCCGGGCGTAATTTTCAGATAAAACACATATCCTAATTCTGCTAACAGCTCCCGGTTCCGTTCGCCCCGAAGAAGAGCACGCTGCCGCACCGGTTCCTCTCCATAAAGATTCCCGCCGATCGGAAGTCCTCCTCCCAGTGCAATGACCATGGCTTGCTGATTTTCGATCAATTCGCGCAAAGCTTCTGTTTCCATATCCCGGAATACCTCCTCGCCCTGTGTGGCAAAAATATCGGATATGCTCCTGCCCTGCTTCTGCTCGATATAACGGTCGGTATCCAAAAGCTCCTGTCCACGCTTTTCTGCCAGGATTCTTCCGATGGTGCTCTTTCCGCATCCCATAAAACCGGTGAGAATCACCTTATTCTTTGCCATAGCATGCCTCCTTAAGCTTCTCATAGACAATGGCAGCCTGATCTTCTGTAATCTCCACCTGATTCCATAATTCAAACGCAATAATTCCCTGATAGAGAAGCATTTTAAGTCCATTATAAGCCTCTCCGCCATGTACTCTCACAAGCTGCATAAAACGGGTATCGGCCGGCCGGTATACGAGATCATAACCCTTCGAAATCTTTTCATAAAAGGCAGGATCTTCGATGACTGCCTCATGATCGTGGGGCGCCAGGCCTACGCTTGTGGACTGGATCACCAGATAATTCTTCCCCGGCAGCGTCTGATAGCCGGAAAGCTCCATCGCCGTCATCTGCGTGTATCCGGTCTTCTCTGCAATCTCCTGTACAATCGCCTGCGCTTTGGAAACCGTGCGGTTTAAAAGATACACATGGGAAGCGCCTTTTGATGCACATAAAAAGGCAACCGCCCGTGCTGCACCTCCGGCCCCTAAAATCAGGACCTCACGATTTGCAATCTCCATGCCGTCACTGCACATCGCGCGGTAAAGTCCCGGCATGTCCGTATTATAGCCCTTAAATCCGTCCTCCGTGCGCACCAGTGTATTCACTGCGCCAATTTTCTCTGCCAGTTCATCAATCTCTGAAAGAAGCGGTATTACGTCACTCTTATAAGGAACGGTTACATTCATTCCATGAATATGTAAGGCAAACGCCCCCGGCACTGCATCAGCTAACTTTCCCTGATCCACCAGGAACGATCCATAGACCAGCGAAATCCCGGTCAGTTCTGCAAGGGTATTGTGAATCAGCGGCGATAACGTATGTGCGACCGGATTTCCAATGAGTCCGCACAGCTTCGTATGTCCATCAATCTGCATCCTTGTCCTCCTTATATAAAAAGATTCTCCCCTGCTTCCTGCAGGTTCTCTTATAGGAAGCAAGTACAATCTTTTCCAGATATCGTTTTAATACAATCTGAATCTCTTCATGCCTGGCAATCGGCTGTACCAGAATCGAATAAATTCCGCACCGTCTGGCTCCCCAGACATCCGTAAACAGCTGGTCGCCGACAAACAGCGTGTTCCCTATATTGCATCCAAGCTTTTTCATGGCCCGCTCATATCCGGCCTTCCCGGGCTTTCCTGCTTTAAACAGGTATTGCACCTGTACCGCATCGTTAAACATCTTCACCCTCGGCTCCTTATTATTCGAAAGCAGCATGATACGAAACCCAAGCTCCTTCAAGTGCCGGAAAAGTGCGATGCTCCGCTCATCCGCAGGTGCGCCATGCTCCACCAGTGTATTATCAATGTCAAAGATTATTCCGCGGTAGCCCTTTTCATAAAGCCGGTCAAAATTGATCTGGTAAGTGGATACGATATATTTATCCGGATAAAAACATTGAAGCATGTGATTTCTCCTCTGAGATTAAATATAAATACCCCTTACATGGCGCAAGGGGTATGATTCTTTACGGATTCAAAAGTGTTTCCTTCCCTTAAAACCTGGGAATCACAACACCATCTTCTGACTGGAAGGCAAAATTCTGTGAGCTTCCAACAAAATACTGGTATTCCTGTAACACTTCATCTTTACGCATATCGGAGACAGCCTTCATAACATCGAGATTCTCCAGTCCGCTCTCGCTTCCCAGATAGTCAAAGCTGTCTGTTTTATTAAAAGTAAGAGAAATGTTCTCAAGATCAGCTGCCTTCGCTCTGCGATCCTGCGCTGCGAAGTCTGTCATACGGGAATAATCCGGGGTACTCTGCTGCAGGGCTGCCTGCTGCTGTTCCTGATCCTGGCGTCTTACTTCCTCGCCGCTTACCAGCTTAACCTCCGGTCTTTGATAATTCGAACAGGTTGAAAGGCTTCCCATTCCCTGATAGATCTGTATGCCCATTACTCTCACCACCTTCCAAAACAATGTTATCTTAATATATTACTACGATAACCTCTGATTTGCAACAATTCTTCCTAAATATTATTCAATTCCGGCAGATTCAAGTAATTTCTTCGTATAGGGATCCTTCGGTGCAAAATAAATTTCTTCCGGTGCTCCCATTTCCACAAACTGTCCCTTCTGCATAATCATGACATGATTACACATCTGATAAACAACCCTGAGATCATGGGAAATAAATAAAATGGATAAGCCCATCTCTTCTTTCAGCTGTTTCAGAAGTTCAAGTACCTGGGCCTGAATGGTTACATCAAGGGCAGATACCGGTTCATCCGCAATCAGGAGCTTTGGTTCCTGCATCAGCGCCGTACCGATACAGATTCTCTGCCGCCTTCAATCTCTTGCAAGAAAATATAATATTTCTTCTATAGAAACCATTCTCCATTGGGCTCAAGACTATTGTAAAGATGGCGAACTTGCATTTGAAGAAAAAAGAGGAAGAGCTACCAAAGAAAATTCACCTTTTAAAGGTAGACCTAGAATTCGCTTTGTTTCCGAAAATGAAAAAGAAGAATATTTAAAACAAAAAGAAGAATATTATAAAAAAGATTAATCAATCCACAATCGCATTTTAAAAGACTCGCTCAATCGCGAGTTTTTTTGTTTGTTGTTGAAATAAAGAATAGTTATCCACAGATTTTATAAGTTTTCCACAATTGTGGGTATAAAGATAAATTTCGGTGCATATCATAAAAAAAGTGCGATTATATCTATATTTTTTTGGTGTGGAAAACTTTTTTGAGTGTGGAAACGTTTCCACTATTTCCACCACAATTTATCCACAATCCACTTTTCAACAAGTTTTCCACAATTCAAAATGTGGAAAACTCTAAAAACACTAATAACTACTAATTTTTTCCTAAAAGCAATTGTGGAAAATTCGTAAGTTGCTTCTTTCGACAAAAAATTTATGTGGAAAACTCTCTAAAATAAGAATAAAATACAAGAGCATTAATATCGGAGAATTATATGATAAACATAAAAGAAATATGGAACATGACACTGAAGTGTATTGAAGATAAAATTCCGCAAAAAATATATGAAAATTATTTTGATGATGTAAAACTATTATCTTTAGATAAAAATATTGCTACTGTTGTCGTACCAAACGAACTTTCTAAAACTTTATTAGAAGGTCAATATAAACAAAATCTTCAAGATTCCTTGTTAGAAGTAACCGAAACTCTTTATGATTTGAAATTCATTCTCTCTAGTGAACTTGAAGAAAACACTTCTTCTACTTCATCAGAAAATCTTAGTAAAGCTTCTTTTTTTAAGCATTCTAAACTCAATCCTAATTATACATTCGATAATTTTGTTGTTGGAGAAAGCAATGAATCTGCCTATAAAGCCAGCCATTTAATTGCTGATCATCTTGCAACATTAAATCCTTTATTCATCTATTCAGCTTCTGGTTTAGGAAAAACTCATTTGATGCACGCCATTGGAAACTATGTTTTATCAGTGACACCATTAAAAAAAGTTTTATATATTACAGCAGAAGACTTTGTTGATGAATATGTTCGTTTTTCAACTAAAAGAGACAAAAATAACGTTTCAATGAAGGATTTTTTTATCACAGTTGATGTCTTTTTAATCGATGATATTCAATTTTTAGCTGAAAAGACTCAAACTTGCGAAATGTTCTTCCATATATTCAATCTTTTAGTAAGTAATAATAAGCAAATAGTTATCACTTCTGATCGCGATCCAAAAAAATTAGAAGGCCTTGAAGAGCGCTTAGTATCTCGCTTCTCTAGCGGATTAACCGTTTCAATCAAAGTACCTGAAATCGATACTTTAATGAATATTTTAAAACTTAAGATTAAAGCATCCGGTCATGATCTAAATCTATTTCCTGATGATGTCTTATTATATTTAGCTCAAAACAATTCTAAAAATGTCCGCGAACTTGAAGGAGCTTTAAATAGAATAGTCTTCTATAATATGATCAATAAAAATCCTGGTCCTATAACGATGGATTTAGTTCACCAAGCTTTCGATAATGAAGTTGTTAAAGATCACAAAGAAAGTTTAAGTCCGGAAAAAATAATATCTACAACAGCTAGCTACTATAATTTAGCTCCTAGTCAATTAACTAGCAAAGTTAGAATCAATCAAATAACTTTCGCTAGACAAATAGCAATATATCTTTGCCGAGAATTATTGGATATCCCTTTTTCACAAATTGGAAAAATCTTTTCCAGAGACCACTCAACCATTATGTCCAGTGTACAAAAAGTGGAAAACTTGTTGAAAGATGATAATCAAACTATCCATGCTATAAACCAATTAAAAGATCAATTAAAAACTCGATAAAATCTTCATTTTAATGGCTTTAAATGGTAAAATATAGCCAAGGTTATCCACACTATCCACTATTTCCACGCCCCTTATTACTATTATTATAAAAAAGAAGGAAAATAATATATATGAAAAAAATAAGCGAATTTTCAAAAAAATTTTATCAAATCGATGAAGCTTCACTTCAATCTTCGCATAATAAATTAAAACTCGTTGCTAATCGATCAGCTTTCTTAAAAATATTAAATTCAGTAATCGATGGTATCCCAGCAAAATCAGCTGATCCTAACTACATGAATTTTTTAATTACAATCAATGATGAAGAAAAAACAATACTTGCCAGCGATGGTGCTATTACAATTATTCATTCTTTAGCCAATGATGAAAATCCAGTTTTAAAATCTTATGAACCTGGAACAATTGAAATTCCTGCTCGTCATTTTGTCAGCATTATCAGCAAATTAGAAGGCGAAGAAGTAATACTTACTCAAATAGAAAATTCCTTTTTAAATATTACTGATAATTATTCTAACTTTAATATAAAATGTAGCCGTGGTGAAGAGTTTCCTCAATTAGATATTCATTTTACCAGCAGTCATACATTTGAAATCGATGGAAATGATTTTTTAAATCTTTATAATTCAACAGCTTTTGCTGTTGCAACCCGTGGTCCTAAAAAACATTTCTACGGTGTTAAAATTGGTGTAAATAATAATATTTTAGAATTTGTTGCTACAGATAGTTATCGTTTAGCTCAAAGAAAAGTCGCAGTAGAAAATAACGAAAAGTTTTATTTTATTGCCCCAGTTAAAGCTTTATCTTTGGTTGCTAAATACTGCGAAGGAAAAAAAGTCCTTATAAGTGAAGATAATAATTTAGCATCATTTAAAGTTGATAATTTAACTGTAATTAGCCGTTTATATGTAGGAGAATTCCCAAATATTGATCGTATTATTCCAGTTTCTACTCCTTTTGTTTTAAATGTCGATAGTAAAATATTTTTAAATGCTTTGGATCGTGTTGCTACAATTTTAGATGCAGGTAAAGGTCAATGTGTCGTCTTGAAATGCAATGAAGATGGAGCTGAACTATTTGCAAGATCTGAACAAGTCGGTAATTCAGCTGATCCTTTAGCTGGAGCAGAATTTGAAGGAAATCAATTTGAAATAAGCTTTAATTATTCCTATGTCAACGATGCTATCAAAGCTTTAAATAGTGAAAAAATTCATCTTTGTTTCGCTAGTGAAGGCACTGCTTTCTTAGTAAAAAATGATGATCCAAATAATATTCAAATAGTTACCCCTTTACGTTCTTCAGCAAGCAATTAAAAAAGAAATATTTTGAGGGCTTTTGGCCCTCTTTTTTTGTTACGTTATTTCAAATATTTCTTATATTATATTAAAGTAAATATATAAATATATACTATATAAACTAACTAATTTATGGTATAATAAAAAAGATTAGCGAGGTGCTTATGAAAGATGTAAAAATTTCAACAGAATTTATTCGTTTAGGCCAACTTGTTAAATTATTGGATTTAGTTGATACAGGTGGTCAAGTAACAGTTTATCTGCTTTCAAATGAGATCCTTGTCAATGGTGTTGACGAAAAACGTCGCGGAAAAAAGCTTTATCCGAATGATGTTGTAACACTTGATGGCGAGGAATATAGAATATGTTCTTAAAACATCTTGGATTAAGAAACTTTCGCTCATATAAAAATTTGAATATTGATATAAATTCTAATCTTAATTTTATTTATGGAGCTAATGGAACGGGAAAGACTGGACTTCTTGAAGCTATAAGCTTTCTTTCCGAAACACGCTCTTTTAAAAAATGTGATGATAAAGAACTTATAAATACCAAAGAAAAGTTTGCTTCAATAGAAGGAACTTATGAAGATGGCGATTATAAGCATGAAATAAATGCATTGATAGAAGAAAAAGGAAAAACTTTTATTCTCGATGATGTGAAGAAAAAAACAACCGCTCAGGTCATAGGAAATCTTCTTACAGTTTCTTATGAACCATCACAAGTGTTCCTTTTTAAAGATGAGCCGAATTTAAGAAGGAGGATGATGAATGAAACTTTGTCTCCAATCGATGCTCAGTATCTTTATTCATTGGGAAGATACAATAAATATTTAAGAGAACGGAATCAAGCTTTGAGCTTAGATTATGATAGAGATGTTATCAGAGTTTTAACGCAAGAATTGATTATGAGTTCTTATCGAATTATGGTCATGCGGAGAAGATTTGTTAAAAGATTGGATATCGAAGTAAATAAAAATTTTAAAAAATTAGACAAATCAGATAAAGAAGTGCATTTATCATATTTAACAAATTATCCTTTTGAGGACAATTTGGAAGATTATATAGAAGCGATGAAAAAAGCTTTTGAAGCGAGAAGAAGCGAAGAAGCGACGAGAAAAACAACTCTTATAGGAATTCATAGAGATGATATAAAAGCTAGCTTAGATGGGCTGGATTTAGCTTCTAGCGGGTCACAAGGCCAAAATAGATTGGTGACAATAGCGATAAAGCTCTCGATAGCTAATTTGATATTAGAAGTGACAAAGAAACCTCCTATATTACTTCTGGATGATGTTTTTTCAGATTTAGATATAGATCACATAAATTCTTTGCAAGATGAATTGAAAAATTATCCTGGTCAAATATTTGCAACAGGGTGCAATATCCTTGGTGAAACAAAAGATTGGGATTTACTTAAAATAGTCGATCAGAAAATTGAAAGGAGTAACTGATGATGGAAAAAGAAGAAAAAACTTCAATCGAAGATGAAGAAGAATTTGAACCAGATCAAGAAAAAGAAAATTTTGATGAAGTTCAAGTTAAATATGAAGTACTTTCTGAAGAACAAGAGAGACAACAAGAATTAGCAAAAGCTGATTATAATGCGGATGATATTACGGTTTTGGAAGGTCTTGAACCTGTTAGAATGCGTCCAGGTATGTATATCGGTACAACTTCTGAAAGAGGTCTTCATCACCTAATTCGAGAAATTGTCGATAATGCTGTCGATGAAGCTTTAGCTGGATATTGTAAAAATATCGGTGTTACCATTCATAAGGATAACAGCGTTACTGTTTCTGATGATGGACGTGGTATTCCATGCGGTATAGTTGCTAAAACCGGTAAATCAGCTGTTGAAACGGTTTATACAGTTTTACATGCTGGCGGTAAATTTGAAGGCTCTGATGGCTATAAGGTCTCAGGTGGTCTTCATGGTGTTGGTGCTTCTGTTGTCAACGCTTTATCATTATTTGTTGAAGTCCAAGTTAAAAGAGAAGGAATCATTCATTTGATTCGTTTTGAAAATGGCGGTCATGTTGTTGCTCCAGGTTTAAGAGAGATTGGAACTTGCCCTGAAAATGAAACGGGAACACAAGTAACATTTTTAGCTGATCCAACTATTTTCACACAAACAACAGTTTATAATTATTCAGAAGTCCGCGATTATTTGCGCCAAACAGCATTTTTAAACAAGGGATTATGCATCGATTTATATGATGAAAGAACTCCTGAATTAACTCATGATAGATTCTTATATGCTGGTGGTATTAAAGAGTATGTTGCTTATATGAATGGCGGACAACGTCTTGTAACACCGACAATCTATTATTTTGAAGGAAAAGCTCAAGATATCTTTGTAGAAGCAGCTTTCCAACCTACTGAAGCTCAACTTCCACAAATCCGTTCTTTCTGTAATAACATCAGAACTACAGGCGGCGGTACTCATGAAGAAGGATTCCGTTTAGCTATTGGTCGTGAATTGAATAATTATTTCTATAAAGCAGGCTTAAATAAAGCTAGTGGCGAATCTTTTAAATATGAAGATTTGATCGAAGGTATGACAGTAGTCATCTCTGTCAAACACCCAGATCCGCAATATGAAGGACAAGTCAAAGACAAATTAGGAAACGAAGAAGTAAGACGTGTTGTTTCCTCAGTCATCGGCGAACAATTAAAAGAATATTTAATGGAACATCCTGATGAAGGTAAATTGCTCTATAAACGTGTTGAGAGAGCTTATCGTGGAAGAAAAGCTGCCGAAAGAGCTCGTCAAGCGGCAAGCAAGAAAACATTTACTGGATCGATGCCAGATAAATTAGCTGATTGTATTTCCAAAAATCCAGAAGAGAGAGAATTGTTCATCGTTGAGGGTAATTCCGCTGGTGGTTCAGCTAAAAATGGTCGCGATAGTTATACTCAAGCTATTCTTCCTTTAAGAGGTAAAATTTTAAACGTTCAAAAAGCCCAAGCTACTAGAATTGAAAAAAATGCTGAAATAGATAACATGATTCAAGCTATCGGAACAGGTATCAATGATCATTTTGAACTCAGCAAACTTCGCTATCATAAAATTATTATTATGACCGATGCTGATGTCGATGGTTCACATATTAGAATCTTACTTTTAACTTTCTTCTATCGCTTTATGAAACCACTTGTTGAGCAAGGATATATCTATATTGCTCAACCACCACTTTACCAATTGAAATATGCTGGACATGAATATTATTGTTTCCGCGAAGAAGAACTTCCTGTTTTACGTTCAAAGCTTCCAGAAAACGCTAAATATTCTTTGCAACGTTATAAAGGTCTTGGTGAAATGGATGCTTCTCAGCTCGCTGAGACAACTATGGAAAAAGATAAACGTAAATTGCTTCGAGTTACTGTTCAAGATGCTGAAGATGCTGAAACAGCGCTTCTTGATCTGATGGGCAATAATGTTGAGCCACGTAAAGAATATATCAGTGCTAACGCACAATTCGCAAAGAACTTAGACTTTTAATGAAGGAGTGAAATATGAGTGAAGAAAAAGATGAAAAATTAGAAGATTTCGACGAAGAAGATTCTAATCAAGACTCCGAACAAATTGAAGATGGCGAAAAGCCTTTAGATCCTAACGAAGTTACGGAAGAAGAAGCTAATAAAATAAAAGGTGACGCCTTAGAAGGTGTTACCGAAGGTATTCAAGGTGGTGTTGAAGATACAGAAATGGGTCCTCAAATTAAAAGCTCCTTCCTTGAATACGCGATGAGCGTTATTGTTGCTCGTGCTTTGCCAGATGCTAGAGATGGTTTTAAACCAGTTCATCGCCGTATCATTTACGGTATGAATGCTATGGGTATGCAACCTGATAAACCGTTTAAAAAGTCAGCGCGTATCGTCGGTGACGTCATGGGTAAATATCACCCTCATGGCGATAGTTCTATCTATGATGCAATGGCTCGTTTAGCTCAAGATTTCGCTATGCGTTATCCTCTTGTTGATGGTCATGGTAACTATGGTAGCCAAGATGGTGATGAACCAGCAGCTATGCGTTATACCGAAGCAAGAATGAGCAAACTTTCGCTCGAAATGATCCGTGAAATCAATAAAAATACAGTAGATTTTGTCGATACATATGATGGAGATGGAAAAGAACCAGTAGTTTTACCAGCCCGTTTACCAAATCTTTTGATCAACGGCTCTTCAGGTATTGCTGTCGGTATGGCAACAAATATTCCTCCTCACAATTTGACAGAAGTAATTAATGGTGCACAAGCTTTGATAAAAAATCCAGATTTAACACCATTTGAAATGATGAATTATATCAAAGGACCTGATTTCCCAGGTGGTGGTATCATTATGGGAAGATCAGGAATTCGCAAATATTTTGAAACGGGTTCTGGCTCTGTTTGTGTTCGTGGTAAATATCAAATTACAGAGAAAAACGGTCGTACTTCCATCGTCTTTACCGAACTTCCATATATGGTCAATAAAAAAGAATTGGCTAAGAAAATTATGGATTTGGTCAATAATAAGACAATTGAAGGTATTACAGGTATCAACGATTATTCCTCTCATAAAGTTGGAACAAATTTCCAAATCGATCTGAAAAAAGGTGTCAATGCTGAAATTACATTGAATCATCTTTTCAAATATACAAAACTTGAAGACCGTTTTGCAGTTAATATGTTGGCTCTCGATAATGGTATTCCTAAAGTTTTGAATATTAAGCAAGCATTGGAAATCTATATTCGTTTCCAATGCGAGGTTATTGAAAGAAGAACAAAATTCGATTTAGAAAAATCTCGCAACCGCATGCATATTTTAGAAGGCTTGATCAAAGCGGTAAATAATATCGATGAAGTCATCCGTATTATCCGTGAACAAAAGACAGTAGATTTAGCCTCAGCTGCTTTAATTGCTGCTTTTGGATTTAGCGAAGCTCAAGCAAAGGCTATTTTAGAGATGAGAATGTATCGTCTTGTCGGCCTTGAAATTGAGAAATTAGAAAATGAATTAACAGAACTTAAAAAATCCATCGAATGGTTTGAATCGATTCTTGCAAGTCATGATGTCTTACTCCAAGTCTGTTATGATGAACTTGAAGAAATCAAAAAGAAATATGGTGATGAACGCCGTACAGATATCAATGAAAGTGAATTGAGCGGAGAAGATGAAGATCTCATCGAAGATCGTTCAATACTTATCGCTTTGACAAATACTGGCTACATTAAGAGAATGGATCCAAGCGAATTCAAAGTACAAAACCGCGGTGGTATCGGCGTTAAAGGTATGTCGACTAAAGAAGATGATAGCGTTCAAATTTTAACGCGTTCAAAGACTAAGACCGATGTTTTATTCTTTACATCTAATGGTCGTGTATTCCGCTTAAGAGGATACCAAATTCCGGAAGGAAGCCGTCAATCTAAAGGAATACCAATTGTCAATTTATTGCAACTTGGTGATAAAGAAAAAGTATTATCCATCATCTCTGTTGAAGAATATGATGCAGAACATTATTTGTTCTTTGTCACAAGAAAAGGCGTTGTAAAACGTTGTTCAGTTGATAATTTTGAACGCATAAATCGAAATGGTAAAATCGCAATAGAACTCAAAGAAGATGATACTTTAGTAGATGTTAAATATACTGATGGAAATTGCTATATCATTTTAGGATCATCCGAAGGTAAGGTCTGTATGTTCAAAGAAGAAGAAGTTAGATCGATGGGCCGTACAGCTAGTGGTGTCAAAGGTATGAACCTTGAAGAAGGTGGTCATATTGTTGGTGTTGCTACTTCCTTAGAGGGAGAAAATATTCTTTCTGTTTCTGAAAAAGGGTTAGCTAAGATGACAAACTACAAAGAATATCGTTTGACAAAACGTGGTTCTAAGGGTGTTATCACAATGCGTATCACAGAAAGAACTGGTGCATTAATTGCTATCAAGACTGTCAAAGGAGATGAATCATTACTCATTTCTACAGATGGTGGTACCATCATGAAGACAGAGATTAAACAGATTTCTGTTTTAGGACGTAACTCATCTGGTGTTAAATTGATTACTTTAAGAGATGGAGAAGCTATTTCTTCGATGACTCTTGAACCAAATGTTGATAAGGAACTCGAAAAGATTGCTGAAGAAGAACCTGTTCAACCACAAGAAGATATTTCCAAAGCAATCGCCGAAGAATTAAATGTTCAAGGTGATGATGATGATATCTGATAATTTAATTATATTTGTACCAAACATAGTGCGAGCAAAAAACAATTTTGTTCGCACTAGATTAAGTTGTTTTGTAAAAAAACTCATTGAAGCAAATGGATATAAAACAACAAATGATTCTAGTGAAAACTATGATATTATCCATTTTCCTAGTTATTTAGACTATATTGATAACGATTATGTTATAAAAGAAAAAAAGCGAAACAAAAGATTTATTATCAATGGTCTCACCAGTGTTGAAGAATTTGAAAAGATTGAAAATAATACTTTTAGATTAAAAAAAGAAGTTATTGAAGTTTATAATGAAGCTTTTACTGTCATCGTATTTTTTGAAACACAGAAAATAGCTCTTCGACATTTAGGAATTACTTCACCTATTCAAGTTATTAAACCGATAGGTGAAAAATTTAAAGAAGATACTGAGATATTTAAAACATCTTTTGCTTCAGCCTATGGTTTACAAAATTCACAAAAATATGTAATCAATTACGGTCTTTATGATTCTGATGCTTTTGATGATTATGCAAATCTAGCGAGAATTATGCCAGATTTAGAATTTTATTATTTTGGTAAAAAGTTTGATTCGTTTTTGATCAGCAAAAGATATGAAGATACTAAAAGAATACCTAATCTTCATTTTGAAAATCTTCCTCCGATTGAACTTGTCGATGCAATGTTTTATTCGAGCACATTATTTTTAGTTACAACAAATCATAAAATTGATTGCTTATATTTGATGGACTGCATGCTCAATAGAATACCTATTGTCATTAAGAAAAATGTGTTTTTTGAAGAAATGATAGAAAATCACGCAATTGAAGTTGATAATTTTGATGATTTCTATAATAGTGTTCGAAATATTTTGCAAAACAATAAAATTGAAGAAGCCTATGAATATGCAAGTAAAATTACATATGAAACCGAGAAGGGAAAACTTGCTCGGATTTATGAGAAGTATTTAAAGTTATGAAAAGAATAAATCCATATATTTCAAAAGATAGAATGTCAAAATATATTTTGAATTCTCTGCTTCCAATATTATTTAATGGCATAATTATTGGAATGCTTGTTGGTGTAGTGGTATGGGGGTACAATTTCTGTGCAGAACATATCGTTGAATTTTCTAGCCATATTTATAAAAGTGTCCACGAAAATTTAGTTTTTATGCCACTATTGCTTTTAGGAGTTGGTCTTATAGCTTGTTTGATGGCTTTGCTTTTAAAATTTATTCCAGAGCTTGCCGGTTCTGGTATTCCTTATACTGAAGGGGTAATGCGTGGGCAGCTGAAGTTTAAAAAAGTGAAGATGTTTTTTGGAACTATAATTTATAGTTTCATAACTTTCTTTGCTGGATTACCTTTAGGAAGTGAAGGTCCTTCTGTTCAATTAGGAGGACTTGTAGGTAATAACGTTAACGCTGTCGAAGAAAAGATACGCTGGAGAAGTAAAGCGTGGAATAGACTTTCTATTACATCGGGTGCTTCTGCTGGTTTAGCTGTTGCTTTCAACGCTCCTTTAACCGGTTTGATTTTCGCTTTGGAAGAAGGACATAAAAAATTCTCACCAACCATTTTATTATCAACTGCTAGTACAGTTATTTTCGCTTTATTAACAAGCAGATTATTAAATTATGTATGCCATATCAAAGATAGTTTTAATTATTTTATCTTTGATTTTGGAAATATAGAAGTATTGCCATATAATAGCCTTTGGCTTTTAATTATTCTCGGTTTAGGAATAGGTATAGTCGCTGCATTATTTTCTTTATTGCTCCATTATATTCGTGTATTCTATGCTAAATTTAAAATAAAACCAATTGTAAAATTACTTATAGCTTTCCTCTCTGTTGGAATCATCGGAGTATTTTTTACCGATGTTTTAGGCGGAGGCAGTTCTCTTATTAAAAAGTTGGTTATGTTTGATGAAAATGGTGCTTTTGTTTTAGGAGCTGGTTCGGTTGCTTTATTGCTTTTATTTAAAGTAGTTCTTATTTCCTTATCTTCATCTTCGGGAACTACCGGTGGTTTATTTATTCCTCTTTTAACTATTGGTGCTCTAGTCGGTGGTTTATTCGGTCACTTATTCATTTCTTTAGGAGTTATGGAAGAGCAATATTATACAATGTTTATTGTCATAGCTATGGCCAGTATGATGGCTGCTGTTGTTAGAGCTCCGCTTACAGGTATAATTCTTGTTTCAGAAATTACTGGACAATTATTAAATGGTTTCTTGCAAACAGCAATAGTTGTTGTCATTGCATATTTTGTTGTTCAACTTTTAAATATAACTCCATTATATGATGAATTACTTGATGGAACATTAGATGCTTTACATAAAGGGAAAACAAAAAAGAGACTTATCATTGAAGAAAAAATTGATGAAGGATCTTTTGTTGTTGGAAGAAGTATTAGAGATATTTTATGGCCAGCTGGAGTATATATTGTCTCTGTTGCTAGAATGAAACGCGATGGTCAGGTTGCTTATTCTAACGATGATAAAGAAGGTGAAAGACTTATTCATGCTGGAGATGTCTATATGATGAAAGCTGATACATATGATATCGATGCAACATTAGATGAATTAAGGGCTTTGACCAGTGTTGAAAAAAGAATTGACGATGATAAAGTTACCATTGTTGATAACGGAGATAAAAAGATTAAAGAATCATTAGAAAAAAATGATTAAATCTAAAAGATTAGTTAAAGATTAAAATGTACCTGGTGAAATGTACACTTAATAAAAGTGTTCTACTCACTGGGTTTTATTATGTGATAAAAAATGAAAGTAACATTTAATTTAGAATAATTAGTTTGAGAAAAAATATGAAAAAATTACTGATGGGAGCAGTAAAGTAAGTAATATTTTTTGTCTGTTTATTTCTTGTTTCTTTTTTCCGACAAAAGAAATATGATTTTTTTTGGAGGTATATTTATGAATTTTTATGGCAGAGAAGAAGAACAAAAAAGAATAGATTATTTATTATCGAAAGCTGATTTTGCTTCTGGAATTGTTTATGGAAGACATCGTCTTGGTAAAACAGAATTATTGAGACACTGTTTCTATAAATCTAAAAAAACTTTTATTATTTATCAATGTAACCAAGAGAATGAAAGAAGCAATATTGATGATTTAGTCAAGATTATAAAGGATACTTTAGGAATAAAAAATTTATATTTTGAATTCCTCATTTTTGTGTTGATAAGACGGATATCAACTATAAAATGTGAATATATATTCTTTAGGAATAGCCCTGTTCGGTGGGACTATGATTAATATATCAATATAAAATAAAATTATATTAGATAGTTAATATGAAGAATGTTTGAATGCATTCACGTTATTTCAAAATATGATAACAAGTATCTCACATTTTGAAAATAGCATGCCGAAGCCCAAAACTTATTGTTTTGGTTTAAGATTGGAGGTGTCGTAGAATTAATAACTACACAATAATTAACTAACCACGCTCTTTATTTAAGTTATTTTTAAAAGAAGAAAAATAAAATCTATATTTCCAAGGTATGGATTTTTCCTATTCTTCCGCTAGTCCCTAACCAAGATAAGCATAAAATAACTTTATTGCTCTTTCTCATCAATTCAAATCAAAATCAAAAATTAAACATTTTGAAAGGAAAAATTATTAAATGAAAAAATTATTAAAAAAAGCTAAAAAAGGCTTTACTCTTGTCGAATTAGTTGTTGTTATTGCAATTATTGCTATCTTATCTGCAGCTTCTGTTGCAACATATTTTGGTGTTACTGAAAGTGCTAGAAAATCCAATGTTGGATCTACAGCTTCTCAAATTGGCCAATTAGTTTACTTAGCATCTATCGATGGCGATGATAGCGATAATGTCAGTACAAAAGATAGTAAGCTTGTTTTATTAGGTGTTGCAGAAAATGCAACAGCTGAAGTAAAACAAGCTAATGCCAAAACAGTTTTAGTTGCTCTTTTGGGTAAAAATGATTTAACCGTTACTAATAATGAATTAACAATTGCATTTGCATCAGATAATAGTGTCTCATCTATTACATATGCTCCTGCTTCTTATAACTATCAAGCTGTCATCACTTTTGATGGTGGTTATTCAGTTGGTAGTGTAACAACTAAAGCTTAACTAATTTTTTATCGAAGGCGGCTATTGCCGCTTTCTTTTTTTATAAAAGCTATTATAAAATTCATTAAAATAAATTTTATAAAAAAATCTTTGCTAAATTGCAGTATATGGGGTAATAAGTTATAATATTTATATGTACAAATCAATAAAAAATAAATTGAATAATGGTGCTACTTTAGTAGAACTTGTTGTAACAATCGCTATAGCAAGTATCCTAATTGCTTCTTTGTCTTTTTTCATAGGATACTTTGTATCTGCTGTAAATAAAGTTAATAATTTCAACAATACAACAAAAAATGCTAATGATGTAGCTTATCAAATAAGGGACTATGTTGATAAATTAAATGATGGTAATCTCAATTACAATTCCGAAAATTCTTATTTATTAGAATATGAAAATGAAAATAACCATCTTGCATTATCATATAATTTTCCTTCAAATCAATTAGTTGAAATTAATTTGAACGATGACAATACAAGAATAATTTGGACCTCTTCCGATGAATCTTTGATGATAGCATCTAACTATTATGAAGAAACTAATTTACTAAAATTTACTATAACTTATGATAATGGAAATAAAACCTTATCAGTAATAAAACAAATATTTTAAAGGAGAATAATATGAAAAATGTTCGTATCAATATTGCTTATATTCATACAGAAGAATTAAATTCTATTCATTGCTATTTCATTGAAGATAAAACTAACAATGTTATTCTTCTATATAAAAATATTATTTCTAATATTAATTTTGCAGAGTTAAAGGCCAGCGATTGTTCTATGATTGCTTTAAAAATCACTGACGCTGCTAAAAAACAACAATTCAAGATAGTCGGAAAGTTAAATTGCTATGTTTATTCTAAAGAAATATTTAGTCTAATTAATGTATTTCCTAATATTTCAAAATCAAAAATTGAAAAATTTATTAAAAGAGATATGCAAGATTCTTTCCCTGATTATGAGAAAAAATTAGTTTATAATGAAAATATACATTCCGATGGAAAAAATGGATATATTCATAATATTCATCTTTGTCCAAATTCTTATCTTGAAGTTTTTGACTCAATAGCAAAATGTATGCACCTTCCTTTAGGTTCAGTATCTTCACCAGACTTAATTATCGATAGTCTTTATGAATCAAAGCTAAAAAAGGAAAACAAAGAATTGATATTTATCAATATCGAGGAATCAATTACAACGATTAATTTGTTTATCAATGGTCTTGATACAGATTCAATTACTTTGCCTTACGGATATAATTCTAATAATCCTTCTTATAAGGATGAAATAAAAAAGCTTATTCTTGCTATAACTGCTAAACATGAATTTACAACTGAAAATACTTTTGTACAAAAAGTGCTTATCAATACTCAAAACACATCTTTTATCTCTGAAGTTGAAGATGCATTAAATGGCTTAGGACTATTCGAAATTATTCATAATGAAAAACCATATGATCTTCATACTTTTATTCCTAGTTCTAAACATTCTTTTAAAAAATACAAAAAATCTTTTTTAGGAAAAGGTTTTACTCTTGTTGAAGTTGTTGTTTCCTTAGCTATTTTCTCTTTGATTTCAGCTTTAGCAATTACAGCTATAACCGTCAGTTCTGGCCTTCCAAGAAAAAGTGAAAAAATAGTTAAAGCTAACAATTTAATATCTAACATTGGCGAGATATATAGAGCTGATAGTTCTAAACATTTTTTTGAAAACTATTATTTAATCAATAATGCAGATTTTACTCCATCTTATTCTTCTAATATCACTGAAACTGATGAATCTTATTCGTATATCTTCTATTTTGATAATAATTTTGAATTGATTCCTTCTACATATAATAATGAATCAATGGGCTCTTATAATTTTTCTTATATGCTCAATTGTACTAACACCATTAAAACTTCAGAAAGTGATCAGCATAAATTAACTATCAATCAATTTTGCTCAATTGATAATCAAGAAAATCTTATCAAAGATAATAACATAATTGAATTTAGAGGTCTCTAATGAAAACAAAAGCAACGAAAGGATACGTTTTAATGCTAACTACAGCAATAATGACTGTTGTTGCTCTTTTGGTTTCTGTTATTTTTACAATTTCTGTTACATGTACACAAAACGCTTCAGCTTATAACGATTTTAATAAAAGAAAAAGAGATATTGCCAACGATTGCTACAATGCTCTTTTTTATAATGTTTTTTATGAAAATCAAATTTTTTCTTATAATGAAAAACAAGTTTTAAACTATTGTTCTTTAGAAGAAAATTCATTGAAAATTAATTCCACGGATACTAATTATGTCTATGGTTCATTTATTTTAAATTATATTAATAGTTCCTATAATGCTGAAGTTAATTTTAAATACTCTTTAAATACTTCATCTAAAGAAGTTATAGGATTAACTTATTTTTCAAATCAAAATGTAGAGGAAGTTTAAAATGAATGGTTTAGATATTATAATTGGCGTGATATTTGTAATAGTTGGTATTTGTTTTGCTAGTTTTTCCAATGTTTTAATATATCGACTACCAAATCATATGTCTCTAATTAAGCCAAACTCACATTGTCCTAACTGCGACCATGAATTAAGTTGGTATGAAAATATACCTATTTTCAGCTATATATTTTTAAAAGGAAAATGCAAGAATTGCCATAAGCCTATTTCACCTAGATATTTAATTGTAGAAATTTTAGGAGGTGTTTTTTCTCTTCTTGCTTACTTAAGATTTGGTCTTTCAGTTGATGGTGTTGTTGCGGCAATTAGTTTAATTCTTCTTATGGCAATTGGATTAATTGATTTTGAACATATGGAAATTCCTCTTTCATTAAGCATAACATTATTTTCCTTGGCAGTAATCAAATTGGTTGGAAATATTATCGTTAATCCTGTTTATGATTATATTCCTTATTTAATTGGCTTTGGTGCTTTCTTAGCCTTTTTCTTATTGATGTATTTCATTCCTGTAATTTTTCTTAAAAAAGAGGGCTTCGGCCTTGGTGATGTTATTCTTTTTTCAATCGCTGGATTATATTTAAATTGGGCGGGAGGTTTTTTAGTAATTTTATTTGGCTCAATAATCTGCTCAATCATTATGATAATCCTTATAAAGCTTAAAAAGATCAGCCAGGAACAACCTATGGGTTTTGGTCCTTATATTTCACTGGTATTTATGATTATGATTTTCTTCGAAAAAGATTTCTTATCATTTATAACTTCACTTTTATAGAAAGGGAACATTATGGCATTTTATAATTACACAAGTTTAAGCCCGGATGGAAAAAGACACAAAGGTATTAAAGAAGCTACTTCAGAAGCTGATTTAAAAGTTAAGTTAAAAAACAATAACGAATATTTAATCAGTTGCCAGATAGCAAAAGAAAAAAGAAGAAGTAATTTCCTTACCGCTTCAAATAGAGTTCCTCCAAAAGTAGTAGCTACCTTTTGCCGTCAATTTGCAATCTTAATTGAAACTGGAGTCCCACTAGTTGATGCACTAAATACTTTAAGAAAGCAAAATTTTTCAACCTATTTTAGAAATGTTATTTCAGACATTTATGATAATGTTTTAAAAGGCGTCTATCTTTCTGAAGCTTTCAAAAAATATCCTAAAATTTTTAAAAGCTTTTTCATCAATATGATTAGGGTTGGTGAAATCTCAGGAAATCTTGATGTTGTTTTAGTCAAAGTCGCTGATTATATGGAAAATGATCAAAAGATTAAAAGCAAAACAAAAAGTGCGATGGTTTATCCAACTTTCTTATTGATCTTAGTTGTTATTGTTTCTTTCGCTTTGATGATTTTTGTTATTCCAGAATTTGAAAAAATTATTACTAGTACCGGTGGAAAACTTCCAATGATTACTCAAGTGGTTTTAAATATTTCACGCTTTTTTGTCAATTATTGGATTTATATTATACCTATTACAATCGCTGTTATCGGACTTCTATTTCTCTTCTTTAAAAAGACAAATCCTGGTAAATATATCAAAAACTTTTTTGCCATTCATATTCCAGTAATAAAAAATATTGCAATTTATACAATAACAACAAGATTTTGCACAGCTTTTTCCATCTTAATAAGCAGTGGATTATCTGTAATTGATGCATTGACTGCCTTGATTCCAATTCTAGATAATCGCTTATTTGAAACCAAATTTATCTATGCCATCGAAGACATTAAAAGAGGTAAAAGAATTGCTCCTTCGATAGAAAAATGCGATATTTTTCCAAAAATGCTTATAGAAATGCTTGATGTAGGTGAAGAAACTGGACGAATACCACAAGTTTGTGACACAGTTGCAAATTATTATCAAACCGAATTATCTGCTGCTGTTACTAGGGCAACATCATTGCTCGAGCCAATTGTTATCATCATTCTTGGTATTTTAGTCGGTATCGTTATTCTTGCAGTAATGCTTCCTATTATGGATAGTACAATTAATGCTGGCGGAGACATCATAGCAACAATATTATGGAGGATTCCTTATTATGAATTTAAATTATAGACTAGCTGAATTTTTTGTTAATAAAGAACTTTTTAATAGTTCTGATGCTGCTAATTACATTAATCAAGCAACTACATTAAAAACAAGTTTATATAAATATTTAACCGATAGCAAAACTTTAGATGAAGAAAAAGTTTATCGCGCCGTTGCTGAGTATTTTGGATTAAACTTCTATTCAACTTCTGTCTTTTCCATCGATGAAAATCTCATAAAAAATATTCCTTTAATCTACATAAAAGAAAATAGATTGATTCCTGTGTTTAAAGATGAAGAAACTAAAAATGTTTTAGTTGTCATCGATGATCCTTATCGCCTTATAGATTTACAAACAATTACCTATTTCATCAAAGATCCTATTGAAGTTCGTCTTGCTACACCTACTTATGTAACTTCTTTATTAAACTACATAGACAACAAAACAAGACGTGCTGATGCAATGAACGCAATCGAAAACGAAATCAAACCTAATAAAGAAGAATCATTTGATGCAAGTTTATTAGTCAATGCTCCAACTGTAAAATTAACAGATTCAATATTAAGAGAAGCAACTGCTATGCAAGCCAGTGATATTCATATTGAACCATTTGCTGATTTTGTCAGAGTTCGTTTTAGAGTAGATGGTGCTTTATATACTAACTCTAAATTACCAGTTGAATCTTATCCAGCTGTTTTAGCTAGAATTAAAATTATGGCTGAACTTGATATTTCCGAACGCCGCATTCCTCAAGATGGAAAAATATCATTAGAAATAGATGGCAAAAAATATGATTATCGTGTATCAACTTTACCTACAATTTATGGTGAAAAGATAGTTATTCGTATTTTTGATACCTCTGATGACCATTCGAATATTGAACAATTGGGTCTTAATCCTGAACAAGAAAAGAAAGTAAAAAGAATGATTAGTTACCCTCATGGAATTTTGTTATTAACAGGTCCTACTGGTTCTGGTAAAACTACAACATTATATTCTTTCTTAAAACATTTAAATAATGATGAAGTTAATATTACTACCATTGAAGACCCTGTCGAAAACAATCTTGATGGAGTCAATCAAATTCAAGTTAATCCAAAAGTAAATTTAACATTCGCCGCATCTTTGAGATCTATTTTAAGACAAGACCCTAATGTAATTATGATCGGTGAAATTCGTGATGAAGAAACAGCTGAAATTGCAGTCAAAGCCGCTATTACAGGTCACTTAGTTCTTTCTACATTGCATACTAATAATGCTCATGGTACAATTTCTCGTCTTATTGATATGGGTATTCCACGGTATCTTGTCGCTGATGCTCTTATCGGAGCTATTTCACAACGTTTAGTTAGAAAACTTTGTCCATATTGTAAAAAAGAACATATTACCACTGAATCTGAGATGGCAGATTTAGGACTTACAAAACCTGAAAAAATATATGAACCATGTGGTTGCCAACGCTGTAATGGTACCGGATATCATGGAAGAACCGCAGTATTCGAAATTTTAAATTTAAATTCAAATATTAAAAAATCCATCGAAGATCCTAATTTTTCTATGGATAATATCTTTAGAACTTGCATTGAAAATGGTATGATTCCACTTCAAGAAGCAGCTAAACAATTAGTTATGGAAGGAAAAACTTCTTACTCTGAATTCATTGCACTTTTAGATAATGAAAGTGCTGAATATAAGCTCTAAAATCAATTGAAATATTCAGGTTTATTCAATAATCTGAATATTTTTTTACCTCATTTTTAATATTCTTCAGAT
>ERZ1106939.678-NODE-678-length-29507-cov-12.828399_pt1 | contig 29507 bp, 31 predicted proteins | sample MGYA00403669_ERZ1106939 | MGnify/ENA primary metagenome ERZ1106939 (study PRJEB35170, sample SAMEA104062447) | human gut metagenome | biome: human gut; feature: human-associated habitat; material: faeces | place: Denmark | collected 2012-09-28 ...
GCTGTGCGACACGGCGGGGCGGCTGCACAACAAGCAGAACCTGATGAACGAGCTGGCCAAGCTGCGGAAGATCATCGACCGGGAGTGCCCCGACTCCAGCTGCGAGACGCTGCTGGTGCTGGACGCCACCACGGGGCAGAACGGGCTGATCCAGGCCAGGACGTTCAAGGAGACGGCGGGCCTGACGGGTATCATCCTGACGAAGCTGGACGGTACGGCCAAGGGCGGTATCGTGGTGGCCATCGCCCAGGAGCTGAACGTGCCGGTGAAGTTCGTGGGCGTGGGCGAGGGCATCGACGACCTGAAGCCCTTTGACGCCAAAGAATTCGTGCAGGACATGATATAAGGGGGCGGCGGGATGAAAAGAGCGGATGGCCGGGCGTTTGACGAGCTGCGGCCTGTGGAGATCACGCCGGGCTTTACGAAATTCGCGGAGGGCAGCGTGCTGATCCGCTGCGGCGACACGGTGGTGCTGTGCAACGCCTCGGTGGAGGACAAAGCGCCGCCCCACGTGCCGGAGGGCCACGGCTGGGTCACGGCGGAGTATTCCATGCTGCCCCGGGCCAACCGGGAGAGAAGCCGCCGGGATGTGGACAAGCTGAAGCTGTCGGGCCGCAGCGCGGAGATCCAGCGGCTCATCGGCCGCAGCCTGCGGGCGGCGGTGGACCTGGAGCGGCTGGGGCCGCGGACCATCACCGTGGACTGCGACGTATTGCAGGGCGACGGCGGTACGAGGACGGCGTCCGTTACCGGCGGGTTCGTGGCGCTGGCGCTGGCCTGCCGGAGGCTGGTGGAGCAGGGCATACTGGAAAAGATGCCGGTGATACATTATGTGTCCGGCGTGTCCGCCGGGATCGTGGAGGACACGGCGGTGCTGGACCTGCCCTATCAGGAGGACAGCCGGGCGCAGGTGGATCTGAACTGCATGATGAACGAGTTGGGGCAGATCATTGAGATACAGGGCACGGGAGAGGGGAGAGCCTTCACCGTGGACGAGCAGCAATCGCTGGTGGCGCTGTGCGCCAAGGGAAACCGGGAATTGCAGGCGAAGCAGAAAGAGATCATAGGTGAATTGGAATGAAGTTTGTACTGGCCTCCCACAACAAGGGAAAGATCAAGGAGATGCAGGAGGTGCTGGGTGAGCTGGGCGTGGAAGTGGTAACGCCGGGCGAGCTGGGCATCACCGTGGACGTGGAGGAGACGGGCACGACGTTTGCCGAGAACGCGGCGCTGAAGGCCCGGGCCATCCGGGATGCCAGCGGACTGCCGGCCATCGCCGACGACTCCGGACTGTGCGTCAACTGGCTGAGCGGCGCGCCGGGGGTGTATTCCGCCCGGTACGGCGGGCTGGACGACGACGCGGCCCGGTATCGGCTGCTGCTGCAGAACCTGCGGGGCGCAACGGACCGCAGCGCGCACTTCCACACGTCCATCGTGTGCGCGTTCCCCAACGGAGACGAGCTGACGGCGGAGGGCGAGTGCCAGGGGACGATCGCCTTCGCGCCCATGGGGGAGCGGGGGTTCGGCTACGACCCGGTGTTCTTCGTGCCGTCCCTGCGCAAGACCTTCGCCCAGCTGACGGCGGAGGAGAAGAACGCCGTTTCCCACCGCGGCAATGCCCTGCGGGCCTTTGCCGCCAATCTGAAAGAGTATTTGGAGAAGAACGAATATGGAACTGACAAGTAAGCAGCGGGCTCAGCTCCGGGGGCTGGCCAACGACCTGGACACCATCGTGCAGGTGGGCAAGGACGGCATCGGCGATAATTTGGTCAAGCAGGTGAGCGACGCGCTGGAGGCCCGGGAGCTGATCAAGGGCCGGGTGCTGGAGAACTCCATGCTCACTGCCCGGGAGGCGGCAGAGGAGCTGGCGGTGGCCGCCCGGTGCGAGGTGGTGCAGGTCATCGGCAGCAAGTTCGTGCTCTACCGGATGCAGCACGACAAGAGCAAGCGGAAGATCGAGCTGGTCAAGGCGAAGAAAAGCGTATGAACATAGGCGTGTACGGCGGGACGTTCGACCCGCCCCATTGGGGACACATCACGGCGGCGAGAGCGGCTATGGAGCAGCTGAAGCTGGACAGGCTGGTGCTGATACCGGACCGTGTGCCGCCCCATAAGGCGCTGCCGGAGGGCAGCGCGTCGCCGGAGCAGCGGCTGGAGATGGCCACGCTGGCTGCGGCGGAGCTGGGTAAGCGGGCGGAGGTCAGTGACCGTGAGCTGCGCCGGAGCGGGCCGAGCTATACCTCCGACACGCTGGCGGCGCTGCGGCGGGAGCACCCGGAGGACGCGCTGTGGCTGCTGATGGGCTCGGATATGTTCCTGAGCCTGCAGACGTGGCACGCGCCGGAGGAGATCATGGCCCTGGCCCGTATCGCACCCTTCAGCCGGGAGGCGGAGGACGAGAGCGCGGCCTTCGCCGCGCAGAAGGCGCGGCTGGAGCGGGAGTACGGCGCACAGATATGCATCGTGCAGAACCCGGAGGTGCGGGAGCTGTCCTCCACGGAGGTACGGGCCGCACTGGCGGCGGGGCAGGGCAGCAATCTGCTGCCGCCGGCGGTGTACGGCTACGTCCTGCGGGAGCATCTGTACGGCACGCACAAGGTGCTGACGGGGCTGACGCCGGACGAGCTGCGTCCCATTGCGCTGAGCTATCTCAAGCCCAAGCGGATGCCCCATGTGTTGGGAACGGAGCAGGAGGCGGTGCGGCTGGTGCGGCGCTACGGCGGCGACGAGACGCAGGCCCGGATCGCGGCGCTGCTCCACGACTGCACGAAGAAGCTGGACATGGCCCAGCAGCTGGCGCTGTGCGAAAAGTACGGCATCATGCTGGACGAGCTGGAGCAAACGGCGCTGAAGCTGCTGCACAGCAAGACCGGCGCGGCCATCGCCCGGGATGTGTTCGGCGTGGAGGATGCGGTGTATGACGCCATCCTCTACCACACCACGGGAAAGCCGGACATGACGCGGCTGGAGAAGATCATCTATCTGGCGGATTACATCGAGCCCACACGGGATTTTCCCGGGGTGGACGAGCTGCGGAAAACGGTTTACGAGGATATGGACAAGGGCCTGCTGATGGGCCTGACCATGACCATACAGGAGATGGAGGAGATGGGCAATCCCGTCCACCATCTGACCCGCGACGCGCGGGATTATCTACTGAAAAGAGGGATACGATGAAAACACCGAAGGAATTGGCGCTGCTGGCGGCCAAGGCGCTGTCTGACAAGAAAGGCAAGGAGATCCGCGTGCTGGAGATCGCGGAGCTGACCACGCTGGCGGATTATTTTGTGCTGGCCACCGGCTCCAGCAACACCCAGATCAACGCGCTGGTGGACAACGTGGAGAAGGTGCTGACGGAGGAGGCCGGGGAAGAGCCGCTGCACCGGGAGGGCTACCGCGGCGGCACGTGGGTGCTGCTGGATTACGGCTGCATCGCCATCCATGTGTTCAACCAGGAGGCCCGGGCGTTCTACGGCCTGGAGCGCCTGTGGCAGGACGGCAAGCCGGTGGATCTGACCGGTGTGGTGGACGATCACGAATGAGCGCGCCGGGGGTGGACAGTGCCGTCCGCCCCTGCGGATGCCCACCGGCCTGCACGGAAAAAACAGGGGTTGACAAGCGGGGAAAAAGCGATACAATAGAATGCGATATTGCCAAAAAGCGATGAAGAGGAAAAGACGGGGCAGGTCCGCCGAAAGAGAGCCGGCGGCTGGTGTGAGCCGGTGGGGGCGCTTCGTTATACTGGCCTCGGAGCTTTCCGCCTGAACAGGGCGGGACGGCGGCGTCACGTTACGGCGCGGCCTTTCGGAGGAAAGGCGCTGAGCGCCGCCGGGTGACCGGCGGCGGAAGCAGGGTGGTAGCACGTTCAAACGTCCCTGACCGTTGTATACAGCGGTCAGGGCTTTTTATTTGCGGAAAACAAAATTCACATACAAGGAGAAGCAAGTATGAATTACGATTTTGCGGCCATTGAGAAAAAATGGCAGGCCAACTGGGAAAAGACGAAGCCCTACGCGGCCATTACCGGCGACAAGCGGCCCAAGTTCTACGGCCTTATCGAGTTCCCCTATCCCTCCGGTCAGGGCCTGCATGTGGGCCATCCCCGGCCCTTTACGGCCATGGACATCGTGACCCGCAAAAAGCGGATGGAGGGCTATAACGTTCTGTTCCCCATCGGGTTCGACGCCTTCGGCCTGCCCACGGAGAACTACGCCATCAAGAACCACATCCATCCCGCCGTGGTCACCAAGAACAACATCCAGAACTTCACCAATCAGCTGAAGATGCTGGGCTACGGCTTCGACTGGGATCGCTGCGTGGACACCACCGACCCCAACTACTACAAGTGGACGCAGTGGATCTTCCTGCAGATGTTCAAGCACGGGCTGGCCTATAAGACCACCATGCCGGTGAACTGGTGCACCAGCTGCAAGTGCGTGCTGGCCAACGAGGAAGTGGTCAACGGCGTGTGTGAGCGCTGCGGCAGCGAGGTCATCCGCAAGGAGAAGAGCCAGTGGATGCTGAAGATCACCGCCTACGCCCAGCGTCTCATCGACGATCTGGACGATGTGAACTATATCGAGCGGGTGAAGATCCAGCAGCGCAACTGGATCGGCCGGTCCACCGGCGCGGAGGTCACATTCAAGACCAACGTGGGCGACGAGGTGACGGTATACACCACCCGCGCCGACACGCTGTTTGGTACGACGTACATGGTCATCTCTCCTGAGCATCCGCTGCTGAAGGAGTGGCAGTCCAAGATCAAGAACTGGGACGAGGTGGCGGCCTATCAGGATGAGGCGGCCCACAAGTCCGATTTTGAGCGCGGCGAGCTGAACAAGGACAAGACCGGCGTGCGGCTGGAGGGTATCGAGGTCATGAACCCCGTGACCCACAAGGCGCTGCCCATGTTCGTGTCCGACTACGTGCTCATGGGCTACGGCACGGGCATCGTCATGGGCGTGCCCGGCCACGACCAGCGCGACTGGGAATTTGCCAAGAAGTTCGGCCTGCCCATCGTGGAGGTGGTCAAGGGCGGCGACGTGACCAAGGAAGCCTTTGTGGCCAAGGACGACAGCGCCATCATGGTCAACTCCGGCTTCCTGAACGGCATGACCGTGAAGGAGGCCATCCCCGCCATGAAAAAGTATGTGGTGGAGCAGGGCTTCGGTAAGGAGAAGGTCAACTACAAGCTGCGCGACTGGGTGTTCTCCCGCCAGCGGTACTGGGGCGAGCCTATCCCCCTGGTGAACTGCGAGAAGTGCGGCTGGGTGGCCCTGCCGGAGGAGCAGCTGCCCCTGGTGCTGCCCCAGGTGGAGAGCTATGAGCCCACCGATGACGGCGAGAGCCCCCTGAGCAAGATGACAGACTGGGTCAACACCACCTGCCCCTGCTGCGGCGGCCCGGCCAAGCGCGAGACGGACACCATGCCCCAGTGGGCCGGCTCCAGCTGGTACTTCCTGCGGTATATGGATCCCCACAACGACAAGGCACTGGCCAGCAAGGAGGCGTTGGACTACTGGTCCCCCGTGGACTGGTACAACGGCGGCATGGAGCACACCACGCTGCACCTGCTGTACTCCCGCTTCTGGCATAAGTTCCTGTACGACATCGGCGTGGTGCCCACCAAGGAGCCCTACGCCAAGCGCACCAGCCACGGCATGATCCTGGGCGAGGGTGGCGAGAAGATGTCCAAGTCCCGCGGCAACGTGGTCAACCCCAACGACATCGTAGCCCAGTACGGCGCGGACACCATGCGCCTGCACATCATGTTCATCGGCGACTTCGAGAAGGCCGTCAGCTGGAGCAACGAGGCTGTCAAGGGCAGCAAGCGCTTCCTGGACCGCTGCTTCAATCTGCAGGATATCGCCACCGCTGAGGAGTCCATCTCCGCCAAGAACGAGTCCATCGTCCACAAGACCATCAAGAAGGTCAGCCAGGATATCGACGAGCTGAAGATGAACACCGCTATCGCCGCCATGATGACCATGGTCAACGAGTTCTACGCCAATGGCTGCTCCAAGGGCGACGTGGAGATGCTCTGCCTGCTGCTCAGCCCCTTTGCCCCCCACATGGTGGAGGAGATGTGGGAGAACATGGGCTTTGCCGCCAAGTACGGCAAGATGGCCATGCAGATGGATTGGCCCGAGCATGACGAGGCCAAGACTGTGGACAGCCACGTGGAGATGGCCGTGCAGGTCAACGGCAAGCTGAAGGGTACCGTCACCGTCCCCGTGGACAGCGACGAGGCTGCTGTGGTGGCCGCCGCTATGGAGAGCGACAAGGTGAAAAAGGCCACGGAGGGCATGAGTGTTGTCAAGACCATTTTGGTCAGGAACAAGCTGGTGAACCTGATCGTGAAGCCCGCGAAATAAAGCGTTGTATCCCCCGGTGCAGCCGGGGGATACTTTTTCTGGAGGGCGGACCGCCGGAACGCACACTTTTTTGCCGTTTTTGTAAAAAAACGACTTGACAAGCTGTGTTATCCCCGGTATAATACACCCGTTAGTCATGTGAATGACTCTTAAAGAGCACCCTGGATCGAGCCGGGTGTATCGGAGGGAGGGAAACATAAATGTCCGAAGTTCATGTCAAGGAAGGCGAGTCCCTGGACAGCGCTCTGAAGCGTTTTAAGAGAAGCTGCGCCAAGGCGGGCGTCCTGGCCGAGGTGCGCCGCAGAGAGTGCTACGAAAGCCCCAGCGTTAAGCGCCGCAAGAAGTCCGAGGCTGCGCGCAAGAACCGCAACAAGCGTTACTATTAAGTGACAAAGAAGCCTGAGAACATAGGTTCTCAGGCTTCTCTTTTATCTATCCTGTCAGGTCCCGCAGTATGTCGGCGCACTCCGGCAGGGTCAGCAGACCCCGGTGTATGCCCAGGCGCTCGCCCAGAGCGATTTTTCTATGCAGGGTGTCACCGTCGTCCAGCAGGACGAACCGTGTCTCGCCGCCCCGGCGGTACGTGAAATACCGGGCGCCCAGCTCCCGGGAAAAGAATATCTGGCGGCCTGTTTGCAGGGCGGCTAGCTGTTCATCTGTCAGCGGTATGCCCTCACCAGTGGGACAGGGAAGAGGGAAGTCCATCCGCAGGCGCTGGAGGTCCAGCACGATACGGTCCGGCCCGAAGGCACGGCAGCAGGCGGACAACCGGTTTTCGATATCCCCGCCGGACAGGGCGGTGCATACCAGTACCCGCGCGCCGGGAGCCGTGTGCGCGCATTTCTCGTGGACCCACAGGGCGATGCCGGACCGGTGCAGGGGCTGGGCCAGCGCCTCCGTCAGTTCTGCGGCGGGAAAGGGGACGATCACTGTGCCGTATCTCCGGCGGCGGCACTCCTGCACCACGCCGGCTGCCGTTTCCGGGCTGAAGGGTCCCGCCGCGCCGGTGAGCAGCATGGCACCGCCCCGCAGGGCAGGCGGCATGGGCAGGGCACACAGCACTCCGTTTTCTATCCGGTAGGCCGCGTTGGCGATGGGCAGCTGTGTGCCGCAGGCCATCTGGCGAAGCGGCGGTGCGGCGGCGATCATCAGCTGCATAGGCGTACCCCCTTGCGAGACCACGATGTCCGTGGTACAATACTGCTGTACTTTATGAGAGGAGTCGGATACCTATGCCCATTTCCATGACGCCCTACCGGGTGTTTGACAGCTACCGCAGCATCACGCCCGCGTTTTTTATGCGGCACGGCATCCGGCTGCTGCTGTGCGATCTGGACTATACCCTGGCGCCCAAGTCCCAGCCGGAGCCGGACGCGGACCTGCGCCGCTGGCTCTCCGATGTGCGGGCGGCGGGTGTGGAGGTCATGATCCTGTCCAACAACCGCAGCCCCGTGCGAGTGGAGCGATTCTGCCGCGATCTGGGGATCACCTACGAGGGCCATGCGGGCAAGCCGTCCGTAAAGGGCTTTCGCCGGGCCATGGTGCGCTGCGGCGTCACCCCGCGGGAGACGGCCATGCTGGGCGACAAACTGCTGACGGATATGCTGGGTGCCAACCGGGCTGGCGTGCTGCCGCTGATGGTGGAGCCGCTGGGCGGGCCGCGCGGCGCGTGGAATAAGGTGCTGCATGGCCTGCAGAGGCCGTGGAAGGCCGCCAGTTTGAAAAAACATCCGGAACGGTGACTTTTTTACGCGGAAACACTTGCCAAACAGCAGGTTATCATGTAAAATATATAAGGCCGATTTTGGCTGGTATTATTTATTCAGAGGGAATGGAGATATTCCCTCATACACAATGGGAGGAATATCAATATGGCAACTATTACCGCCGGTGATTTCAGAAACGGCAAGACCTTCGAGATGGACGGCAAGGTCATGCAGGTCGTGGAGTTCCAGCACGTCAAGCCCGGCAAGGGCGCGGCTTTCGTCCGCACCAAGATGCGTAACGTGGTGACCGGTGCTGTGACCGAGACGTCCTTCAACCCCACCGCCAAGTTTGAAGAGGCCTTTGTGGACCGCCGCGATATGGCCTATAGCTACAACGACGGTGATTTGTACTACTTCATGGATCAGGAGACCTTTGACATGGTACCCCTGAACAAGGAGCTGCTGGGCGATGCGTTCCGCTTCATCACTGAGAACACCGTGTGCAAGGTGCTGAGCTATAAGGGCAGCGTCTTTGGCCTGGAGTGCCCCAACTTCATGGATCTGGAGGTCACCGAGACTGAGCCCGGTCTGGCCGGCAATACTGCCACCAACACCCTGAAGCCCGCCACCGTGGAGACCGGTGCCGAGGTGAAGGTGCCCCTGTTCATCAACATCGGCGACAAGATCACTATTGACACTCGTACCGGTGAGTATCTGAGCCGCTGCAAGTAATTTGACAACCAACCGACCGTACAGAAAGGAGCCGAACATGGAGATTTCTGAAAAGGTAGCGTATCTGAAGGGGCTGGCCGAGGGCCTGAACCTGGACACCGACAGCAAGGAAGGCAAGCTGATCGCCGCCATCATCGATGTGCTGGACGACATGGCCGAGAAGTTCGCGGAAGTGGACGACGAGCTGTGCGATGTGGAGGACGGCCTGGATGCCGTCAGCGACGACCTGAGCGATGTGGAGGAGACGCTGTACTTTGCTCTGGACGACGATGAGGATGACGACGAAGACGACGAGGAAGAGGAGTGCTTTGTGACCACCTGCCCCGAGTGCGAGGAGGAGGTCTACTTCGACGAGACTGTTCTGGAGGACGGCGAGGTCGTCTGCCCCAACTGCGGCGCCAAGCTGGAGTTTGATCTGAGCGATCTGGCCGCCGCCGCTGAGGATGGCGAGGACGAGGAGTAATTCCCATATATAAGCATATCCCCCGGCATTGCCGGGGGATATTTCTTTCTATTTACGCATTTGCTCAAAAATGCCGGGAAATGGCGGCGGGGCTTGCCTTAACGGAAGAAAAGCGGTATAATAAAAAATACTACACTTTGCGCCACGCGCAAAGACCGATTTGAGGTATACGAATGAAAACTCAGGAAAAGCTGAACATGACCATGCTCTGTGACTTCTATGAGCTGACCATGGGCAACGGCTACTTTGAGGCCGGCTGCAAGGAGCGCATCACCTATTTCGACGTGTTCTTCCGCAAGGTGCCCGATGGCGGCGGCTTCGCCATTGCAGCGGGACTGGAGCAGCTGATCGACTACATCGAGAACCTGCACTTCACCGAGGAGGACATCGCCTATCTCCGCGGGCGAAACCTGTTCTGCGAGGAATTCCTGGACTATCTGCGGAACTTCCGCTTCACCGGCGATATCTACGCCATTCCGGAGGGTACGCCTGTGTTCCCCAAGGAGCCGCTGGTGGTGGTCCGCGCACCGGCCATCGAGGCGCAGCTGATCGAGACGTTCACCCTGCTGACCATCAACCACCAAAGTCTGATCGCCACCAAGGCCAACCGTATCGTCCGGGCCGCCAAGGGCCGCACGGTGCTGGAGTTCGGCTCCCGCCGTGCCCAGGGGGCCGACGCGGCCATTGTCGGTGCGCGGGCGGCCTATATCGGCGGCTGTGCCGGTACGGCCTGCACCATCTCTGACGAGGTGTACGGCGTGCCCGCCGGCGGCACCATGGCCCACGCCTGGGTACAGATGTTCGACAACGAGTACGAGGCCTTCAAGACCTACTGCCAGACCTATCCCACCAACGCGACCCTGCTGGTGGACACCTATAACACGCTGAAGTCCGGTATCCCCAACGCCATCAAAGCGTTCAACGAGGTGCTCAAGCCTCTGGGTATCACCAAATGCGGTATCCGCCTGGATTCCGGCGACTTGGCGTACCTGACCCGCAAGGCGCGGGAGATGCTGGATGAGGCCGGCTGGACCGAGTGCAAGATCTCCGTGTCCAACTCGCTGGACGAGTACCTCATTCAGGATATGCTGCTGCAGGGCGCGCAGATCGACCTGTTCGGTGTGGGCGAGCGCATGATCACCGCTAAGTCCGAGCCGGTGTTCGGCGGCGTGTACAAGCTGGTGGCCATCGAGGAGCCGGACGGCACCGTTATCCCCAAGATCAAGGTCAGCGAGAATGTGGAGAAGATCACCATTCCCCACTTCAAGAAGGTGTATCGCCTGTACGGGCGCGACACCGGCAAGGCCATCGCCGACTATATCACGGTCTATGACGAGACGGTGGACGACACGAAGGGCCTGACCATCTTTGACCCCATGGCCACCTGGAAGCGAAAGGACGTGTATAACTTCGAGGCCCGGGAGCTGCTGGTGCCGATCTTCAAGAACGGCAAGCGGGTGTACGATTGCCCGCCGCTGGAGGAGATCAAGGCATACTGCGCCCAGCAGGTGGATACCCTGTGGGACGAGGTCAAGCGCTTTGACTATCCCCACAAGTACTATGTGGATCTGTCCGACAAGCTGTGGGATATCCAGCAGTGCCTGCTGCGCACGTCCCAGATGTAATCAGAAAGAAAATCAGCAATAGAACCGCCGAGGAGAGGAGGAGCCCCCGTGAGAAAGCCGAAGGTACAGCAGAGAACAGAGCGCCGTATATCCGCCGCCCTGCGGTTGGTGATGGTGGCGGTATTGCTGTTGGCACAGATCGCGCTGGTGATCGTCCTCAGCGACCTGCTCAAGCAGCGCATGGCGCTGGCCTATACGGTATTGCAGCTGCTGGCCGGTGTGGTGGCCATGCGTATCTGGTCCCGCCCCGGGGCCACCAGCTATAAGATGGGCTGGATCATCCTGGTGCTGTTCGTGCCGGTGGTGGGACTGATCCTCTATCTGTTGTGGAACGGCGACCGGCCGTCCAAGCGCCTGAGCCTGAAGAAGCCGGTGCCCATCGAGGAGCCGCTGGCGCAGCAGGAGCTCGCCCGCACCAATCTGGAAAAGCTGCGCCAGACCGCGCCCCAGTGGTATCCGCTGGCAGCGTATCTCAGCGGCAAGGGCTTTGACCTGTACCGCAACACGGCGCTGCGCTATCTGCCCACCGGCGAGGCGTATCTGGAGGATATGCTCACCACACTGGATACGGCCCAGCGGTTCATCTTTCTGGAGTACTTTATCATGGCCGAAGGCGAGATATGGGATCGGTTGTCTGATATCCTCTGCCGCAAGAGCCGTCAGGGCGTAGAGGTCAAGCTGATCTTTGACGATTTCGGCAGCATGATGCGTATGCCCAACGAAAAAATAGACGCGCTGCAGGACGCCGGGGTGGAGGTCAGGGTATTCAACCCCGTGCACCACTACGTCAACCGGCTGTACTTCAACTACCGCGACCACCGGAAGATCACCTGCGTGGATGGAGATATTGCCTACACCGGCGGCGCCAATATCGCCGACGAGTACGCCAACCTGATCGAACGCTTCGGCTATTGGAAGGACTGCGGTCTCCGGCTGGAGGGCGAGGGCGCCTGGGGCCTGACCCGGGAGTTCCTGCAGATGTGGCAGCGGATGGACGGTCAGCTGTACCATGAGTACGACTATTATCGCCCCCTGCACCACCCCCTGGAGCAGGGCTTCTGCCAGACTGTGGTGGACGGCCCCGATGACAACCCTAACAACGCGGCGGAGGATTTGTTCCTCCAGATGATCAGCCGCGCCCGGCGGGAGGTGTATATCACCACACCCTACCTGGCTATCGACGAGCCCATGCTCAAGGCGCTGTGTCTGGCCGCGGAAAGCGGTGTGGATGTCCGCCTCATCATGCCCGGCATCCCGGACCACAAGTTTGCCTATCTGGTGGCGGAGAGCTACTTCGACCAGCTCATGGCGCATGATGTTAAGATATATACCTTTACACCTGGCCTTGTCCATGGAAAAACCGTCCTGACTGACCGCGAGACGGCCTTTGTAGGCTCCGTCAATATGGACTACCGCAGCTTCCAGCTGCACTTCGAATGCGGCGAGGTGTTCTATGGCACGCCCGCCATCGAGACGCTGCTGGAGGATATGGACACCACCATGGCCCACTGTGCGCCCATGACGCCGGAGCGTATGGCGGAGCGCCCGTTTTGGCGGCGGGCGATAGGGACGATATTACGGCTCTTCGCCATGTGGATGTAACCCCCGTCTGGTATATTTCCGCCCCGGCTGCGTCGAATATCCAAGAAAGGAATTACCCATGGCCTGTTTTATCATCGGCGCGGGCAGCTTTTACGGCCTGCCTGTGTCTGTTCAAAGGACCGATATGGTCATCGCCGCCGACGGCGGCTGGTATACCTGTCGGGAAAATGGCATAACGCCCACGCTGCTGGTGGCGGATTTCGACTCGCTGGACGCCGCGCCGGCGTTTGACCACATCCTCCGCTTGCCGGTGGAGAAGGATGACACCGACATGATCCGGGCAGTCAAGGAGGGCTTCGACCGTGGTGAGAGGGAGTTCCATCTCCTGGGCGGCATGGGGGGCCACCGGACAGACCACACGGTGGCCAATATGCAGACGCTGGCCTACATTGCCCGCCGGGGCGGGCAGGGCTGGTTGTACGGAAACGGTGAGCGCTTCACCGCCATCTGCGACGGGGGCGAGATTACACTCACCGCAGGGCAGAACAGCGTTTTCTCCGTGTTCTGCCTGGGCGCAGACGCGGAGGGCGTTACCATCGAGAACGCCAAGTATCCGCTGACCGACGCCGTGCTGACGGCGGATTTCCCTCTGGGGGTCAGCAATCATTTTATAGGACAGGCGGTGCGCGTCACGGTGCGGCGTGGCTGCCTGCTTATAGGGATAACAGATAAGGAGTAACGAAACATGAAAAACACCATGAAAAAGCTGCTGGCGCTGTTGTTGGCACTGGTGCTGACCCTGGCCCTGGCGGCCTGCGGCCAGAAGGAGAAAAACAAAACTGATGACCAGACCAACGACCCCGCGATCACCGATCAGGACAACGCCGCTGATGAAAAGGTGACGCTGCCGGTGGCGGACGGCGCGGTCATCGGTCAGGGTGCCGTGGCCTTCACTGTGGAGGTGCAGGGTGCGGACGGCAAGACCGTCACCTTTACCGTCAACACCGATGAGGAGACGGTGGGCGCGGCGCTGCTGAAGCTGGGCGTTATCGCCGGCGATGACTCCGAGTACGGCCTGTACGTCAAGACTGTCAACGGTGAGACCGCTGACTACGATACGGACGGCACCTACTGGGGCCTCTACATCAACGGCGAGTACGCCATGACCGGTGTGGACGCCACTACGCTGGAGGCCGGCGCGACCTATGCTTTCCGTGTGGAGAAGGTCGAGGGCTGACAAGCATAAAAAAAGAGACGGCGCAGCCGTCTCTTTTTTATACCTTTTCCAGTGACTGCACCACATCGCCCAGCAGATACAGGGAGCCGCAGCAGACGGCTGTGCCATCGGGCGGCGTGTCCGCCAGCATTCGGGACACACCCTCCCGGATGGTGTCGCAGGCCGTTACCGGCTTGCCATATCGCCGCAGGAAGGCCGCCAGCTCTCCGGCGTCCAGCGCACGGGGATTGTGGGGGGTTACAGTGATAAACCGCGCGGCCAGCGGAGCCAGCTGGTCGTACATTTTTCCATAGTCCTTGTCCGCCAGCACACCGGTCAGCACCGTTACCGGCTGGCCCGGCAGATACTCCCGGATGGCCGCCGCCAGCGAGACCATGCACTGGGGGTTGTGCCCTCCGTCCAGAATGACCGTGGGCTGCCGCCGCACCACCTGAAACCGTCCCGGCCACGCGGTCTGGGCCAAGCCCTGACGGACGGCACTTTCATCAATGTGCCAGCCACGCTGCCGCAGAACATCAATGGTCGTCAGCGCAACGGCGGCGTTTCGCAGCTGGTGGCCGCCCAGCAGGGGCAGCCGCAGGCCCTTATATGGGCCGTAGTTGAATATCTGCCCCTCCAGCGTGTCGCAGACTGAGGAGAGGGCATCGAAGTCCGCCACAGTCAGCGGTGCGCCTGCCGCGCGGCAGCGCACGGCCACCACCTCCTGTACGGAGGGGGCACAGGGGTACAGGACGGCATGACAGCCGGGCTTGATGATGCCCGCCTTGGTGGCGGCGATGGCCTCCACCGTATTCCCCAGCACTTTGGTGTGGTCCAGACCGATGTTGGTGAGCACGGCGGCCTCCGGCGCGGGGATCACATTGGTGGCATCGAATTCACCGCCCATGCCCACCTCGCATACCACAATATCGCACATCTCCCGGGCAAACCAGGTCAGGCCGATGGCCGTTACCAGCTCAAACTCCGTGGGGGGATCCGCCATGCGGTCAGCCAGCGGGCGCAGTTCCTCCACCAAGGCGCACAGGGTATCGTCCGGGATAGGTGCGCCGTTGATCTGCATACGCTCATTGAAGCGGAAGATGTACGGCGAGGTGTACAGTCCCGTTTTATATCCGGCGGCACGCAGCACGGAGGCCAGCATGGCGCAGGTGCTGCCCTTGCCGTTGGTGCCGGTGACGTGGACATACTTTACGTGCCGCTCCGGATGGCCAAGCATGCCCAGCAGTGTATCAATACGGCTGAGCCCGGGCACACTGCCCCGCCAGTCCACCTTGTGGATGTACGCCAGCACCTCATCCAGCGTCATGGTCGTCACCGCCCTTCGTCTTTATCCGCCGCAGCACCGGGGAGAGTGCGTTCCGCCGCATCAGCAGCCACACCAGCAGCGCGTCGATACAGCCGGTGATGGCGAACTGAACGCTGCGGGCCGCCAGCCGGGTGAGGAAATAGGGCCATTTGGCTGCACCACCGTACACCAGCGCCAGAGCCATGCTCTGCCAGAGCACGGAGCCGCATACCGCCGCAGGAAATACCGCCAGCGCCGCCCGCCAGAGGGTAGGCCTGCGCCAGACATACCGGCGCACCAGCCCCGCCCACAGGCCGTACAGAATGGGCGGCAGGCAAAAGATCGGGTTGTAGCCAAAGGGGGAAAACAGGCAGCCGATAAAGTCGGCGGCAAAGCCCACCGCGGCGCCGGGCAGCGGCCCGAACAGCAGTCCGGCCAGGAGAATGGGCACCGCCTCCAAAGAAAATCGGCTCACTTCGCTGGGAATGATGGTCAGCAATCGGGCCAGCACCACGCTCAGCGCGGTCAGCAGAGCGCAGACCGTCAGGGCATAGGTGTCGAGGACCGGTGCGGGAACGACGTAAAGTTCTTTTTTCTGCATAAAAAAATACCTCCTTATCCTTGGGATGGGAGGTATCACCATATAGATAACAACACAAACTGCCCCGTGGAAGCTGGAATGGTATCGCGGCGCAGATGCACCTTCGTCCGGCGGCAGCCTCCCATCCGTCCGGCACTTAACGCACCATCCCTACACGGAACTGCTCACAGTATATACGCATTCCCACGAAAATGCAAGAAAAATAATCCCACAAGATATAGACCCGACAGTTGACTACATTCCACAGGATGATGTATAATGGTCGTGAATACATACCGAGATGCGGCAAGGAGGGCACAGCATGGCTTTTGACTTTGAAAACGGTTCCTACACCGACTCTGCCGGGCGCACGGTCCTTGATCCTGCTGTTTACAAGGACTGGCAGATCGGCGCGGCGGCGGAGCAGGCCCTGCCCCCGGTGGACTGGTTCCGCCAGAAGCTGGGTCTGCTGCCCGAAGAACTCCTGCCCTATGGCAAGACCCCCAAGCTGGACTTTCTGCGGATCATGGAGCGCCTGAAGGACCGGCCGGACGGCAAGTATATTGAGGTAACGGCCATTACCCCAACGCCCCTGGGCGAGGGGAAGTCTACTACGTCTTTGGGCCTGATCGAGGGATTGGGACGTCTGGGTGCCAACGTGGGCGGCTGTCTGCGCCAGCCTTCCGGCGGCCCCACCATGAACGTAAAGGGCACCGCCGCCGGCGGCGGGAACGCCCTGCTCATTCCCATGATGGAGTTCTCCCTGGGCCTGACCGGCGATATCAACGACATTATGAACGCCCATAATCTGGCTATGACCGCCCTGAATGCCCGTATGCAGCATGAGCGCAATTATGACGACGAGACGTTGGCCAAACGCGGCCTGCGGCGGCTGGATATCGATCCGGAGCGCGTGCAGTGGAGCTTTGTGCTGGATTTCTGCTGCCAGGCCCTGCGAAAGATGCGTATCGGCCTTGGCGAGGGGAAGATGGACGGCTATCCCATGGATACCTGCGCCAACATCGCGGTCAGCTCTGAGCTGATGGCTATCCTCTCCGTGGCCCGGGATCTGGAGGACCTGCGACGGCGCATCGGCAGCATCGTGCTGGCCTATGACAAGCAGGGAAGGCCCGTTACCACCGAGGACCTGGAGGTGGCCGGGGCCATGACCGCCTGGATGCGGAACACCATCAACCCCACGCTGTGCTACACGGTGGAGCATCAGCCGGTGCTGGTCCACGCGGGGCCCTTTGCCAACATCGCCATCGGCCAGTCCTCGGTCATCGGCGACCGCCTGGGGCTGAAGCTGTTTGATTACCATGTCACCGAGTCCGGCTTCGCCGCCGACATCGGCTTCGAAAAGTTCTGGAATGTCAAGTGCCGCCTGTCCGGGCTGAAGCCGGACGTGTCGGTGCTGGTGGCCACCGTCCGCGCCCTGAAGATGCACGGCGGCGGCCCGGAGGTAGTGCCCGGCCGCCCCCTGCCGGAGGCGTATACACGGGAGGATCTCGCCCTGCTGGAGGCAGGCTGCGCCAATCTGCTGCACCACGCGGCCACCATCCGCAAATCCGGCGTCACCCCTGTGGTGTGCATCAACAAGTTCTATACCGATACCGACGCGGAGCTGGAGCTGGTGCGCCGTATCTGCGCGGAGAACGGCCTGCGCTGCGCCGTGTCCGATCACTGGCGCTATGGCGGTGCTGGCGCCGAAGAGCTGGCCCGCGCGGTCATGGCTGCCTGCGACGAGCCTTCAACACTGAAATTCCTCTACCCGGACGATATGCCTCTGCGTGAGAGGGTGGAGCGCATCGCCCGGGAGGTCTATGGCGCCGACGGGGTGGACTGGTCGCCGCTGGCGCTGGAGAAGGCGCAGCGGTTCGAGTCCGACCCCAGGTACGCCGACTACTGCACCATGATGGTGAAAACGCACCTGTCCCTGTCCCACGACCCGGCCCGGAAGGGCGTGCCTACCGGCTGGCGTCTGCCGGTGCGGGATGTGCTGGAGTACAGCGGCGCACGGTTCCTGTGCCCCGTGGCCGGCAGCATCTCTATGATGCCCGGCACAGGGTCCGACCCGGCCTACCGCCGCATCGACGTGGACACCGCCACCGGCGCGGTCCGCGGCCTGTTTTAAGGAGGGCACTATGGACGACACCAACAAGACCTGCCGCGAATTTGTGTCGGCACTGGCCTCATCAGCACCGACGCCCGGCGGCGGCGGTGCCGCCGCGCTGTGCGGCGCTGTCGGCGCGGCCCTGTGCGGCATGGTAGCCAGCCTGACCACCGGAAAAAAGAAGTACGCCGACGTGGAAAGCGAGATACAGCAGCTGCTGAAAAGCACAAACACTTTATATGACAAGCTGCTGGACCAGGTCCGCGCGGACGCGGAGGGCTTTCAGCCTCTCAGCCGCGCCTACGCCATTCCCAGGGAGGATCCCGCCCGTGCGGCGGTGCTGCAAAGCGCTGCTGAGACGGCCTGCACCGCGCCGCTGGAGATCATGGCTCTGTGTGCCGCGGCCCTGTCCGCCGCCGGACGTCTGGCGGAGATCGGATCCCGGCTGGCGGTGTCCGATGCCGGCTGTGCCGCTGCCATACTGCGCGGTGCGCTGGAGGCTGCGGCCCTGAACGTGCTGGTCAATACAAAGACTATGACTGATCGGCCGGCGGCCGACCATCTGAACGCTCGGTGCTTCGCCCTGCTGGATCAGGGCAGGACCGACGGCGAACGTATTTTCTGCGCGGTGCGCGATCAACTTGTCTGATAAGGAGGGACGTGCATGGCCGTTCTGCTGACCGGAAAGCCTGTGGCGGATGCGCTGTCCGCCGACACCCGCGCCCGTGCCGAGGCGCTGCTGTCAAAGGGTGTCCAGCCCCGTTTGGTCCTCCTGCGCTGCGGCGATACCGAGGCCGACGGTGCGTACATACGCGGCGCCGTGAAGCGCGCTGCGCTTTGCGGTGTGGCCGCGGAGCTGCGCACCCTGCCCGCGGATGCCTCCGCCGATGTGGTGGCGGCAGCTATCGATGCCGTCAACCGTGACCCTGCCGTTCACGGCTGCCTGCTGCTGCGGCCTCTGCCGCCCCATCTGCGTGGGGAGGAGAGCGATCTCTGTGCCCGCCTGGCGCCGGACAAGGACGTGGACGGCATGACGCCCGAGAGCGCTGCCGCCGTGTTCACCGGACAGGGAAGGGGCTTTGCTCCCTGCACCGCCGAGGCCTGTATGGCGCTGCTGCGCCACTACGGCATTGACCCCTGCGGCAGGCACGCTGTGGTCATCGGCCGTTCCCCAGTGGTGGGACGACCGGTGTCCATGCTGCTCCTGCGGGAGAACGCCACCGTCACCGTTTGCCATACAAAGACGCCGGATACGGCGGCGTTGACCCGCCAGGCGGATATTATCATCACCGCCGCCGGCGCGGTCAACAGCCTGACCGCCGCCCATGTCCGACCCGGCCAGACCGTGCTGGATGTGTCCATGAACTGGAACGGCACCGGCCTCTGCGGTGACACGGACTTCCCGGCGGTGTCGTCCATCGTGGATGCCATCACGCCTGTGCCCGGCGGCGTAGGGTCTGTCACCTCCGCGGTGCTGATGGCCCATACCGTCCGCGCGGCGGAATATCTGACAGGGGAGGGCGGCGCATGAACGTCTTTACTCCCGCCGAGACGGCGGCCAACTATGCTGCCGCCGGTGTCCTCAAGACCCGGCAGCCCTTTTTGAAGCTACTGCTTTTGGGCATTGCCGCCGGTGCGTTGATCGGCTTCCCGGTCTGCGTCACCAACATGGCCACCTATACCATCACCAACGCCAGCGCGGTCCGCATCATCGCCGGCGTCCTGTTTGCCTTCGGCCTGGGTATCGTGGTGCTCACCGGTGCCGAGCTGTTTACCGGCAATACCCTCCTGGTCATCAGTCTGCTGGACAGGCGCGTGACCTGGGGTGCCATGCTCCGTAACTGGGGCATTGTGTATCTGGGCAATTTCCTCGGTGCGCTGACCCTGAGCTGGGTCTGCGCCCACTTCGGCTGGCTGGACGCGGGAGACGGTGCGCTGGGCGCTTATACCATGCAGCTGGCGGTAGGGAAGATGACCATGCCCTTCGGCAAGGCCTTCTTCATGGGCGTGCTGTGCAACATTCTCGTCACGGTCGCCGTGCTGGCGAGCCTGTCCGCAAAGGATGCCGCCGGCCGTATTCTGGGCGCGTGGGCGCCAGTGATGTTCTTTGTGGTGGCCGGCTTCAGCCACTCCATAGCCGACATGACCTACTGTGCGCTGGCCCTGTTCGGTAAGTCCGCACCTGCCTGCGCCGCCGCGGCACAGGCCGCCGGTACGGACCTCTCCGCCCTGACCTGGGGCCGCTATTTCCTGGGGAATATGCTCCCCGTCACGCTGGGAAACACGGCGGGCGGCGGGCTGGTGGGCCTTGCGGCCTGGTACTGCTATCTCCGCAAGAAAGGATAACGTTCCATGAATATGTTTTTGACCCTGGCTTACTTATTCTTCATTGGCTCCACCCTTGGATGGGTGGCTGAGCTGCTGTACCGCCGGTTTCTCTCCGGCGCAAACCCGGAGCGCAAGTGGATCAATCCCGGCTTCTGCGTGGGGCCCTATGTGCCCCTGTACGGTTCGGGCCTCTGTATTCTTTATCTGCTGGCCTCCATCGGTGAGAAAAACGGTGTGGATACGGCGGGGGAGAAGCTGCTGCTCTTTGCGGGCATGGCCCTGAGCATGACAGCTATCGAATACATCGCCGGTATCGTCAGCCTGAAGTTCATGCACATCCGCCTTTGGGATTACAGCAAGCAGTGGGGCAATATCCAGGGCCTGATCTGCCCGGCCTTCTCCGTCCTTTGGGCGGCGGTCAGTGCCGTGTACTACTTCTGCGTCCATCCTTATATCCTGGACGCGCTGGATTGGCTGTCCCGCAACCTGGCCTTCTCATTTGTCATCGGCTTTTTCTTTGGCGTGTTTACCATCGATCTGGTCTATTCCGCCAAGTTGGTGTCCCGCATCCGCAAGTTCGCCGATGAGCACGACGTGGTCATCAAGGTGGAGAACCTGAAGGCCCACATTCGCCAGCGGCAGGAGGAGCGCCGCGAGAAGTACAGCTTCCTCTTTGCCTACCGCTCCCGCAGCGAGCTGCTGGAGCATCTGCGCGAGGCGCAGGAGACTTGGGAGGAAAGACGCCGCAAGTGATATTGCTTTACAGGAGATTGCCGTATGCACATGACTGTCTTGTTTGCAAGTCCCCGTGCGGCGCATAGCAACACCCGCGCCCTGTTGGTGCCTTTTCTGGAGACGTGGCGTGCCGCCGGCCACACGGCGGAGGTGTTTTCACTCTTTGATCTGCACATTGAGCCCTGCCGCGCCTGCCGCGGCTGTCAGATGGACTGGGAGCATCCTGCCTGCGTTCTGGCGGATGATATGCCCGCCATATTTGACGCCGTCCTCTGCAGCGATATCCTGCTGCTGGCCGCGCCCATCCACTCCTGGTTCTGCCCCGCGCCCATGAAGGCCGCGCTGGACCGCTTCGTCTATGCGATGAATAAGTACTACGGTCCCCGCGGCCGCGGTCCGTCTCTGCTCTCCGGCAAGTCTCTGGCCATTCTGACCACCTGCGGCTACCGGCCGGAGAAGGGCGCAGACCTGTTCATCGAGGGGATGCGCCGCTGGTGCAGGCACACCGATATGCGCTATGTAGACGCATTGACCGAGCGCCACCTGGGCTACGATCACACGTTCATGGACGCGGAAAAGAAAAACCGCGCCCGCGCCTTTGCCCGGTCGCTCATGCAGGCATAAAAAACGACCTTCGGTACAATACCGAAGGTCGTTTTTTGCGTCAATGCAGGTCCTGCTGCTTCATCCATACATCCATGACCACGCTGTGGGGCAGCAGCTTCGTCAGCCCTGCCTGTACCCGGGCCACAAAGCCGTACTTGCACACGTCCTTGCCCCGCTTGGCGTCCCGCCAGGTGCGTGCTACAATGTCGTCCGGATCGTACATGGCCGCGTACTTTTTCACAATGGGCGTCTCATCCGACTTGATGGCCCGGTCAAAGAACGCCGTCTTTGTCCAGAAGGGGCACACCGCCATAACGCCGATGCCGCGGCTTTTCAGTTCCCGGTTCAGCGCCCGGCTGAAGCTCAGCACAAAGGCCTTTGTGGCACCGTAGATATCGATATAGGGGATGGGCTGGAAGGCCGCCACGGAGGCGATGTTGATGATCTGGCTGCCCCGTGGCATATAGGGTGCGGTGATCTGGCACATGGCTACCACCGCCTGGCAGTTCAGGTCCGTCATGTTCAGATTCACCGCCAGCGGCGTGTCCAGCACGGCGCTGAACTTGCCGTAGCCGCTGCAATTCATCAGCAGGCCTACCTCCACCGGCGTCTCCGCCAGCGCCGCGGCGTACACATCGAAGCTGCCGCGGTCCGTCAGGTCCAGCGCCAGCACGCGGACAGGGAAGGGGACCGTGGCGCGCAGGGACTCCAGCTGTGCCTCATGCCGCGCGATGACCCACACCTCGTCAAAGGTGCCGTACCGATCCACCGTCTCGGCGAACCGTTTGCCCATGCCGCTGGACGCGCCTGTGATCACTGCGATCTTCTTCATACAATAGCCCTCCCGGTCTTGTTATATCCCTACTGTATCCCATTTTTGGGCGGCCGTCAACCGGTTTTCCCCGCCCGCGGCACAAAAAAAGAACACGCCTTACGGCGTGTTCTCTCGGCGCTTTCGGTTACGCGGCGGCGTGTGCGGGCTTGTTCTCGTGCTTCTCCTCGCGGCTGCGCTCCAGCAGCAGCGCGCGGGTGGTGGAAGCGGTGAACACCACAGCCCAGAACAGGGTGACATACTCGCCGATCAGGCGCATACCCGCCTCGGGAGCCGTCATCAAAAAGGCGGACGCGATGACCAGCACCAGGGAAACAACGGCGATAGCGACGTGCGTAGAAATGTTTTTCATGGTAACATCCTCCTTGAAAAATTTTATGTGAGTTTTGTTGTTTTTTGGTTTCAGGCTCTTGCCTTCCTGTTGATGCTATAGTAGAATATTTCACAGGAAAAGTAAAGCTGTACTTTGTTATAGTGCTTGTTAGAAATACTAATAGCTTGGAAGGAGGAAAAACCATGGAGACTGCCCGCTGCCGCGCCTTTCTGGCCGCTGCCGAGACCGGCAGCTTTTCCCGCGCCGCCGAGATGCTGCGCTACACGCCCTCCGGCGTCAACCAGCTGGTCACCGCACTGGAGAAGGAGATCGGCTTCTCCTTGTTCAGCCGCAGCACCAAGGGCGTGGCGCTCACGGCCAACGGCCAGCTGCTGCTGCCCGTTATCCGCGAGATACTTCACCAGGAGGATAAGCTCTTCGAATTGTCCGCCCAGATGAACGGCCTGCTGATCGGCACCGTCACCATCGCCGCCTATTCCAGCATCGCCACCCATTGGCTGCCCGCTGTCATCCGGGATTTTCAGGAGAACTACCCCCACGTGGAGATCAAGCTGATGGAGGGTATCTGGCAGGAGGTGTCCCAGTGGCTGGAGGAGCGCACCGCCGATATCGGCTTCCTAAGCTACCAGGAGAATATGCCCTTCGAGTGGATCCCACTGGCCGAGGACCCCATGCTGGCCCTGCTGCCCCGGAATCATCCTCTGGCCGGTGCCGACTGCTACCCGCTGAAGCGGTGCGAGCAGGACAGCTTCATCATGCCCGCCCTGGGCTGTGATGACGACGTGGAGGCGCTGTTTGCACGCAATCACGTTGATCCCAACATCCGCTATACCACCATCGAGAACTTTTCCGCCATGTCCATGGTGGAGCAGGGCCTGGGTGTCAGCGTGATGAACAAGCTCATCACCGAAAAGCGTATCTGCGATGTCGCCATGATCCCCATCGACCCGCCGGCCAGCATCACGTTGGGCGCGGCACTCCACTCCCGGGCGGACGCCTCGCCGGCCGTAAAGATGTTCCTGAAATACGCCGTCCGTATGCTGACAAAGAGCGCCGTCTGAGCCTATCGGAAAATCTTATATCCATTCAGTGTTCCCCGCTTGCGGATACCCTGTGGAATAGGGTATACTTACTTTAAATAACAAAAGGGAAGGAGTGCCCCTATGGATAAGCGCATTCTCGTCATCAATCCCGGCTCCACCTCTACCAAGCTGGCCCTCTTTCAGGGTGAGCAAAAGCTGTTTGACGCCGCCGTACGCCACAGCAAAGAGGACCTGAGCCCCTTCTCCTGGGTCATGGAACAGGCAGATTTCCGCCAGACCGCCATTGAAAAGGAACTGTCCGCCCACAATGTGGACCTGACCACGCTGGACGCCGTCTGTGCCCGGGGCGGTCAGCTGCCCTACTGTGCCGCCGGTACCTACCTGGTGGATCAGGACATGGTGGACTTCATGTACACGGTCCTCGATGCGGCCCATGCCTCCAATCTGGGCTGCGTGCTGGCCCTGCGTATCGCCCGTTCGCTGGGTATCCCCGCCTTCATCTGCGACCCCGTCACCGTGGACGAGATGACCGATGAGGCCCGGATATCCGGACACCCGATGCTGCCGCGTATGATGACCGGCCACGCCCTCAACTGCCGCGCCATGGCCCTGCGCTGCGCCGAGACCGTCCTCCACAAGCCTCTGGCCGACTGCCGCCTGATCGTTCTGCACCTGGGCGGCGGCGGCTCCGCCCGCCTGTTTATCGGCGGCAAGATGGTGGACGGCGTCCGCGATGACGAGTGGATGTTCGCCCCGGAGCGCATGGGCGGTGTCAGCCTTCAGCCCCTGGTGGCTATGTGTTATTCCGGCGCATACACCAAGCAGGACATCATGGACCTCATCCGCGGCAAGGGCGGCCTGATGGCCCACTTGGGCACCGCCAATGCCCAGGAGGTGGAGCAGCGCATCGCCGACGGCGACGCGCACGCCAAGCTGGTCTATGACGGTATGCTGTACAGCTGCGCCCGGGCCACCGGCGGCCTTGCCGCCGCGGCGGATGGCCGCGTGGACCGCATCATCCTCACCGGCGGGCTGGCCCACTCCCACTATGTGACCGGCTACCTGACGCAAAAGCTCTCCTTCATCGCCCCGGTGGAGGTCATGGCCGGCGAGTTTGAGTTGGAGGCTCTGGCCGCCGGCGCAAGCCGTGTCCTCAATGGGCAGGAGCAGCCACGCCGCTTCGCCGACATCCCGCAGGCATAAAAAAACAGCCCCGGCCGCCGCCGGGACTGTTTTTTTATGCTCTTTTTCTTCCGCAGACCTGGTACATCTCCCCATTGGAGATCACCGTGTCCACGTCCAGATACGGCGCCATCAGCGCCCGGACCTCGTCCTCATGCAGCAGACCAAGAGACACGGGCTTCGCGCTGCCGCTGTGGTGGGCGTCCAGCGCCGCCCGGCTCATGCCGTGGGCGATGGACAGCCGCCCGCCGGGACGGACCAGCCCTGCCAGCGTCCGGATCAGCCCCGCCGGATCGGGAAAGTGCGGGAAGGCGTTATAGACCATCACCACGTCATAGGGCCCGCTGTCCCGCACGGCGGCGCTGTCCTCCACATCGCCGCATACCACCGTGATCTGCGTCCCGGCGGCCTTTTCCGCCGCCCGCGCCGCCATTTCCGGCGACAGGTCGACAGCCGTTACCCGCGCCGCGCCGCGCTTTACATAGTCGCCGAACAGCACGCCGGTGCCGCAGGCCACGTCCAGCACCGTGCAGCCCTCGCATACCCCGGCGTTATCCAGTATCCGGGCGATGACCGCCTCATTCCGCACCATGCCCGCGTCCCAGTCCGGCGCCAGCCGGTCAAAGAACGCCTGTACATCCCGTTTGTCGATCATGCCGCCGCCCTCACGCGAAGAACGTGGCCGTGTCGATCTGCTGATAGCCGCCGAAGCTGTTGGGCATCCGATAGATCTCCTCCGCAATGCCCTTGCCCAGGAAAGCGCCGGTGATCTCGTTGAGCTTCTCGGTCATGTCAATGTCCGTGAACTGCTCCGGATAGACGCACTTGGCGGAGAACCAGGCATTGGCCAGCGCGATCTCATAGTTGGTGTAGTAGGCGTTGTACGCCATCTGCAGATACACCTTGCCCTCCTGCCACGCCTTGCAGCTGTCAAACAGGCCGTTGTCCTCCGCGTACAGGGGCTTGATATTTTTCACCGCCGCCGCGTCGATGAGCATGATGTCCATGTCCGGTCCCAGTGCCGTGAACTTCTCGGCTTCGATGGGCTGTACACCCTTGGCGCTCAGCCCGCTGACGGTGTTCTTGATGTTCGCCACGGTAAACGTGCTGTAGCTCTCTATGGTCATCAGGTGGTTGGTGGTGCCCCAGTTGCCCAGCCCGCAGATGTACACCGCCGGCTTGCTGTCCTCGGCGATACCCGCCGTCCGTGCCTGAATGTCCGCGGTCTCCGTGCTGACAAAGGCCAGCAGCTCCGAAGCGCGGGTCTCCTTGCCGAACACCTGACCCAGCAGGGTGATGGAGCCGCTGAAATCCTCGCTGAACACGCCGTCCACGCCGGTCCGCAGGGTGATGACCGGCACACCCACCTGCTGCTGCAGGGCTTCGGCCTTATCTGTGTCCTCATACTCGGAGACAATGATATCCGGCGTACAGGACAGGATCTTCTCCGCCTCCGCCGCCTGGGCGTTGGGGCCGCCCACGCCGCAGGAGGGCAGGGCGGCGAAGGTATCGCCGTACACCATCACATAGGGACGCGCCACACCGTCGAACATCTTGGGACGCTCCTCCAGCGTGGTGTTGTCGATGTCCTCCACACCGCACAGCAGGCTCACGTCACCCACATAGCTGTATAGCCGCAGCGCGCCCGCGCCGATGCACACCACCCGCTGGTAGCTGCCCGGCACGATCTCCACCTGGCGGCCGATCATATCCGTTATCGTCACGGTTTTCGGTGCGTCATCTGTGCCATCCTCCGCGGGCTTCTCGCCGCAGCCGAACAGCGTCAGGGTCATCATCAGTGCCAGCACCAGGGCCAAAACTCTCTTAGTATTCATCTTCGTTTACTCCTATCAGTATTTTCTGTCCGTCGATCTCCGCCGCGCGCACCCGCGCACCGAATATATCCCACACCGTCTCCGGGGTCAGTATGTCCCCGTTTCCGGCGTATCGTACCTGTCCGTCCCGCATGAGGAACAGCCTGTCGCCGTAGGCCATGGCCTGGTTCAGGTCGTGCAGGGTGCACAGCACCGTCATGCCCCGTGTCCGGGCCAGCCGCCGCGCCTGCCGCAGGATCCGCTGCTCGTTGGCCACGTCCAGGTTGCCTGTGGGCTCGTCGAATACCAGCAGCTTCGGCTCCTGGGCCAGCGCCCGGGCAATGGCCACCTTCTGCCTCTCACCGCCGGACAGCGTCTGCACATTCCGTTCCGCCAGCGCCGTCAGGTCCATGTCCGCCAGCGCGGCCTCCGCCGCCGTACGGTCCGCCGCGCCGGGCTGTATGCCGAAGCGGCTCACCCGCCCGGCCAGCACCGCGTCGTATACCCGCAGCGCGCCGAATTGCAGCTCCTGGGGCACGTAGGCCGCCACTTGGGCCCGCTGCTGCCGTTTCATGGCGCCCAGCGCCTGTCCGTCAAAGAGGATCTGCCCCTGCTCCGGTGTACACAGCCCCAGCGTTGTTTTCAGCAATGTGGTTTTGCCGCAGCCGTTGCGGCCCAGCAGCACACCTACCTGTCCTGTTTCCAGTGACAGACTGGCGTCCCGCAGTACCGGTGCGCCCCGCCGTTCATAGCGGAAGGTCACGTGTTCCACCTTCAGCATACACCGCCCTCCTTTTTTCCAAAGATCAGCGTCAGGAAAAACGGCGCGCCCAACAGGGAGGTGATGGCCCCCACCGGCAGGGCGGAGCCGCTGCCGATACTGCGGCTCACCGCGTCCGCCGCCAGCAGCAGCGCGCCGCCGCACAGGGCCGCCGCCGGCAGCGCCCACCGGTGGTCGTGGCCCACCAGCCGCTTGACCGCGTGGGGACAGATGATACCTACAAAGCCGATCATCCCCAGGAATGACACGCACACCGCCGTGATGAGCGATGCCAGCAGCAGGGATACCCACCGCAGCAGCGCCACGTTCACGCCCATGCTGCCCGCGGCATCCCCGCCGCTGAGCAGCGCATTGTACCGCCAGGCCAGTGCCGCAAAGACCGCGATGCCCGCCGCCGTTACCGCCAGCATGATCCAGTCGGCCCGGTATGTAGCGCGGCCCAGGTCGCCGAAGCTCCAGATCACCGCGGCGGAAAGTCCCACATCCGTGGCGTAGAACTGCAAGATCGTGGTGGCCGCCGTCCACACAGAGCCAAGTGCGATACCCGCCAGCACCACCACGTTGGGGGAGAAGTCCCGCAGCCGGCACAGCGCCAGCACCACCAGCACGGAGCCCGCCGCAAACACGAAGGCCAGCGCCGACGTGGCAAAGGGGTCTGCCCCCGCCGTATAGCTGGTCAGGTTGTTGCCGGTGGACAGAAACCCGCCCGAGAGCGCGATGATGGACAGGTTCGCGCCGAACACCGCCGCGTTGGACACGCCCAACGTGGCGGGGGAGGCCATGGGATTGCCCAGCACCGTCTGCATGATAAGTCCGGATACGGATAACCCCGCTCCGGCAATAACGGCGGCCAGCAGCCGCGGCAGACGGATGTGCTGCATGATCCGCACCGCCGCGCTGTCCCCGCTGCCGAACAGCGCCGAAACGCACTGCCGCACCGACATCCCGGAGGACCCCACCAGCAGCTCCAGCAGGGCCAGCAGCAACACCGCCGCAGCCAGCGCCGCGATCACCGCTATTTTTCTTTTCCGTGCCCCGTCAGCGCCCATGTCCTGCCTCCCGCGATTATATATGGTGTATCATACCTCAATTTCCTCCACGGCGCAACCCGGGTAGGGGGTTCTAATCATGCCGATATCTCATATTTCTCACCGAATTCGTCCACCCAAACCGTGCGGTCCCTCTTGACAAACCACCTGCCCTGCGCCATAGTATACCTATCAGTTTTCTTTATAGGTGGTGCCGCCATGGATATCCAGAAATTACAGGCCCTGGCCGTCATTCAGGAGGCCGGCAGCTTCTCCCGCGCCGCAGAGACGCTGGGCTATTCCCAGGCGGGATTGACCTACATGATGAACAGCCTGGAAAACGAGATCGGCCTGCGTCTGCTGGACCGCAGCTACAGCGGCGTCCGCCTCAGCGAGACGGGCAAGACCCTCATGCCCAAGATCCACCGGCTGCTGCAGGTCTACGATGCCCTGAACGGCGAGATCAATGCCTGCAAGTGTGCCCAGCAGGCCACCCTGCGCCTGGCGGCGCTGGATACCGTCTCTACCCGCTGGGTGCCCCGGGCCGTGGCGGCGCTGAAGTCCGAGTATCCCCAGATCACCGTCAGCGTTATCTCCGGCAGCCCCATGCAGGTGGACAACTGGCTCCGCGACGGCAGTGTGGAGCTGGGCGTCACCGACAAGCGCTTCACCGGCACGGATATGGACTGGATCAGGCTCTGTGACGATCCTTTCCTGGCCGTTCTGCCGCCGGACAGCGATGTACCGGACCCCGTGCCCGTGACCTGGTTTTCCGGCCGTGCTGTTATCATCCCCGACTACGGCACCAACACCGACACCACCCGCGTGTTCATCCGTGCCGGCGTGGAGCCCGTCTACACCGACGATCGTATGAACAACCGTTCTGTCCTGGCCGCCGTGGCCGCCGGATTGGGCAGCACCGTTTTTTCCCGGCTGGAGCTGGACTATTACGCCCGCCAGGACCTGACCGTCCGCGCCATGGACCCGCCCTGCTGCCGCGAACTGGGCGTGGCCCTGCGCCCCGGCGTCAAGGGCGACGCGGTGGTCCGTTCCTTCCTCCGTGCCCTTCGTGCCGCCGCCGATGCGGACAAATAAGCAAAAAAAGAAACGCCCAGGGTAGCAGCGCATAAGACAGGTTTATAAGGTTTAGAGAGAACAGCGTGGCGG
>ERZ1106939.683-NODE-683-length-29444-cov-18.127871_pt1 | contig 29444 bp, 12 predicted proteins | sample MGYA00403669_ERZ1106939 | MGnify/ENA primary metagenome ERZ1106939 (study PRJEB35170, sample SAMEA104062447) | human gut metagenome | biome: human gut; feature: human-associated habitat; material: faeces | place: Denmark | collected 2012-09-28 ...
AGGAGGACACGCACATGAAAAAAGCAACTGTCACCGTCACCTTTGACGATGAGAAGCTGGGCGCACTGGAGTTCTCGCTCCGCAAGGAACACTCCTCTGTGCAGGAGCACTTGGAGGATGCGCTGAACGCTCTGTATGAAAAAACCGTACCGGAGCCGCTGCGGGAGTATCTGGACAGCAAGGCCGCTCCCGCGGCGGTGAAACCCAAGCGTCCTGTCAAGCCCGCCGCACCCAAGCCGCAGAGCAGTGAGCCGAAGCCTGCGGCTGTGAAGGAGGGCAACTGAGATGGCGGATCATGTAGACATCACACTGTGGATCGACCGGCGTTGGAAGGATGCCATCGAGAAGCATCTCAAAGGTGAAACCCTGCAGGAGCATCTTGAGAATGTGCTGGATGAGATGTGCAACCAGCTCCCGGAGCAGGAATACAAACGCATCAGTGCCGAGATCTACGCAGAGGATGCCGCAGAGCGTGAAGCGAGGGAGGCCGCCCGCACCTACGCCGCCTACCATGTGACGGAGCGCGGGCAGGAGTGGTACTTCAAGACCTCGCCCGGTGAGGAGCTGTTGGTCGCCTGCAAAAAGCTGCGCGGCTATGTCACCGCAGAGAAAGGCACTGCGCCGGACAAATTTATCGGAATGTTTTTCGGCGGGCAACCCATCACAGCAAAAGAGTTTGACGCCCTGACCGCTGTACGCATGGAGAACACCGGCAAGGTGCGCGGCGTGTTCGATCTCAACTTTGACAAGCGGGAGTTCTCAGCCGTTCACATCATGGACGGCTGGCAGACCTGGGCGATGCGGGATGTATCCGTGGCGGCGTACCATGCCACCCAGTCGCAATTCGCGTCGAGCGATGATCAGTGGCGCAAGTTGCTGGATCATCTGAGCGGTAAGGAGATCACCTCGGCGGGACATCTCTCCGCGCGGAATTTTTCTTTCGGTGATGAGATCATCGAGTCGGACGGCAAGCTCAATTTTTATGTGCAGACGGAGTTCGATGTGGACACTGCCTTCGGCACCTTCGTCTGCACGGATAAAAACGATGACTGGCTCAACATCTACGCCAACTACGACATCGCACAGGGCAAGCCCTGCGACACGCTGGAGCTGTGTCTCTGCAAAGGAGATGGCACCGAGGAGAGCGGGAACTACCAGCTCAACGCGGCGGAGCTGGAGGTGCTGGCACGGAAGATGGATGCGTTCTGCCAGGAGCAGACCGGCATGAGCCTGCGCGATTATACCCAACAGCTTCACGAGGAACAGGCACAGACTTCGGAGATGCAGATGTAACCGCCGTGTCCACCCCTGTGAGCCGCTGTGTGTGGCTTTGGGGGCGAGGGTGGCATCCCTGCACCCCAGACAGGCATCGGCGCTGTTTGCCCCCGCTTTCGCCCCGCCTATAGGGAACTGTGCTGGGAACCCGCCTGTTCGATAAAAGCACAAGATAAAGACCCGCTGGCGTTTTCGCCGCGGGTCGCCCACAAAGCCCCGCAGTGCGGGGCTTTTCCGCTTTGCAGATTGTAGGCGTTTTCAGCGCATTTCAACATAGCTGTAGGCGCTTTTTCTGAAAAAGCACCGTGCCGCAGGGGTTTGCGCCCACAAGAACTGACATCAAGCGAAAGGATGACAACTATGCCGAAAGAACAGATGACCATCCGGCTCTATCCTGAAACGCGCAGGCGAATGGATAGCTGGCTGGAAGAAAGCAACAGCAAAAACCGAAATGAATTCGTAGAAAAGGCTCTGCGCTTCTACATGGGCTACCTCGGAGCAGAAGATATCACCGAGTATCTCTCGGATGCATTGGTGGCAGCGCTGCGCGGGATCATTGCGGATAATGCCAACCGCACCAACAGTCTCCTGTTCAAGTGTGCGGTGGAGCAAGGCATCATGGCTCATACCATTGCCGCCCACTTCCGTGACACGATGGAGGACCGCCGCGCCCTGCGCGGCTATGTGGTAGACGAGGTACTGCGCACTAACGGTCAAATCAAGTTCGAAGATGCCCAGGATGTCCAGCGGCAGTTGCCAGATGACACATGGCGAAACTGATTTTCATCTCGCCCTATATGAAAGGCGGAAGAGATGCCGCTCGGCTGGCCCATCGCACCCGCTACTTTGCCACCCGTGAGGGTGTACAGCTCCTCAAGGATGACAACGCCCATCTCCCGGCTACAAAGAAACAGCAGAAGTACATCCAGCGCCTGCTCCGCAGCTTCCCTGAAGCGAAGGAACTACCAGAGCATGAGGACTATGCAAACACACCCAATCGGCAGACTGCCTTTGACCTCATCGAACAGATACACGAAGATTTCGTCGAGCCGATGGACAGCCGAGAAAACTATCTGGACTATGTTGCAAACCGTCCCGGCGTAAAATCGTTGGGCGAACACGGTCTGTGGAATGTCGATGGAAAAGTTATCTCGCTGGAGAATGCCGTAGCAGAAGTGGCACAGCATCAGGGAAATGTGTGGACACCGATCATCTCCCTCTCTCGTGAAAATGCGGAGCGGCTGGGATATACAGACATTGAGAACTGGCAGGCACTCATCAACGCCTCCATCACGGACATCGCCAAGGGCTATAAGATCCATCCGGATCATCTGCGTTGGTATGCGGCACTCCACGAAAAAGAGAAGCACCTCCATGTCCACATGGTCATCTTCTCCACTGCCCCCAAAGAAGGTTTCCTCACCAAGCAGGGTATCCGCAGTATCAAGTCTGCACTGGTCAGCACGATCTACCGAAACGAGCGTCTGCACATCTATGAGCAGAAAGATCATCAAAGAAGTATTCTAAAACAGGAAGCAGAAGAACAGATGGCGTCCCTTATTGAACAGATGTCGACGGGGACATTGCAGAATGACAAACTGGAGTTGCTGGTGGCAGACCTTGCCAAGCGGCTTCAAGAAGTCGATGGCAAGAAAGTCTACGGTTACCTGCCGCCCCGCATCAAGCGTATCGTGGACGAGATCGTGGATGAGTTGGCGAAGGACGAGCGTGTGTCTGCCGCCTATTCTTTGTGGCAGGATCTTCGAGAGCAGCTCTGTATCGACTATAACCAGACGCCGCCGCAACGCATCCCCTTGTCCCAACAAAAAGAGTTTAAGACGGTACGCAATATGGTCATTCGAGAGACGCTCCGGCTCTCGGAGACGAACTTCACCTTCGAAGATGATGCCATGACGGATGAGCCGGAGCCAGAATATCCACCTGCACCCCCGGCTCAAAGTCCAGCACAAACTATCTATCAACAGGCACATTTTTATCGAAGGGCAAAAACTGTATTGAACGATGCGGACGCAGATCCCGGCGAGAAAGCGATGGCGCTGGCCACGCTCCGCCGCTTGTGGGAAGATGGCTACTCCATCGCTGCCCATCAGCTTGGGAAAGCGTATCGGGATGGGGTGGGATCTCCAGTTGACCAGGAAGCGGCGGCCGAGTGGTTTCGCAAATCCGCAGAGGCTGGAAACGACTGCTCCGCCTATGCACTGGGAAAGCTGCTGTTGGAGCAGGGCAAGTTTTCGCAGGCACGAAGCTGGCTGCAAAAAGCGGCAATGCAGAAGAATCAATACGCACAATATCGTCTCGGTAAGCTGCTGCTCATCGGTGCAGATGATGTTCCCAAAGATATGGATGCCGCCATCCGGCATCTGAAAGATTCTGCTGCACATGGCAATCAATTTGCGCAATACACATTGGGGAAGCTCTATCTGCTGGGGCATGAAGTGAAAACGGATCGTGAGGAGGCTCTGCTCTATCTTTCTCAGGCGGCAGCACAGGGCAATACCTACGCGCAGTATTTCATCGACCATCAAAACGACTCCAATGGGGCGTCCGTAGGAACTGCTGTCCTTCGGATGCTTCATCAGATGAGCCGCATATTCCGTGAGAACGCCGCACAACCCGCTATCTATGCCGGAATGCAGATCGACAAGAAACGCCGTCGCAGATTGCAGGAGAAGCGCATGGCAATGGGACACAAAGTAGACGACCACGGGGACAGCGGCTTAACTCAGCCATCACAGTAAAGGAGGAACTATGCCCAAATTTATTCCATTCACAGATACACAGAAAGAGCAGGCGGCTTCGGTGGACTTGGAGGTGTTCCTCCGTCGCCGTGGGGAGAAGTTCATCGCATCCGGCAGGGATAAGCGCCTTGTCAGCAACCACAGCATCACCATCCGCGGTTGTGAGTGGTTCGACCATGCCACCGAGCAGGGCGGAAAAGCCATTAGCTTTGTAAAACAGTTTTACGGGCTCAGTTACCCAGAGGCTGTATCAATGCTGCTGGGTGATGATCTCTGCGGAAGTTATCCTGCGGCAAAGGAAAAAGTGCCAGAGCCTGCGAAACCCTTTGAGCTGCCGCCGAAGAACGAGTCCATGCGTCGGGTATATGCCTATCTGCTGCAAAAGCGATGCATCGACCGAGAGATACTCAACGCCTTCGTTCGCAAGAAGCTCATCTACGAAAGCTGCGAGAAATCCAAGGATGGGACAAAGGAATATCACAACGCCGTGTTCGTCGGATTCGATGAACACGGCGTTCCTCGTCATGGACACAAGCGCGGACTGTATACCATCGGCAAAAGCTACCGCGGCAACATCGAAGGGAGTGACCCGAAGCACAGCTTTCATTATCTCGGCGGAGATAACACGCTCTATGTATTCGAAGCCCCCATCGATCTGCTCTCCTATATCTCCCTCCACCCGGAAAGCTGGCAGGAGCATAACTATGTGGCTTGCTGCGGGACATCCTCCATTCCGGTCTTGGAGATGGTGCGGCAGCTCCCCCAGCTCCGGCAAGTGCGCCTCTGCCTGGACAATGATGCTGCCGGTCATGCTGCCAGCGAGCGCATGGCTGAGCTCTTGAAAGAACATGGTCTCACCGCAGTTCGGCTCGTACCGCAGCAAAAGGACTGGAACGACGATCTGACAGCGGATCAGAAAATAGAAAACGGAAGGAGCGACCTATGCCAAACTTTCTGCTGACAATGTGGGATACCCTGAATAGCTCCAATATAGGAGTATTAGTTGCGGCGGGACTTGGAATGTTCGCCGTCATCGGTGGACTCGCCATGCTGTCCTATCATTACACCCTCGGCAGCATCAAATCCCGAACTGTGGGCGATGGTCAGCACGGCACAGCGCGCTGGGCAACGGACAAAGAGATCCTCCAGACCTATGCCCATGTACCGTTCAGGGTCAGAGAGTGGCGAAACGGTCAAGCTCTCCCCACGGAGCAGGGGCTGGTGTTGGGCTGCAAAGGGAAGAAGAATGAAGTGACTGCGTTGGTAGATAGCGACGACATCCATTGCCTGATGATTGCGGCTTCCGGTGCGGGCAAAACGGCGTTTTTTCTCTATCCCAACTTAGAGTATGCCTGTGCATCAGGTGTCAGCTTTCTGGCTTTGGATACCAAGGGCGACCTCGCCCGCAACTACGGCTCCATTGCTCAAAAGTATTACGACTACAAGCATATCTCCGTCATTGATCTGCGCAACCCCACCCGCTCGGACGGTAACAACCTACTGACACTCATCAACCGCTATATGGACATTGCAAGAACGCAGCCGGATGATCTTGCCGCCAGAGCTAAAGCGGAGAAGTATGCCAAGATCCTCGCAAAGTCTATCGTCAGCCCGGAGGGAAACTCCGACCATGGGCAAAACGCATTTTTCTATGATGCGGCCGAGGGACTTCTGTCCTCTGTCATCCTGCTTTTGGCGGAGTTTCTGCCGCCGGACAAGGAACATCCAGAGGAGCGCCGTCATATCGTGTCCGTCTTCAAGATGGTACAGGATCTGCTGGAGCCGTCTAAAGTACGGGGTAAGTCGCAGTTTCAGGTGCTCATGGATAAACTGCCTTCTGAACACAAAGCCCGCTGGCTGGCGGGGGCAGCACTCAACAGTTCCGAGCAGGCGATGGCCTCCGTCATGTCTACCGTGCTGTCCCGGCTGAATTCCTTTCTGGATTCGGAACTGGAACAGATTCTATGCTTCGACAGTGCCATTGACGCTGAGATGTTCGCTGCGGAGAAGTCCGCCATCTTTCTCATTCTGCCGGAGGAGGATACTACAAAGAATTTCATGGCGGGTTTGATGATCCAAAATCTCTCCCGTGAACTTTTCGCCGTAGCGGATGAGAATGGCGGCAAGTTGAAAAACCGCGTCATCCTCTTCTGTGATGAGCTTGGCACCATGCCACCCTTTGATATACTGCCTCTGTTCAGCGCAGGACGCTCTCGCCGCCTGACATTGGTACCCATTATCCAGTCCATGGCACAGTTGGAGAAGAACTATGGTAAAGAGGGCGCGTCTATCTTGATGGACAACTGCCAGGATGTGATCAGCGGTGGCTTTGCGCCCAACAGCGAGGCGGCAGAGACTTTTTCCAAAGCCCTTGGCAGCCGCACGGTTTTGTCTGGTACAGTCAGCCGGGGTAAGAACGACCCCAGCCAAAGTCTGCAGATGATGGAGCGCCCTCTACTGACAGCGGACGAACTCAAGTCAATTCCCAAAGGCAGCTTCATTGTGCAGAAGACCGGATGCCACCCCATGCGCACCCGCTTGCGGTTATTCCTCGAATGGGGCATCACCTTCGACGAGGAATACCGTGTGGCAGAGCAGTCTGCCCGTAAGGTCTACTACGCTGACCGAGAAGCGCTGACTCGTGCCATTCTGAAGAAATACCCGCCCAGGCTGCCAGAGCAGCAGAGCAAGCGCTCCTCCAAGAGTGCTGGACAAATGCACGATTCACCCATGCAGGACATGATCATTACCGAGGACATCGATTATGCGCACCAGCCGAAACGACACGCCTATAACCTGCCCCATCAGGAGGATACACCGTGAGTTACTTTGATACCATCTATGCGGATACCCTTTTGCCGCACCGCGCAATTCCTGTTTATATGTACCTTAAAGACCGCTCCGGCAGCACCGGAAGCTGCTGGCCTGGCGTCAAGACCATGGCCAAAGACCTCAATCTCTCCCGCAGCACGGTCAAGCGGGCACTGACAGATCTGGAGCAGCATGGCTACCTTGCCAAGCTGCCTCGGTATCGTCCAAATGGGAGCAACACATCCAATCTTTACACGCTTTTATGAGCAAAAGTGGTTGGTATCAAAATATGACGTTGAGGTCAAAAGGCTCTTTTCATCGGTATGCCAACAAAATAAAAAGCGACCATCTCCATCAACGGTGGAAAATAGTCGAATAAGATCGGGGCTTATAATGCTTTTCAATGACCATGTCAGGCCAGTAGTGGATTATGAGGTCGACAATACAAGCCCCTCCGTTGCCGAAGCAGCTTCTTGAAGTTAATAGCTGAAATTTTAGCGCCAAAGAAGAACTTGCACGGTATCCTGCCGCGAACAGGCATATCATCCACATGATATTGGTTTCGCAGAGTAGAAGGGATAGTCTCTACACCGTTCCGAATCCTGTTCCAGTTTTGAAAATCATTCTCGGCCATATGACGTTGTTGTCTCGCCTTCTCTATCGCGGAACGGGATATTGCAATCAGACCAGTAACCTTGTTGAGCTTCGGATGGCACTGCTCCAAATGCGGACACCCCGCACATAGGTCATGAGAGAAATACGCACGCGCCTGTTTAGCTGCTGAAATATATCTGCAGCGAAGCGGTTCATGTCCGGCAGGACAGTGCAAAACAACTTTCCCATCATCACTTATTTCAAAATCTGCATAGATGTTCGGGACCGAAATCCCCTTGAGGCTTGTGCTGATAAGCTGTACATTCTTCTCCAATGCGGCATCCCGGAGGTTCTGACCGGAATATGCACCGTCTACAACAATGAATGATTCTTCGTTCTGTACTGGGAGTCGCTTCAAGTGATCCGTGAGGAAGCGGGAGTCTGAATGGGTATTTTGCTCATATTGGTAGTCCACAACGACGGAACCATCGGCTCCGACAGCTTCCACGATATTTGCAGCATATCCAATATGTTGCTTTCCGACTTTCCTGCTGTAAGTCGCTTCCGGATCTGTTGGGTTCTGAAGGGATGTCGCTCTGGGGGATTCTGTACCTTTATTGCGTAGCCGACGTATTCCGTTTTCTGAAATGGTTTGTTCCTCGATACACCGCAGCAGTAGCTGATATGCCTCGATGTCGCTGCAAGCATCCTGGTTCTGGCACTGTCCGAGTAGTTTCTCTGCATCTCTGACGATCTCTGTTGTTCTGACTTCAATATCAACATGCCGACTGTGATAGATAACACGATTTCGATCATCAGGGGCAAGGTAATGTTCAAGACCAGCCAAATCAGCGCCGGTCTGATTCTTGTGGTGATATTGCACCAGTCGGGCAACACAGGTATATAGCAATTCGATACGGCTCAAATTTCTGATATTTGCCTCTACCATGAGAGAATCCATTCGCTTGATGCGGGAACTGATCCCCATCATTTTCGCAATTTTCCCGCTTAGATCGCAGACACAGTCGTGAAACAGATCCACACCGTTGAGCCGCTCATATTCATAGCAACGACGGCGGAAACGGGACAATGTTTTATCACTCAGTGGCTGTTCTTCGTAACTGGTCGTATGCAGTGCATATTGGTAATGCACATCCAGCATCAGATTTTCAACTACCTCGTCATCCGAGAGGTCGAAAAGTTCTTTTATGATCAAGGCTCCGACAATGACATTGACCGGAGTGTTTGGCCGGGACGCTGTTTCCGAGTAAAGAACGCGGAAACGGTCTTCATCAATTGCCGGAAAGATCTCATCAGAAAATACTTTTGCCCACGATTTCTCCAGACATTTTCTTTCACGCTCCGTTAAGCGCAGGCTCCGGTCAAATATGGAAAGCTGCTGGCTTTGGTTGGGGCGGTATGACATGAAAACACCTCATCTGCATTTTCTTAAATTATACCACACTATCTCTTGTATTTCACCGCCTTTTTAGTAAGATGCAATGTTCATAAACCGCACCTTTTGACCTCAATGTCAAAATATGATACCAACCACTTTGCCTGAATAAAGTGTCAAATGATTTCGTTCCTCCAAGGGGGAACTGCGCCTATTTGTTGAACCGAGGACGGGTTCAATATGAGCCCACCAGAACAGCCCACTCTATCGGAGATTAAGGCAGAGAAAGAACAAGCGTACTTTCTTCAAACAAAGATACTGTGTACATAGATGGAGACGCACATCCTGAGCGGAACATTACCCCTACTTTAGACGGATTTACAGTTTCCAAGGGCTTTGGTACAATAAAGGAAAATGCAGCTTAAAGGCGTTTGAAACCTTTCAGAGCTACGGCAGGGCGCTCTATTTCAGCGCACACTGTGACTTTGGAAGGGCGGAACTTTCGGCTACTCCACAAACTCTAATCGCCGAAAGGTTTGGTTAAAAGTTTGGTTTTTATATTACCAAAGTTTGCTATGCAAGCGGTGCAAAATGAATTATAATTAGAAGCTGTATAGTGAAAACAGATAGGATGATGGCCATGGAAGAAAATGTGACATATCTGCGCACGCGAAAAGAGCTGGTCTGTATCATGGAAAAAGCCGGCAAAGAGGGACGCCTGCTGGAAACCATCTTGGATGAGTTTGCGGCGCACCCTTTTCACATGCCCGCGCTGTGGGCCTGCCGGAGCTATCTTCATCAGCTTGACGCGGAGGCGTGCAGGAGCCATCCGGCGCTGCCGCCGCTTCTCGCGCTGCTTTCGGCTATGGAGGGAGATCTGGAGCAGGCACGGGAATATGTGCGCCTGCTGGGGGAAGCTCCAAGCAGGCGCTGGAAGCCACAGGACTTTCGTGAACAGGACTATTATCGGATCTATGCGGAGCTGGTCATGCCTTACACAAGCGACGGGATGTTCCTGCGAATCGTGTTCTTTCTGATAAAGACAGGCATGGTGCCGGTGAGGTCGCTTACGCTGTCTGCCAGCCGTCCCAGCATATTAAACGGATTCCGGGACTTTACAAGGTTTGGCCCGTATCTGGAGCGGTATAAGGATACGATATCCGAGACGGTGCATCAGCTGTATGGCAGCGTCGGCAAGAACGTATACGAGATCCTGCTGGCGGAATGGTGCTATCAGAATAACGATTGCTTCAAATCGCTGATACTTGTGACCGGGACGATCCCGCTGATCGAGCAGGAGAGCGATATGCGCTGCCTGTTCGTGGCGCTGGCGCTGCAGATGAGGATCCTGCTCATGAACGGACAGGCGGGGACGGCAAAGCCGCTGGTTGAAAAAATCCGGAATCGCATTCACGAGACAGGCTGGGAGGAGCTGACCTCCAGCTTAAACGCCCTTGCGTGTCTTGCGGCCTGCTACGACGGACAGCAGGAGGCCATCGTCGAGTGGCTGGAGCATGACGCGCCCGATGAGAACGGGGACATCTATATGATGGACATGTTCGCCTGGCTGGTAAAGGTACGATGCTATTTACAGGTAGGAAAAAATATGGCCGCCTATGTTCTGGTCAGGCAGCTTATTACACTTTTGGAGCCGGGAAAGCGTTATATGGATCTGTGCGAGTGCCATATGCTTCTTGCCATCATTTGCCATAAGGTGGACGATAGAGAACGTATGTGTGAAGAGCTTGAAACGGCCCTGACGCTGGCAAAACGATACCGGTATATACGGCTGCTGGCGGACGAGGGTATCTGCATGGTGCAGATGCTGTCCGTTTACCAGAGAGAAAAAGGCGCGGATGCCTTTACCGGCCAGATCATGGAGCTTGCGGGGAGCGTGAGCAGATACTTCCCCCATTATCTGAGAGCCCCGGCGGAATATTACGAGCCGCTGACCGCCACAGAGCAAAAGGTGCTGCGGCTGATGGCGCTGGGCATGAGCAACGACGAGATCGCGGAAAAGCTGGGCCGAAAGGTGGGCACAGTGAAGTTTCACAGCAACAGCATTTTCCGAAAGCTCCGGGTGTCAAACCGGCAGCAGGCAGTGAACCGCGGGGAAACGATCGGCCTGCTGTAACACGCGGCGGCCGCGAAAAACAAAACATAAATTGATCAGAGACTTAGGATGAGGGGGCGCGCCCCCTCATCCCGTGGGTACCCACGGGATGATACCCTTCTGAAAACCTTGCGACTTTTGCCCGCTGTGGTCAGACGGGCATAAACAAAACCTGACCACTATGCAAAGGAGGATACACACATGAGAAAACGTATCACAAGCCTGCTTCTTGTGCTGGCCCTGTGCCTGACGCTGCTGCCCGCATCGACGCTGGCGGCGGAGGCGCAGGGGCAGGCCGGTCAGGAGCAGACGGCCCTGACGCAGGGAAACGACGGACAGACGCAGGCACCCGGCCAGAATGGTACGGGCGAGGGCGATAAAACGTCCGACGAAGTACCTGATGAAGCGCCTGACGAGGAGCCTGACGAGGCGGTTTCGGCTGTACAGGCGTTGATCGACGCGCTGCCGGCAGCGGAGGACATCTCGGACGCCAACGCGGACGAGGTCTCCGGCCAGCTGGACGCCATCGACGAGGCGAAGTTGGCCCTGACCGAGGAGCAGGCGACCCAGCTGGACTTTGCCAAATATGACGCGGCGGCTGCCGCGGTGCTGGCGCTGGCGGGAGAGCCTGACGCCAATGAGCCCGCGGTGCTGGCCGACACCACCGGTACGCAGCCCAGCGGCAGCGGCACGGCGAAGGCCCCCTATCAGATCACCAGCGCGGCGGAGCTTATCTGGCTGCGGGACGCGGTGAACGCCGGTAATACGGACACCTGTGCGGAATTGCAGACGGATGTAGAGTATGTGGCTGAGGTCTGGACGCCCATCGGCACCAGTGAGCACCCGTATACCGGCACTTTCAACGGCAACGGCCACACGATCCGCGTGTGGCTGGATGGCTGGGGACAGGCTCTGTTCGGCTATGTCGGTGCCGTCGCGAAGCTGACGGATATCGCCGTGACGAAGTACCAGAGCGCGAATTATTCCATCAGCGACAGCGCTCCTCTGGCGCTCAGCAATGCCGGCACCATCACCCACTGCCGGTACAGCGGCGGTATGACGGCCAAGGGCAGCCTGGGCGGTCTGGTCTACACCAACAGCGGCACCATCGAGGCCTGCTATGTGTACACGGGACGCCCGAACAGAGGCGGCCGCATTGAGATGTACTACGGCGGCTGGGCAGGAGGCATCGCCTATAAGAACACGGGCACCATCGCCAACAGCTATTTCTATGGCGACATCGTGCAGGCTCAGTCCGGCAACACGGTACGGGACATCATCGGCTGGGGCGCCATCGCCTATGAGAAGAACAGCGACACGGTCTCTAACTGCTACTACGCCGCAGAACGTGATGACGGCTATGGCGGCAAGACGGAGGACCAGTTCCTTAGCGGCGAGGTCACATACCTCCTCAACGGCGGCACGGCCCGGGACGACTGGCGGCAGAACCGCCCTGCCGATGATACTCCCGTGCTGGACCGGAGCCATGCCCAGGTCCGGAAGTCCGGCAAAAACTATGTCAGCCTGTATCCCCACGTCCACTGCATCTGCGGCGGCAGCACCACGTCCGGCAGCCATCCGCAGCACAGCGACGTGACCTATACCGCGTGGACGGACGACGAGGCGGCCAGCCAGTACGGCGACAGCAGCTATACTGCGGATCGCTACCTGCCCAAAAATCCAGGCAATTACTATCTGACAAGTGATGTTTCGTTGTTTGACAACGGCACATGGCATCCCGCGGACAACACGGTAATTTGTCTGAACAGCCATCATGTCAGAGAGTTTGCTTTTAATAAGCCCGCGTACGACGTCATTACCGTCGACAGCGGCGTGACCTTCTCCCTGACGGAGTGTGCCTCTATCCAGGGGGATATCCATTGCGCCAGCAGTGCGGCGACCCACACCGTGAACAACAGCGGCACGTTCAACTTCTACAACGGACAGCTGCGGGGCACCAAAAGCAAGGCCGACGGCGCGGCTGTCTATAACACCGGTACATTCAATATGTACGGCGGCACCATCACCAACAACAGCACCACCGCGCGGGGCGGCGGCGTGTATAACGCCAATGAGTGCAATCTCTACGGCGGCACCATCACCAACAACGGCACCGGAGGCGGCGTATATAACAACGGTACGCTGTCCGTGGGCGACAGCGCGACGGTCACAGGCAACAGCCCCAACGTCTATCTGCCCGACGGCAAGGCCATCACGCTGAACAGCGAGCTGGACGAATCCGCCCACATCGGCATCACGGCGGAAAAGCAGGGCGGTCTTACCGATACGGCGGCATCCATCATTGTGGTCAAGGGCGGTGCGGCAGCCCTGAACTGCTTCTTCCCCGACGATGATGGCACCTATGACCTGTCCTATAACAACACGGATGATGTTATCCTTCACCGAATCCGGAATCATACGCACTGCGCCTGCGGCCACAAGGCGAAGTACGCTAAGGACATCGGTAATCACACCGAGCACAAGGACCACGAGTTCGTGGCGTGGACGGATGAGCAGGTGAAGGAACAGTACGGCAGTGACACGAAGCTCACGGCAGCGAATGCCCTGCCCAAGAAGGCGGGCTGCTACTATCTGCTCGGCGATGTGAGGCCGGCCAATGCCTGGTGGCCGAAAAACGACACCATCCTCTGCATGAATGGACATAAGATCGTCAGCGACGGTGCCATCGGCAGCACGGTGCGCGTCGACTCGGATGTCCATGTGGTCCTGACCGACTGCAAGGCCAGCGGATCCATTTCCGCAACCAGATCCACCGGCGCCAACGGTCTGGACTTTGCCAGCGGGGTTCAAAACGGCATCGCCGACATTTTCGGCGTTTCCTTCTCCGGCACCAGCAGCGGCGTCGCATGCAACACAGGCAATACCGTCAACCTGTATAACAGCACCATTTCCGGAACCACGAGCGCCATATACAACTTCGGCACGGTGAACATCGCCGGTACGGTCAAGACCACCAGCAGCACCGTCGGCAGCGGAAAGTACTGTGTGAACAATCTCGGTACGCTGCATGTTGACGGTACGCTGACGGCGGATGGCGGCAACATAGGCGTGGCCAACAGGAAGGAAAGCAGCAGCTCGCGGAGCGGCACCATCACTGTCGACGGTACGCTTACCAGCACCGGCGACAACACCGGCCTGAGCAACCTCGGTACGCTGACGGTCAACGGCGCGCTGACGGCCACCGGCAAAGGCACCGCTACCCTGGCCAGCGGCCTGTTTAATAGCGGCGGCACGCTGACGGTCGCCGGCACGCTGACCGCCGCCGGAAATACCAGCGGCAGGAGCACCTACGGCCTGTATAACAGAGACGGCGGTACAGTCACGGTCAACGGCACGCTCACCGCCTCCGGCGGCGAGTACGCCGTATATAACTTCGGCCCGCTGAACCTGAGCGGCACGGTCAATGTCACCAAGAATGTGTATCTCGGCACGGGCATGACCATCACCGTGGTGGGCGAGCTGGCCGATGCCAGCAGCATCACTGTCCAGACGAAAGACACACCCGCCGCCGGCAGCCCCGTGACCATCGCTACCACGGAAAATGCCGACTGGATCAAGGCGGGCAGCTTTGTCAGCTGGACCCCCGGCAAGTACGCCGTCAGCCGCATCGATGAGGGCAAGACCGTGGTGCTGAAAGCACATGAGCACGCGTGGGGCTATACGCGCAGCGATGACGGTGCCACCATCACCGCCGCCTGCGCAAATACGGACGGCCTCTGCGGCGGCGCCGACGGCGGCAGTGTCACCATCCAGGCGCCTACTGACCTGACCTACAACGGCACCGCCAAGGCGGCCACGGTGACGGAAACTAAATGGACTGCGGATGATGTGAGCGCAATCACCTACAAGCAGGGTGAAAAAATACTCTCCTCTGCCCCCACCGACGTAGGCGAGTATGCCGCAAGCATCACCGTGGGCGGTGTGACCGCCAGCGTGACGTATGAAATCGGCAAAGCTACTCCAATGGCGAAGGACTTCGTCTTCGCCGCCCCTGGCAACCTGAACTACGACGGCAATTCCAAGATAGTGACTGTTTCTTCCACTAAAATCAGCATGGACGATGTCACCGTGAAATACTACGATAAAGACGGTGAGGAAGCCGAGCCTAAGAACGCAGGTGACTACATCGTCAAAATCGACGTGGCCGAGAGCACGAACTATGCTGCGGCCAAAGGTCTGACGGCGGATGGCTGGAAGTTTACCATCGCGAAGAACACAACTACGCCGGGCGTGACGCTGAGCGGCGATATGGTCTATAAGAAGCAGCAGATCCAGCCCACGGTGACCGTTAAAATCGGTAACACTACATTGGAGAAGGATAAGGACTACACCGTTACCTACGGCGAAAACAAGAACGCCGGTAAGAACGCGGGCACCGTGACCATCACAGCGAAGGGCAATTATGACTTCGCACAGATTGTTAAGATGTTCGACATCACCGCACAGATCATTCAGGTCACGGCGGAGAACAAGTCCTCCCGCGTGGGCTACGATCTGGTCGAGCTGACCTACACCTGCGCCCCCGCGCTCATCGGCACGGACAAATTCTCCGGTGCGTTGGAAACGACTGCGGACAAGGATAAAGCTGGCACCTATGGCATCACGCAGGGCACGCTGACGCTGGGCAGCAACTACAACATCGTCTTCACGCCCGGCACCTACACAGTGGAGGATAAGCTGCCGCAGGACAGCTTCGCGTTCAAGGATGTTGTGGACGGCAAGGTGACCAAGACCTATGGTGACGCTGACTTCACCATCGCAGTGACTGGTGCAGCTGCGGGCAGTACGGTGACCTACGCAAGCACCGATATGAGCGTTGTCACCGTCGATGCAGAGACCGGCAAGGTGCACATCATGAGTGCTGGTACCACGACCATCAAAGCCACGGCGCATGAGACGAAGGACTACACCGAAAAGGAGATCTCCTACACCCTGACGGTGGCGCCCAAGACGCTGACTAAGGACGACCTGACCTACTCCGGCCCGATCACCAAGGTTTACGACGGCAGCAACAGCGCACCCAGCGATCTTACCGTTTTCGTGAAGCCCACCTCGCTGGTGGGCAGTTACACGCTTACCATCACCGGCAGCGCCAAGTACAACAGCAAGGACGTCAAGGACGCGGACACGATCACCTTCACGCCCGACGCCATCACCACGGGCAACTACCGTCTGGCAGCCGCCGAGGTGCTGACCATCACCGGCGCAAGCATCACAAAGGCGACACCGACCTATAAAAAGCCCACTGGCGTGACGGCGAAATACGGTCAAACGCTTGGTGATATTGCGCTGGCAAACCCCGAAGGCACTACACCCGGCACATGGAGCTGGCAAACGCCGCAAACGGTGCTTGACAAAATCGGCAGCTATACGTATGATGCCAATTTTAAGCCGGATGACCCAAACTATAAGGGGGTAGTCGGTGCCGCAATCACTGTAACCGTTGGTAAAGCAGACGGCAGCAACCTCAAAACGGTCGAGCTGACGCAGAAGTACACAGATGCCTCCGAGCATACCTACACGCCGGACTGGTCCGGTCTTCCTAATGGACAGACTTGGAGCTACGGCTGCGAAAGCTCGTCCACGCTACTGACCAAAAATGATGTTTCCGCCGAAAGTGGCAAGCTGACCTACGCAATTTCCGGCGGCAAGGCCGGTGACATCGTCACTATCACCCTGAAAGCCTCCTGCAACAACTACGAGGATTTCACCATCACCCTGACCATCACCCTGACAGAAAAGGATGATCAGCAGGCACTGAAGCTCACCGGCGGCACCACCGTGATCTATGGTCAGACCTTGCAGCTTGGTACCAGCGGCGGCTCCGGCACCGGTGCTGTGACCTACACAATCACCGATGTCGATGGTCAAGCGACCATCGATGCCGATGGCAAGCTGACTCCTGTCAAGGTCGGCACCGTAAAGGTAAAGGCCACCAAGGCAGAGGATGCAAACTACAATGCCATCACCAGTGCGGAGGTGGAGATCACCATTACCAAGGCCACGCCCACCGGCGAGCCAAAGTACACGGAGATCACCACCAGCGGCAAAACTCTGGCGGACGCGGCGCTAACGCTGGACGGCAGCACTCTGAAGCCCAATACCGGTACGCTGGAATGGGTGGATGATAAGGGCAATGCCCGGCCCGGCGATACCAAGGTGGAGGCCAACACGAGCTACAAGTGGCGCTTTACGCCCGCCGATGCCAACTACACGACGCTGACCGGCTCCATCGAGCTGTATCACAAGTCCAGCAGCGGTGGCGGTGGTTGGTATTACACCTACCACACCATCAAGGCGACTGCCGGCGCGAATGGTTCTATCTCTCCCTCCGGCTGGACCTCTGTCCGTGAGGGCTGGGATCAGACCTTCACCATCACTCCGGATAAGGGCTACGCCGTAGCCAAGGTACTGGTGGACGGCAAGAGCGTGGGCGCAGTGACGTCCTATACCTTCAAGAACGTCACGAAGGACCACACCATCGAGGCAGTCTTCATGAAATCCAACGGCAATCCTCAGACCGGTGTATTCGTGGATGTTCCAGAGAACAGCTACTACGAGGAGGCGGTCGATTGGGCGGAGGAGAACGGCATTACACAGGGAACTGATGATACCCACTTCTCCCCGAATGATATCTGCACCCGTGCGCAGGCTGTGACCTTCCTGTGGCGAACAGCTGGCAGCCCCGCACCCAAGAGCACGACCATGCCGTTCACCGATATCCCCACGGGCAGTTACTACTACAATGCCGTCCTGTGGGCAGTAGAAAATGACATTACCAAGGGTACCAGCGGTAGCACGTTCAGCCCGGATGCCATCTGTTCCCGTGCTCAGATCATCACTTTCCTGTGGCGCTCCGAGAAGTCCCCAGCAGCGGGTACAGCCAATCCCTTTGTTGATGTGAAGTCCACTGCCTACTATGCCGATGCGGTGCTGTGGGCTGTCAAGAAGGGCATCACTATGGGAACCACCAGCACGACATTCAGTCCCGATGCAGATTGCACCAGAGCGCAGATTGTGACTTTCCTGTGGAGGACCATGGCCGAATAAGCTGGGGCAATACGAAACTATTAATTCGATAATTCCGTAAAAGAAAACAGACAGCGCGGTTGGCGGGCTACAGCACCGCCTCCGCGCTGTCCTTTTCTCAGAAATCCCTATACGAAACCCACAACACTTTGAGCCGTGCCATCCAAAGTTCAACAAATTTACTGGCCCGATTGCAGTATCCCGTTCTGCAATAGAGAAAGGCAAAACAACAACGGCGTAGAGACCATTCCTTTTTTATTTTGCTGATATCACAATGAAAAGGATCTGACCTCAATGTCATAGCAATAATACCAAGTTTTTATTCAAATAAAGCACAGATAATATCGTCCCGCCAAGAGGAGCCTGCACCCATTCGCTGAACCCAGGATAGTTTCATAGTGAATCCGCCAGAACAGCTCACTCTATCGGAGATCAAGGCAGAGCAAGAACAGGCGTACTTTCTTCAAGCACGGACACTATGCGATAGAGGCGTGCAACTTGAGCTGAAAAGCGTCTCCTACTTTGGACGGATTTACTTTTTTCAATGACTTTGGTACAATAAAAAAAGAAATCTATAGGGCAGAGGTTTATGACAGCGAGGGTACCCTCGCTGTCCCACGGGGTTCCCCGTGGGACAATTCCATCTCTGCCGCAGGGAGGGAAGCCCGTGACCGACAAAAGCGCCATCATCGTCAAGCCGTCTGCCGCACAGGTGTTTGAGACTCTTTGGGAGCGCGGCAGGGTCCTCTTTTGCAGCGCGCCCTGCGGCTTTGGAAAGACGGCGCTGGCCGATACGCTGTTGGATGGGCGGCTCGTTCTGCGGCTGAATGCGGCAGACGCCGGCTTTGCGCTGCCTTCTCTGGAAGATGCGTGGGACATCCTGCTGATTGACGAGCTGCAGCGTATACAGGAAGAACGGGACTGGCAAGTTCTGTGTGCGCTGATTCGTGAAAGCACCGACCGGCGCTTTGTGCTGCTCTCACGCGGCATACCGCCCGCCTGCCTGATGGCGTTTCAATACGCAGGCATGATGACCGTTCTCAGCGCGGAGGACCTGTTGTTTGACCGCGAGGACATCCGCCGGCTGCTGCAAGCCTGCGGCGCAGAGGCGACGGACTCTGAGATCGGCGCGATTTTGAAGGAGACCTCCGGCTATCCGCTGGGCACGGCAATCATCGCGCGGCACATGGCCGCGGGGCAACCCTATGGCACGGAACTGACCGCGCAGGTATGCAGCGAGGTATTTCTCTATTTTGAAACGGCGGTTTACCGGCGCTTCGATCTGCCGATCCGACGATTCCTGCTGGAGCTGTCGCCCTTTGAGCACTTTGACCTGGAGCTGGCCCGCATCGTCAGCGGAGACAACAACGCCGCCGCGCTGCTGGATACGCTGTGGCGGAATACGACCATGCTGCAAAGCCGCGATATGCGAAGCTACCGCTTCTGGCCGCAGTTCCGCCAATTCCTGCTCTGGGAGCTGGAACGGGAGTACACGGTGGAAAAGCAGCGCACCCTGTTTATCCGCGGCGGGCTTTACTACGAGCTGAAGGAAGACTTCTCCAGCGCGCTGGACTGCTATACCAAGAGCGGCGACCACGCCAAGGTCTCCGAGCTTCTGATCCGCAATGCGGAGCTGCATCCCGGCATGGGGCATTACGCGGAGATGGAGCAATACTACCGCGCGCTGCCGGAGGCGGAGATACTCGCATCCCCCTCGCTGATGCAGGGCATGAGTATGCTCTGTGCCCTGAGTGCGGACTATGACGGATCGGAGCACTGGTACGGATGCCTGAAACGATTCGTAGAACGCAGCGGCAAGGAGGATGCCGCAGGTCGACAGGCGCGCGGCCGTCTGGCATGGCTGGATATCTCACTGCCGCAGCGGGGCGTGAAACGCCTGACGGACACGATTCCTGCGGTGTTCCAACTGCTGACAAATAAGGAGCTGTCGCTGCCGTCCTTCTCCGTCACCAGCGCGCTGCCCAGCATCATGAACGGTGGCAAGGACTTTTCCCCGTGGAGCAAAAAGGACGACCTGCTCTACCGCACCATGCGTATTCCGGCGGAGGCCGTGCTCGGACGGGACGGCGTGGGTCTTGCCGACTGTGCCATTGCGGAGAGCAAGTTTGAAAAGGGGGAGGACATCTCGCCCCGGATGCTCCCCCTTGTGCAGCGCATGAACGACATTCGCCGTGAAGGCACGCCGGACATCGAGCTTGCTGCCAACGGTCTTCTGGCACGAAGTCTGCTGGCAAGCGGGCAGAGCGAGGATGCACGAAAGACCATCACCGACCTGCGCCGTCAATTTGACGAACGGGAGCTGACGCGGTTTCTTCCCAACATGGACGCCATGCTCTGCCGCATCGCGCTGCGCACCGGCGATCTGGACGAGGCCGACGCATGGTACCGCGCCAAGGCGCCGCGGGAACCGACGCATATCAATATTCTCAAGCGCTATCAGTATTTCACACAGGCCATGGTGGAGCTTGCCAACGGCAAGCCGGACAGCGCTCTGCTAACGCTTACGCCCATGGAGCCATACTGTACCGCCTGTATGCGTTACATCGACACCATACACCTGAAGGTGCTGACCGCCATCGCCCTGTATCAGAAAAAGAACGAGGCGTGGTGCGAGCCGCTGACGGCGGCGCTGGCGCTGGCGGAGGAATACCGCTTTATCCGCACGGTGAGCATTTACGGCGCGGCTGTATTGCCGCTGCTGAATGCTTTGGAATGGTCGGGAAATGCGAAATGGCACAAGCGGCTGATGGCCGATGTGCGGGCGCAGGCCGCCATGTATCCCCGCTTTTTACAGCCGAGGATCGCTATGAGCGATGCGCTGACGGCGGCAGAGCTGCAGGTGCTGCGGTTGGTCTGCGCGGACAAGAGCAACGCGGAGATCGGAGAGATACTGGATATCCGGGTCTCAACGGTCAAGAGCCATGTGAGCAGCGTGCTGAGCAAGCTGGGTGTGAACCGCCGCAGCGAGGCCAGGACCGCCGCGAAAAAGCTGTGGCTCATTTCAGAGGATCAATAAAACAATGCCCGCACGGCGGGTTGAACATAGAATCATTCGCTGATATTCCAAAGGAGGATGCTTATGAAGAAACGAGTATTGAGTCTGTTCATGGCACTTGCTCTCTGCCTTACCATGCTGCCAACGGCAGCACTGGCGGAGGAAGCAGGCGCGGCGCCGGACACCGGAAATGTCGAGAGCGTCTACACCATCGGCGACGACACCGTTGTGCAGATCGGTGAGGAGAGTGACCCGGTACAGGTGGCCCAGGCGCTCATCGACGCGCTGCCGGAGGATGTGACGGCAGAGAACGCGGAGGAGATCGAGCAGCAGCTTATGGCCCTTGAGGCGGCGTTGGAAGCGCTGACCGAGGAGCAACTGGCCCTGCTGGATATGACCCGGTACGAGGCGCTCTGCGCGGCGCTGGTGTCGCAGGTGTCGCTGACCGCGGAGCGGGGCGGAGAGCACGCAGACCACCCAATCTGCGGCGATGTGAGTTGCAATAAGCATGGAGCGTCCCTGACTGACTGGGTTGGTGTTTCTGAGCTGTCCGATAACATGGAGGAGGGATATTACTACCTGACCGGTCCTGTGACGCGGACCAGCACATGGTATCCCAAGGATGGCGTGGTATTGTGCCTGAACGGGTATAGCATCAGCATGGACGCGAAGAATAGTAATAATGATAGTACCATTTGCGTGAACGGAGGCGTGACCTTTACGCTCTGCGACTGCCAAAATAAAGGCACTGTCACGCACGGTATGAACGGCACGGCCAAGTATATCGGCAGCGGCGTGTGGGTCGAAAATGGTAATGGTGTCGGGGAAGCCAATTTTGTGCTCTACAGCGGCAGCGTCAGCGGTAACGAATATGATAACTCTTCGATAGATTATGGTGCGGGCGTCCATGTGGGTGCCAACGCCAGCTTCACCATGCACGGCGGCAGCATCAGTGGCAACAAAACTGCGGGCTGCGGCGGCGGTGTAATTGTGCAAGCCGGTTCTACCAGCTTCACTATGACCGGCGGCACGATCGCCGAAAACAGTGCTGGCCATGACGGTGGTGGTGTCTATGTGAAGAACGGTGCCTTCACTATGACCGGCGGTAGCATCACTGGTAACAGGGTAGGCAACGGCTACAATGGCGGCGGTGTGTATGCGGGTATGGACGCCAACGTTACCTTATCCGGCGCACCGGTCATCACGGGGAACAATGATACGAGCAGCAAAGTAAACAATGTTTACCACAAAAAGGTTGAGGTTTATGGAGTAGGTAAGACCCTTATCGGCAAGGGCGGCTTGAGCAGCGCCGCCAGCATCGGCGTGACCGTGGACGCGGGCAGGATGCCCACAACGGACGGCGGTTATACCACCATTGCTGAAGCGGCGGAGGGCTATACGATCACAGCTGATGATGCGAAACGGGTCTCCGCCGATGCAGGCACGGGTTACAGCGTGCGGCAGAAGGACAATGCGCTTGTGCTGGTCAAGGGCGAGCTGCCCCACGAGCATCCCATCTGCGGCGCGGCGCATAAGGACATCAACGGCCATACGGGCGCGTGCGCCGATGTGACCTGGACGGCATGGGACGGCGTGAGCGACATCACATACGATGCCAACAACACCGCCTATGTCTATCTGCGGGACAATGCGGATCGGGATTCCGCCCTGAATATAGCAGAGGGTCACACGCTCTATCTCTGCCTGAACGGGTACAGCCTCACGATGAAGGCTGAGGGCGAAGTGATCAGCGTCACCGGCAGCTTCACCCTGACCGACTGCCGGGGCGGCGATGACACCAAGCCCTACGGTAAGATCACCCACGCAGCCGGAGTCGACGGCCGCGGCGTGAGCATCACAAGCGCGGCGGACGCGAGCCTGTCGGAAACGGCCGTCTTCACCATGTACGGCGGTGAGATCAGCGGCAACAAGGTGAGCGACAGCGGCAGCATCAACTACGGCGGCGGCGTGCGTGTGAGCGATCCGTACAGCACGTTCACCATGCTCGGCGGCATCATCACCAACAACGAAGCCACCAACGGCGGTGGCGGCGGCGTCTACATCGGCGGCGGCAGATTCGAAATGTCCGGCAGCGCCGTTATCACCAGGAACAAGACCGCCAGCAGCCTGGGCGGCGGCGGTGTGTTTATGAACGGCAGCGACACCGTCTATGCCCTGAACGAGTTCATCATGTCCGGCAATGCGGTGATCTCCGAAAATACGGCCACCAACGGTAATGGCGGCGGCGTGTACATGAACAGTGCACCCGAGGTCACCATGAACGGCGGCAGCATCACCGGCAACACCGCGGCCAACAACGGCGGCGGCGTGTATGCGTTTTCCGGCACGTTCACCATGAACGACGGCACCATCGCCGGCAACAAGGCTACCGCCAAAAACGGCGGCGGCGTGTATGCGAACGGCAGCACGGCCTTCACCGTGAAGGGCGGCACCATCGGCGGCAGCACGGCTGCTGACGCCAATGCCGCCAAATACGGCGGTGGTGTGTATGTCAAGAACGGCACGTTCACCATGTCCGGCGGCAAGGTCACCGGCAATAGCGCCACCGAAGGCGGCGGCGGCGTGCGTCTCGACAAGGGCACGTTCAACATGAGCGGCAGCGCGGTCATCTCCCGCAATACCGCCGACGGCTACGGCGGCGGCGTGGATGTGAACAACGGCAGCTTTACCATGAGCGGCGGCAGCATCACCGGCAACACCACCACGGGCGACGACGCCAACTTTTGCGGCGGTGGCGGCGTGGATGTGTACAACGGCGGCAGCTTCACCATGAGCGGCGGCAGTATCACCGGCAACAATTCCCTAAGAGGCGGCGGCGTGGAATTGAACGGCAGCGGCACGATGACCGTTTCCGGCAGTGTGCAGATCACGGATAACTGGCAAAATGGCACGCTGGACAGCAGCGGCGTGTATGTAAAAGGCAGCAAGGGTAAAGCCAATAACCTCTATCTGTACAGCACAAAAACTGTCGCCATTGACACAGCCGGTCTGAATGCGGACGCACACATCGGCGTCAGCACAGAGGACTGGCCCGATCCTGGCAGCCCGGTCAAAATCGCCACCAACGCGACGAATGAGGAGTCCCACTACACCGCGATCTTCACCCCGGACGCGGAAGAAGCGGACTACAAGATCACCAAAAAGAACGATAACGCCCTCTACCTCAGCGCGCACGAGCATACCTGGACGTACACGGCGGATGCTGCCACGCATACCATCACCGCCAAGTGCAGCGAATGCCAGCAGACCGGCGGCAGCGTGACGCTCCAAGCGCCCGATGAAAGCACGCTGACCTACGACGGAAACGGCAAGGCGGCGACGGTGACTGCAAGCAGCAATTGGCAGGGTCCGGCGGTGAGCGGAATTACCATCGGCTACACATATGAGGTCAACGGACACCCGACGATGCTTTCGCCAGGTGAAGCACCCATCAACGCACGCGCCTACACCGCCAGCATCACGCTGGGCGAGGGGGCGGGTGCAGTCACCGCCAGCGTGACCTACACCATCGGCAAGAAGGATCTGACCATCACCGCCAACGGCAACACCATCACCTACGGCGACACGGCGTTTGACAGGGGCGTGACATACAAGGGCTTCGTGGATGGCGAGGATGCAGGCGTCCTCGGCGGCTCGCTGACTTATATTTTCAGCTACATCCCGGGCAGCGACACCGGTCTCTACATCATCGCGCCGCAAGGGGTGACCTCCGACAACTACGAGATCACATTTGTCCCCGGCACGCTGACGGTCGGGCAGCGCGAGGTCACGCTGACCTGGCACGACTATGAGAACCGCACCTACGGCGACGGCAAGACCGTGACCGCCACGGCGGGTAATCTGCTGGAAGCGGACGCGGGCAAGGTCCAGGTCACGGTGCGCGACGGCGGCTGGAACATGGCCGGCTCGTGGGTCGCACTTGCCGACGGGCTGACCGGCGACAAGGCAGGCAACTACAAGCTGCCCACGACGGGTCGCACGCAGGAATACACCATCGGGCGGGCAGAGCAGACGCTGACGTTTGCAAAGACCGGCGACCAGTCGCTGACCTACGGCGAAACCCTCGCCAACCCGGCGACGAATAACCGCGCCGACGGCAGCGAAGTGACGTATTCCAGCAGCGACCCGGCTGTCGCCACGGTGGACGCAAACGGCAAGGTCACCGCCAAAAACGTCGGCACAACGACCATCACCGCGACTGCCAAAGCTGTGGACGGCAAGTATTCCGAAGCCACGGTGAGCTATGAGCTGGAAGTCACCGCGCGCCCAATCTTCCTGACCATCACCCCGGTCACATACTACTATGGTCAGCCCGGCGTGTCCTTTACGCTTTCGCTCCGCACTGTGAGCGGCTCGCTGGCAGAGGGCGATGACTACAAAACACTGAAGCTGTCCTGGAGCAGCGTCGGGACGATGTGGAAAGCCGGTACATTCGACGTCAATGCCACAAGCTACAATTCCAATTACAACGTCACGTTTGACGGCACGGGCAAGCTGATCGTCCTACCGAGACCCATTACCGTCACGGTGGACGCGGCGAGCCGCGTTTACGGCGACGCCGACCCGGCGTTCACCGCGCAGCAGACCGGCGGTATGGGCTTTGTGAACGGTGAGACCGTCGCCTCGCTCGGCTTGAGCCTGAGCAGCACCGCGACCGCAACGTCCCCCGTCGGCAAGTACGACGTGACCGGCACGGCGAGCAACACGAATTACAACGTGACGGTCCTCGGCGAGAAGAAGCTGACCATCACCCCGAAAGCCATCACCGTCACAGTGAACGAGGCAACCCGCCCCTACGGCGAAGCGAACCCGACGTTCACCGCCACTGCTCCGTCCAACACGCTGGTCGGCGAGGACACCATCGAATCGCTGGGCTTGAGCCTGACCACTGCGGCGGATACGACTTTCCCTGTTGGCAGCTACAATGTGACCGGCTCGGCGAGCAACACGAACTACACCGTCACCGTCGACGGTATGAACAAGCTGACCGTCAACCCCAAGGAACTGAAAGCGAATGATCTGGAGCTGACCGGCAGTTTCGTCAAGACCTATGACGGCAATGTGAACGCGACTGCTGTCGGCGCACACGTGAAGAGCGGCGTACTCGTGGGCAATGATACGCTCAACATCACCGGCAGCGCCGTGTACAACAGCGAGGATGTCAAGGACGCGAACTCGATCACCTTCACGCCCAATGCCATCACCGAGGGCAATTACCGTCTGGCCGCCGCCGAAAAGGTGACCGTTACCGAGGGGGTCAAGATCAACAGACGCACGATCACCATCGCGTCTGTGCAGGCCACCTCCAAGCAGTACGACGGCGACACAACAGCGTACAGTTGCATCACCAGCGTGACCTTCAACGGCCTTGTGGAGGGCGAAACGCTGACCAAGAGTGGGCTCCAGAACGGGACGTATGTTACCGGAGATTATGGCATTAACAGTGCCAACTTCAACAGCGCCAATGTTAACGAAGCAAACAAGATCACGGGCGAAGTCGGTATCACCAACCCGAACCTGAACTACACCTTCAAAGAGAGTGGCAAAGAGACCAGCACCGCGCCCTTTACCACGACCGGCAGCATCACACCGGCAAACAGCTGGTCGCTGACACCTGTGACCGATCTGACCATCCGCTACAATAACCGCGATCTGCGGACGTATACGCCGAACTGGTCAACGCTGCTGCCCTCTGGACAGACATGGACGTACAGTGCGAGCACGGCAACTACCGGCAGTGCGGCGCTGTCCACGAATACGATTGGCGCGGATACCGGCGTGCTGAGCTATCAGCTCTCCGCAGGCAACGTGAGCGACACCGCCACGTGGACGGTCACCGCTTCCTGCGCGAACTATCAGTCGTTCACGCTGGCCGTCACGCTGACGCTCATCGCCCGCGATGAGCAGACGGGCTTCAAGTTCGAGAACAACACCACCTCCGTGACCAAGACCTACGGCGACGAGGACTTCACCATCGCCGCCTCCGGCGGAGCCACGGGCAGTAGCGTGACCTACACCAGCAGTGACGAGACTGTTGCCAAGGTCGACGAGGATGGTAAGGTCACCATCGTCGGTGCGGGCATCACGACCATCAAGGCCAAGGCGTCCGAAACGGCGGACTTTGAGGAGAAGGAGATCTCCTACACCCTGACGGTGAAACCGAAAACGCTGGCCAAGGATGACCTGACCTACTCCGGCTCGATCACCAAGGTTTATGACGGCAGCACCAACGCACCCAGCGGTCTTACCGTTTCCGTGGATCCCTCTTCTCTGGTGAATGGCGATACTCTCACAGTTAACGGTACGCTGAAATTCAACAGCGCCAATGTCGGCGAGGCGAGCGAAATCACTTTTATCCCGACGGCCATCACCACCGGCAACTATACACTGGCAGCCACCGAGGCGCTGACCATTCGCAGCGCAAGCATTACGGCGAAGGAAGTTACCCTCACCAGCGGCATCAATGCCACCAATCGCAGCTATGCGAAGGACAATAAGACGGTTGCGCTGACCAAGGGCACGCTGGCCTTTACCGGCCTTGTGAGCGGCGAAACACTGGATGTAAACATTCCTGACACCGGCACGATCTTCGATACCAAGGTTGGCACATACAATGTGACCTACTCCGGCGTGACGCTGAAAGACGGCACCACCGGCAAAGCCAGCAACTATAAGCTCGTGGGCTCCCTGCCCACTGTCACAGTGACCATCAGCAAGGCTGCCGCACCCGTACTGGCGGACATTCCTGTCAGTTTCAAGTACACTGTGACCACCGGTGAAAAGGCGATTGGCAATGCCGGTATACCTGCCGACGCAGGCACGCTGACCTACTCCAAGGGTACCGCGACCAAGACTGGCACTGTGACGGTTACAAGCTGGGATGTGGATTCCACCACCGGCAAGGTGACCTACACGCTGTCCGGTGGCAAGGCGGGTGACTCCGCGACCTTGTTCGTGACCATCGCCTCTACCAACTATGAGGATGCCACGGTCAATGTGGTCATCACCCTGACCGCCAGAGACAATCAGGTAGAGCTGCGCATCACCGGCGGCACCACCGTGGTCTACGGTCAGACGCTGGCGCTGAACACCAGCGGTGGCTCCGGTTCCGGCGCGGTGACCTACACCGTGGTCAACGGCACTGGCGAGGCGACCATTGATCCCAATACCGGCGTTCTGACTCCGGTCAAGGTTGGCTCTGTGAGCGTCATTGCGACCAAGGCGGGCGACAACGACTACAACGCCGTCACCAGCGCTCCCGTGGAGATCACCATCACCAAGGCCACGCCCACCGGCGAGCCCAAGTACACCGAGATCAAGACCGGCGGCAAGACTTTGGCGGACGCGGCGTTGACCATCGAAGGCAGCACTCTGAAGCCCAATGCCGGTACGCTGGAATGGGTGGATGACAAGGGTAATGTTCTGTCCAACGATACCAAGGTGGAGGCCAACACGACCTACAAGTGGCGCTTTACACCCACAGATGGCAACTACACTGTCCTGACCGGCTCCATTGAGCTGTATCACAAGTCCAGCAGCGGTGGTAGCGGTTGGTACTACACCTACTACACCATTAAGGCAGCGGCCGGCACGAACGGCTCCATCTCTCCCTCCGGCTGGACCTCCGTCCGTGACGGCAGAGACCAAACCTTCACCATCACCCCGGATAAGGGCTACGCCGTAGCCAAGGTGCTGGTGGACGGCAAGAGCGTGGGTGCTGTGAAGTCCTACACCTTCAAGAATGTCACGAAGGATCACACCATCGAAGCCATCTTCATGAAGTCCAACGGCAACCCCCAGACCGGCGTATTCGTCGATGTAGCGGAAGGCAGCTACTATGAGGAAGCGATTGATTGGGCAGTGGAGAAGGGCATCACCAACGGCGTGAGCAGTAATATGTTCGCTCCCAACGATCCCTGCACCCGTGCGCAGATCGTCACCTTCCTGTGGCGTGCGGCCGGTTCTCCCGCCCCCAAGAGCATGAGCAGCTTCACGGATGTTCCCGCTGACGCCTTCTATGCCAAGGCTGTTGCCTGGGCGGTCGAAAACGGCATCACCAGCGGCACAGGCGAGGGCAAGTTCAGCCCCAATTCTACCTGCACCCGTGCGCAGGCGGTGACCTTCCTCTATCGTGCCTCCGGCAGCCCCGCAGTCAGCGGTAAGGCCGAGTTCAGCGATGTTTCCACCACGGCCTTCTATGCAGACGCAGTGGCGTGGGCAGCGAAGAAGGGCATCACCACCGGCATCGGCGGCGGACTGTTCGGCTCCGACAACGATTGTACCCGCGGTCAGATCGTGACCTTCCTCTGGAGGGCCATGGCTGAGTAACTCAAGCAACTGCCAGATCATCCATTCGCTGGCATAATTCCACAACAGGCAAAGGACAGCGCGGCGGACGGTCAACAACAC
>ERZ1106939.694-NODE-694-length-29172-cov-5.364048_pt1 | contig 29172 bp, 2 predicted proteins | sample MGYA00403669_ERZ1106939 | MGnify/ENA primary metagenome ERZ1106939 (study PRJEB35170, sample SAMEA104062447) | human gut metagenome | biome: human gut; feature: human-associated habitat; material: faeces | place: Denmark | collected 2012-09-28 ...
TGTACAAGACCTGATTCTGCACCCAGCACAGCGCATCCCGCGCGCAGATTGCCTGTACGGATTCGTATTGAGCATACTCACCCATTTTTCCGTCAAACACACCGAGGGTTGTGCGTTTGTCCATTGCCTTTTCAACCGCTTCGGGCAATTTGAAATTGCGCACAAGCACGGAATCGATGTCAAGACCGAGCTCGTTGAATCTTGGCTTTGCTTGAGTGCAAACGGTGTCGCCGATTTCAAGATAGTTTGCGGCAAGTTCGAGCGCGGGAATTTCGCACTCTCCGAGCATGTCGGTAAGTTGAGCAAGAACGATTGATTTGAGATGTTCCTCGATATCCTCCGTCTTGAATGAATGAATCGTGCCAAAGCACTCTTTCATAAACAATTCGGGGTTCATGACGTGGAAGGAATATTCGCCATGGCCTGCGATACGAATCATTCCGAAATCCTTGTCGCGCATCATAACGGGATTTGGCGTACCCCACTTCATTTGCGTGAATCTGCGCAAATTGACGTAATAAACGTCGATTTGTTTGGGGTTTTCAAACGCATACTTCCAGTTTGCGATTGCGGTCAGCACGGGGGTTGAACCTTCGTCGAGTTTCCAGTTGCCCTCGGTGAACACGTCGCAAACGCTTCCGCGGTACACAAAGATTGCCGCTTGCGAAGGACGAACGATAAGTTCCGACCCTTTCATGATCGCATATCTGTCGTCGTACTCGAATTTTTTCACTATAGTATTTTGAGAACTGTCTTCCCATTGAATGACTTTGAGGAGTTGTCTTTTGATAAGTCCCATAGGGCCCTCCGATTTTTGTTTTATTATATGTATTATATCACAAGCGGTGATTTTTTCAATAAAAATTTATTATAACCGCACGTCCTTCAAAAAAACATAAACAAAATCATTGTGATTTTCGGCAATTTTGCAAATGATTTTTGTTTAGCGACAAACTTTGCCGCAATCGCCCGCTTTCCGATTTAACGAAAAAGCCTCGCTTGTTGCGAGGCTTTTTGCGATTGAGGCTTAAATCAGCCGTTGATTGTAATTTCCGGGATGCTTGCCACAACTTGCGCATCGGGAACAAGCTGTCCTTCCTTGACGATTGTGCCGTCAACAAAGGATTCGCCTGCTTTTGCCGTTCTTGTCGTAAGAAGCGTACCGTTGCTGTCCACAACCGTTCCGATTGCCGCATAGAGTTTATAAACAATCTTGCGAGCCGAGGACGTCGGGAGTGCAAACACTTCTTCCGCTGACGAGAACGTAACCGAATATCTTGCAACCAATGTCGTCTTGCTGCTTGACGAATACACTTCCGCGACACCGAACCACACAACGTTCACTTTTTGACCGTTAACCGTTGTGGTCATGTTGAGCGTTTTTGCGCTATCGTTGTACAAACCGGAAACGCTTGGCGTATATGCCGTTGCGTCAACCTTTGCCGCTTGCTCAATCGGGACGGAAATGCGTTCCTGATCCGCAAACTGAACGATTGCGCTCTTGCCTGCCGCTGTTGTCGTAATACCGTCCTTTGCGACCGTATAAGATGTGTCTGCTGGCATAGATACGATTGCGTAGAAGAAGTCAAGTGTTTCGTCTATGGTAGCGTTGAACACTTCCTTACCTTCTGCGTCGAGCTTAATCTTTCCGGTTGTCGCATCGAATTCGGGAGTCGAAACGCCGAATTTCACGATGTAGGCGAACGGCATCGTCAATTTTGACGGATTGTTGGGATCGATGACAAACGATGTCTTGGCAAGGCTGTTGTCAACAAGCGACGTATAGATGCCCGTTGTCGTCAAAACGGTGCTGTTTCCGCTCTTTGTCGTCGTTGCGGACGTCATTTCTTTGACAATCATCTTCTTGACGAGGAACGGAATCTTGTAGGATTGTACGTTTCCGTCAACACCGATGAGTTTTGCGGTGACGTAAATCAATCCGCCGTTGTATGTCGGTCTGAATTCGTCGAAGCTCCAAACAAGCAAGTGGTTTGCGTCTTTCGTCGTGTAGGTTACGACTTGCGTTGCGTCGCCGTTGCCCGTGCGTTCGTTGAATTTGAGCTCGGTGGGCATTGTGGGCTTGACGTATTCGTACGGATTGACGTATTGTTCAACGCCGCTGTTTGTGCCGTTTGCATAGCCGACGAGGGCTTTGAGCGCACTCTCGTCCGCAATGCTCACAACGCTTCTGTCAAGCACTCTGACGGTGAATCTGATGCGTTGCGTACCTACTTCGTTGGTGCCGTAGTTGTACTCGCCACCGTAGTTGACGATTGCGTATGCGGTGTATTCTCCGCCCGCATAAGTGACGTTGACGCCGCTGAAGTCCCACGTTACCGGCAACTCAACCGTTGCGCCGTTTGCAAGCGTAACATTGAGTTTTGTCGGGAAGTTGACGTAATCTCTGTCGAGTTCCGCCGCCGTCATTGCGACGTATTCGCCGTTCACAAGCTTGTACGTGCCGTCAAGGTTGTTCTTGACGTATCCGCCGATTGCCGTGCTCGATTTCTCGTAGCGATCTCCGCTATATCCGCTCTTTCTTGCAAACACGTTTGCATTTAAGTACGGATCGATGACAAATTCTCCGTTCTTGAAGAGAGCGTCTCCGTTGCCCGTTACGAGCGTTGCGCTTTCCGTTCTGCTGTTGTTGATGTGAACGGTTACGTCAACCTTTGCGCTTGCGTCGTTGTCCTTGACTCCGCCGGTGAGCGTTGCTTCAACCGCAACGTTGCCGCCTCTGAACGTGTATTTAACGTCTTGTGCGTTCCAGGACACGTTGAGAGTTTGCGTCGTCACGTAGACGAGCAAGTAGAGGTCTTTGCCGTCCGAAGTCTTGAAGTTTTCGCCGATAGTGCTTACGTCACCGTCGAACAAGGCATAGTTCTTGGTGTCTTGGTTGTAGACGTAGAACTTGACGCCTGCATAATCCTTCTCGTTTTCGAATCCGCCGTACACTTTGTAGATGCCGGGATAAGTCGTTCCGTCGGTATCCGTGAAGCCGTGGCGTTTCTTGTAGGTGGTGTTGTAATCGTATTGATTTGCGCCGATTGCTTCCTTGCCCTCGTTCCACCACGCATATGCTGTTACGAATTGTGCGCCGACGTAGAAGGTTGCCGTCTTGTCGTAGTTCGCCGTGTTGTAGACGGAGTTTTCACTGTCGGTGTACACGTCCTTGTTGTACTTGTACGAACCGACGGACATATCGTTGTAAGCAAGGTCGCTGTTGGTGAGCGTAACCTTGGATACGCGAATCTTGATCGTCATCTCGAAGGAAGGCATGGCTTCGAAGTTCTTTTCTTCGCTGTCCCACACGTGGACGGTCATCTTTCTGTCAAGCGTTGCGCTGAGGTTTGCAAGATCTCTTGCCGTGGGCGCGTTCTCGTACGAAATGAAGCAGTTGCCCTTGTCGCCGTTTGCAAACGTGAGCGTCATTCTGGACGGGAGTCTGTCTGCGCCTGCGTATGCAAAGTGGTTGTAATAGACGTATTCTTCGGGCATACCGGTCGCCTTGGTGTAGACGATGTCGATATACCTGCCGTCCGCCACGCCGCCGTTCATGCCGACGAGCGTATCCGTGACGGTCGAATACTTGCTTTCCGTGTACAAGTGTTCGAGTCCCGTTCCGTCGAGCATGAGCTCTGCGTCAACGATCGTACGATCGAGCACCGTGACGGGTACGTTGACGCGTTGTTTTGCGAGCATATATCTTGCTTCGTCCGTCAACTTGAAGTCTTTGTTGTCTCGTTTCATGAAGTCAACGTAGTCCTCGATGGTGACGTAGGATTGGATACCGCTGCCGGTGATGTCAGCCTTGACGTAGCCGCCGTCCGCTCTTTCGATGCCGATGACTGCCGTTGCCATGTATGCGGTGTTGCTCGTGCCGCTCTTGATGAGCTTGTCAACGTCTGACCAGTCGAAGAACGCATCGAACGTGTCGCCGTTGACGGTTGTGATTCTCATCACGTTTGCAAGGTAAGACGCGTCTTTGTGGAGGAACGTGTCAACCACGATGGAGCGATTCTCGTAATCGGACATGTACATGATCGTTCTATCGACGACGTACACTTCGATTTCACCGGTTTCGGTTTGCTCGTGCGCGCCTGCGTTATATCTGTAAGTTACGGCAACTTTATACTTCTTGCCGAAATACTTGGAGATATTTGCGTAGAATTCTTCGTTGTCGAAGTTGTATTCCACTCTGACGTCTTGCAAAACTTCGCTGCCGGCAACTTTGACCTTTTGTACGCTACCGTTTGCAAAGAGCGTGCTTGCTTTCGCATACGGATCGAGTCTGTAAGATTGACCGTTTGCAAGTCCTTCGATGCCTGTCGTCGCAACGGTGACGTTTGCAACCACGTTGCTTGAAAGTGCGACTTTGTCGCCGTCCATGCTGGTGATTGTGAGCGTCATCTCGCCGTTGTAGCCGCTTTGAGCCGTGTAATCGTTGCTCCAAGCAAGCGTGACTGGGATTTCCTTTCCGTTGACGCGGAGCGTCGTGGATTTGAGCAAGCCCTTATAGAAGTTGTCCGCCGTCAATTCTGTCGCGAAGCCTTCCTTATAGCTTCCGCTTATACCGTCGAGCGTGAAGTCGTTGTTGATCGTGACGGTGTAGTCAAACGTGATGTCGCTGCCTGCAACGTAGTTGCCGAGCACGTACGCCTTGCGTGTGAACGAACCGTTCTTGATCTCTTCTGCCGTCGGCATGCTTGTGTCGAGCCAATGGAGCGGTACTTTGTGGTATGTCGTGCCGTCCACCGTGACGGTTGCCGTCGTTGCGAACGTGAACTTGTCGAACACGTCGTATTCGTTGCTCATACCGTCGGGCACTATATCCGCCGCTGCGTTGAAGCCGTCGAGATAAATTCTTGCAGTGAAGCCGTCGGCTTGCGGATAGCGGATTGCAAGTCCGTCGAAGAAGAAGTACTTGCGTTCGACGTAAGAGCCGCTTTCGTCGGTGACGATTTCGTCTTTGCTCGGTGCCGCATAATCGATCCACTTGATTGCAACGTCGATTGCGCCCTTGCCTTCCGCAGTCTGTACGTTTGCGGATGCAGGCAACTTCCACTCGTCGTAGACGTTGTAGCCGAGGCTCAAAACTTCTGCGCCTTCGCCTGCCACTCTGCCGCCGAGGGTCGTAAGTTTGCTTTCTCTGTCGGTAAGCTTGCCGCCCGTAAACGCATAAGACGGGATATTGACGTTGATTGCAACCTTGTTGTTGCCGATCACTGCGTAGATCGTTTGCGAGATGCCGTTGTAGTTTGCATCGGACACGACGGATTCAAACGCTCTGACGTATGCGATATAGCTGTCGCCTTTGACGAGGTTGACAAGCACCGGAGTGCCGTTTGCAACGTCGCCCCAATCGCTCGTCTTGAAGTAGTCGGAACGATTTTGTGCAAAGTTGATAGGATCGATACCGAACGCTTCGCCGTCAATGACGTGCGTTTGTTGATATACGCTGCCGGTGTAGTTGTTCTTGTCGGCAAGTTTGGCTTTAAGCTCTGCCGTCATGCCGTTCGCTCTGATGTACGAAGCAAGGTCGCCGATTGATTCGTCATAGAAGAAGTTGACGCTCTTGACGGTTTGTTGTTCGACACTCAAACGGAGCGTGATCTTTTGAGCTTCGTAAATCGCATTGCCGTTTTCGTCCGTTTTGCCGGTGTTGACAAGTGCGAGATCTTTGCCGTCCGCATCCTTGACTCTTGCTTCGACTTGTGCGTAAATCGTGCCGCCGTCAAAGATATTTTGCTCTGCTTTAACCTTCGTACATGCCGCGTTGGTGTAGTACGTCACCGTGCTCCAATCGGGGTACATGGTGTGCGTTGCCGAACCGAAAGACACCTGATATCTCTCGTGCTCTTCACTCTCGACCCAAGTCGGGTTGAGCGTATCTTCGTGCGACACCGTCACGTTGAGCGTGGACGGAGAGAGCGCGTTGACCGCAAGCGGCACGTAAACTTCTTGCTTGCCGCTGAACTCTGTGCCTATCGTGAGTTTGACGTAGAGCGGATAGCTTCTGGAATTGCTGTATCCGTTGAACGTGATTTCGTCGGACGTAAGTTTGTGCACGCCGTTGTTGTACGCGTCGTAGTAGGTTTCGCCCGCCTTGATGAACGGAGCTTCAACTTGAAGCGCACTGCCGACGCTCAAAGTCTTTGCGACTTTGTTGCCGCTTGCGTCTTTGACGTAAATCTGATAACTGTTGCCGAGAGATTCTGCCGTTATCGTCGAGTATTGATATTGATCGAAGGTCACTTCGCTGACCATGGAATCGAACACGAAGGACTTGACGACGATTCTGACATTGACTTCCTGTGCAAACTTGCCGACGTAAGTTTCGCTCTTGCCGATAAATCCGACTTTGTCTGTCGTTGTGAGATTCTTTGTCACCGACGTGAAGATGCTGAATCTTTCGCCGCCGACTTTTGCCTTGACGGTGACGTCAATGCCCTTGTAGAAGTTGACTTTTCCATCTTGCTTAATCGCATCGATTGCCTTTGCAAGTTCGGTGGTATCCCACTCGACGTCGTAGCCCGTCATCGAGCTTTCGGTGACAAACTTGCCGTTGACGTACTTGAAGGAGTTGAGATATGCAACGAGATCTTGCGTGCTTGCGTCGACGGACATAGAGTCGATTTCAAAGATCGTCGTGTAATTGCCGTTGCTGTCGCGCTCGCTCTTGAAGGACACTTGCGGTGCGGACGAATCTTTGGACGTGCTCATCGAGGTAAGTCTTGAAATCTTGTAGTTCTTTGCAGTGAGCGCAATAGTGTCCTCAACAGCCTTTCCGAGACCCCATTGATACGTGAAGCCGACTTTGACGACGTTGCTTTCGTCACCGCTCTTCCAAGACGTCGAACCTTGCCAATCGTACTTGAAGTCGTCGGTGTTCCACTCGATCGTGCCTGCCGGGAATTGTCTGCCGGTGGGCAACTTGCTGCGGTCGAGCACGTAATACGTTGCGTCGCCGACGGTGATCGTCTTGTAGACGTCCTTGCCGTCCTTGCTTTCGGTCACAAGACCTGCGATATACGCCGGATAGAGCACGTACTTGTTGCCGTCTTTGTTGAGGTTTGCTGTCGCACCTTTGTCGATCTCCGCTTGCGTGGGTTGAGTGAGAATCTGATATCCGTTCTCGCTCGGAGCGCCGCTTATCGGGTTGATAACCGCGTATGCCATGTTGCCCAAGCTGTCCGTCATGTAGGTGCCGAACGTGTACTTGCCGCTGGAGAATGCAATTCTCACGAGGTCGGGAAGCTCTGCCATATACTTGGAGCTTTCCGTGTCGATATCCACGCCGAGAGCCTTTTCGCTGTACGAACCGTCGTTGTTTCTATAGAATCCTTTGACGGTTTGCAATTCCTTGTCGTTGGTGACGTAGACGGGGATTGCGTAGAGCACCGTGTTGAGCGCATAGCCGTACACGTATCCTGCAAGACGTCTGCCGTTTTCGTCCGCCGTTTCGGAATTTGCCGCCGTCAAATCGACGGACGCCGCATCCCAAACGATATAAGTACCCGTTGCGTCCTGATATTGACTACCCGCGTTGTAGGACGTCATTTGTCTGTCCTCAATCCAAATCGGGAAGTTTACGGTTGCTTTTTGCGGGAAGAGCGTTGCGTCAAAGAAGAAACTGTCTCTGAGTTCGAAGTCTTTTCTTGCGCCGCCGGATACCGCATATCCCTTTCTGGTTGCAGGATCTTCGATAACGATTTCCGTCGGAGGCTCAACGCCGATGTTTGCCGCACTTTCGGAGTCGTCGAATTGCAACATGCCCGACGTGAACGAACTTTCATTGAAGCTGTACGGCGTGATGCGAATCATGAAGAAGTCCCATGCCTCGTTGATGTCGGTCGTAGTGCTGTTAGAGCTGCCTGCCGCAACTGCACCGCCACCGCCTGCAACGGTCTTCATGTTGTTCTTGTCGGTGGTCTTGGCTCGGTTGTACTTCATTGCCGTGCCGATACCGTTCTTTTCGCCGTTGACCATGATTTCAATCGCTTGAATACCGGGTTTTACGGTTTTGTCGCTTGACAAACCGTACTCGCTTACCGTCGGATTGAGATCGATGTAGATGTTGATGGACGGATCGATTTCACCGCTTGCGAACGGAATCGGAAGGATACCGCCGATGAGTTTGTTGAGGCCTTGGACGATTTCACTTGCAAGGTTTTGGATCGTTCCCCACGAGAGCGACACTTTTGCCGCGTCGAGAGCGAACATCAGCGCCCACTTGGTCAACGTTACCGGAAGCGAACGCATAAACGGTTCAACGTAGTTGACTTTTTGTTGTGTCGAAGCGTTTGCTTGCACAAGTGCGTCGAGTCCGTTATAGAACTTGGTGATTTCGTCCGTGTCGCCGATGCCGTCGATGAGATATTTGCTCAAACCGCTGCCGCCACTGCCGACTTTGTTGATATCTCCGAAATAAGGCTCGCCGTCATCGCCGTCGATCTTGTCTTTCATCAATCCCATAAGGATGCAGCTTACCATAATCATAAGTTCGTTGTAAGCGTCCTTATTGAGTTTAACTTTTAGAGAAATCTTGCCTGCGCCGCTCGAAACTGCCGTTGCGCCGTTGAAGTACGGCCAGTATTCGTGATCGTTGAACAAGTTGACGTCAACGCTCTTGATGAGATTGTCGAGTTTGACGGGATACGAATACGAGGTCTTGTCCGCATTCCAACCGCTTGCTACTTGCGTTGAGGTATCTGCCGCAGTTTTTGCGGACGGATATTCATAGGTTGAATTATCGCCATCCGTTCCGCTGACGAGTTTGAGGAGCGGCGAGCTTCCCATCATACCGCCGAGATCAAGGCAGTTGAGTGCGGAAATCAATGGGACAATCGCACCGACCAAACCGCCCGTCGGGAGCGAAAGGTTGGTGACAAAGATGTTGTTGCCGCCCACTATCGCCGAAAGACCCGTTTTAGCATTGTTGCTCTTCAAGTCAAGACGAATGTTGTAGTTTCTATCGCTGTCCGTATATTCTTTAAGGTTGGTTGCCGTGAGAACCTTTCTGCCGTTAAGCGTGATGGTCGAATGATCGTATGCCGTTGATACCTTTCTTGCTTGACGCAATTGCCACACTTTGTTTTGAATTTCGATATTCAAGCCCAGCTTCAGGTTGTCGATGGCGTTTTGGACAAGGGACATCAAACCGGACGTCTTGGAGAACGTCAAGCCTGCATAACCGGTCTTCACCGAGTTGATGAGTTTTTCGCTGTCAACCTTGCTTTCGCCGAAGCCGAGGGACACGTTCTTGATTGCAACGTTAGCACCTGTACCGACGCTGTCGAGCTGAGCGTTGAGGTTGATGGATTCAAATCCGCTTTCACCGAGATTGATATCGAGTTTGACGGACTTGATTGGCGGAAGCGTTATGTCGCCGAGATCAATGCCGAGCATGCCGATGAGCGTTGAGATAAACGCACTGTCGAAGGACATGCCGAGACGTCCGTTTTCGATATCGACTTGCAAATACAACGCATTGCCTGCCGCCGCCTTTGCTTCCGCACTTGCGTCTGCGTCCGAAGTCGTTGCGTCGGAGCTTACGCTTGCGCCGGATGCGATTGCCGCATCATAGCTCGGAGTTGCGCCGAGCAATCCCGCAATGCCTTGGAACTTGATCTTTCCGAGTCCCAAGCCGGTTGCGTCGATGTAGATTGCATCCGAATAGATTTCATTCTCTGTGTAAACGGGGCTTGTTGCCGCGCCGAGTTCCCATCTGCCGTCCGATTGCTTCATAAGTCTTGAAGAACCGAGATAGTAGAGGCTGAGAATGGTTGAGTTGATAGGATCGCCTGCCTTGATGTCGACTGCGATGTCACTGAACAAGATGCCGCCGATGCCGTATGCGAGGATAGGCGCAAGATTGATGTTCGCCGCAATGTCGATTGTGAAGTTTATGGCTTCGCTTGCCATCGTGATATTGATATCAGCAAGCGTGTACTTATAGTACGTCGTAGATGCCGAGTAGGTCGTGCCCGTGTAAAGCTCGTATGCGTCGCCGTTCTTGACGTAGACTTTGCCCTCGTATTGAGTTCCGCCGTCGTAGAGCGCGCCGTTGTTGAGCGTAAGCGCGGTGAACTTGCCGAACATGGATTGTCCGCCGAGGAGGTTTTCAAACAAGGAGATAACCCAGCCTGCAAGCGAATCCGAATAGCCTTCGTCACCGGGTTTGAGGTTCTTTGAAGTCATTGTGAGTTCCAAAGAAGCACTAAGACCGATTGTGGGCAGTTTGAGAGACGAGATGTCAAACGTACCCGTACCGCCGATCAGGCTGTTGAGGTCGAGCGACAAGATTTCGATGTAGCCTTGCGGTACGTTTGCGGTCTTTGCAAGTTTGTAGTAAGTCTTGCTCGAATCGACCGCCGCCGTGTCCACAACATAGTTGCCGCTTGCGTCTTTGACGTATTTGTCACCCGTGAAGGATGCAAGTTCGTCGGAAGTGAGTGCCTTGTAGAAGTTCTTTCTCTCTGTCGAAAGGTTGAAGGTTTCCGCAATGCCCTTGCTTATATCTTTGGTGATTTGCGCAGCAGGTATATCGAGGCAGAAGTACAAGCCGTCGCTCAATCTCAGATTGAGGCTGAACTCCGTCTTTCCGCCGAGCGAATCCATTCTGAAGAGCAAGTCGCCGATGTCGGGGAGCAAATCTTTTTGTTCTAGACCGCGGATTTGCATTATCTTCTTGTAGATTGCGTTGATAAGGTCTGCGTTGAGTTGCATCAAGAGTTTTTGAGGAGTTACGTTGATCATGAAGTATGCGTAATCTCTCAAATGATCTTTGTTGTTTTCAATCGTCTTGATGTCGGAGCTGTTTGCAACGCTTGCGCCCGTGGCACCGCTCTCTTCACTGCCGTTCAGGAACTTGCCGAGAACGCCTTCGAGCAATCCGTCGAGATTGAGGTCGGTCACCGCAATCTTAGCAGTGTTGCCGAGGATGCCGCTGAGGTCGACGTACACGGAGTTTTCGATGAGGTAAACGCCGAGCAAAGTCTTCTTCGCAGACGTGCCGTCCGTGCCCTTTGCGTTCTTGTTGAGTTGCAAGCCGAGTTCGACTTTGAAGTTTTTGACATCGATGTTCGCAACGAGGTCGAGCGTGAGGAACGCACCGAGGTCGTTGCCGAATTCGTTGACGATGTTGAGTTTGAGCGTAGATCCGCTGATTGCGCTGTCTGGGCTGATAAGTCCCATAATCATATCGAGGAGTTCGCTCAAATCGATAATGTTTGCGTCGCCTGCTTTGCCGCTGCCGTACAACGATACGTCAATGGACATTTCAAGATGTGCGGTTGCGTTTTGCAATCTCACGTAATTCGAATATGATGCGGCATAATGAGTCAAATCTTTGTCCGCTTCGGTTGCAAGACGATAGATTTCGCCGTCCTTGACGTACTTTCCGGTTGCAGATTCGACGTATTTGATTGTTCCGTCCGCATTCTTGTCGGCAAACTTGCTGTCTTTGTCAACCGAGAAGTCTTTGTTGATGGTTGCGTAGAGCTTGCCCAGAGAAATCGCGATTGCAAAGTCGCCTTGTTTGAGGTATGCGCCCTTCGTGCCGCTTGCTGTGTGTTTTGCAAACGTGTTCGTTGTCGCGTCGTAATCGTAGGTGTCGCCGTCCCATGCGGGATATGCATACGCAACGAGAGCATAATCGTCGGTGGACATAAGCACGTACGTGTTGTCGTTGTCGCTTGCGCCGACGACGTATTCGCCGTTTGCGTTCTTAACGAATGTCGTACCGCTCCAATCGCTCGTCTTTGCATACTCTCCGTTTGCACCGTACATTGCGTTGAATTTCGCAACGGTTTCGTAGTAGAGCATGCCAACCTTGAAGCCGAGGTTGATGTCGATGCTAGGCGAATTGCCGTAGAAGTTGATCGTGATACCGCTGGTGTCCTTGGTGTTGGTCGTGCGGAGTTTGGGCAAGAATTCACCGATGCTTTGGAGAATTTCGCTATCGCTTTCCGCAAGCATACCGATAAGGTCCGCAACGAGAGTTTCGTTGAGGCCGACGGTGATGAAGTCGTTTGCGATGAGCAATCTGCCAAGCACGACGTTGAGGACGCTCCAAATATTTGCGGGGATCATACCGGTGTTGACTTCCTCGTCCGCAGCCATTGCCGCAACGGACGCTTGTGCGGAAGCGGTCGTCGCACTCGAACCGAGAATGCTTGAAAGATCAAGCCCCTCTATAGCGCCGTAGGAGAAGAAGTCGCCCCAACCCACGATGTCGCCGATTTCGCTTGCGTCGAGGTTGAGATAGAGCTTGCCGTCCTTAATTTCGATCCACAACAACGCTTTGGGTTGCGCGTCGCCGTGGAAGTTGGTCACGTAGGTCAATTCGAGATAAATCTTTGCGCCTTCGAGAGCTTGCAAAATGCCGACGCTCTTGTCGCCCGCAATCATCTTGACGAGATTTGCCAGTTTGAGATACGCCTTGAGATCGACGTTCAAGCCGATAAGGCTCTCGAATTCCTTGTTGTTTTTAAGTGACGTCGCAACAAAGTAGAGGTACTCTGCAATCTGGTCGTTGTCAATGAATTTGGTGAATTGATACGTCCAGTTGATAACGTCGTTGAGCGTCATCTTGATGTTGAGGTTTGCACCGAGTTCAACGCTGTCAAGCCCCGCAAGGACGCTTGTCACGTCAAACTCACCGCCGCCGAGCAAATCGCCGAGATTGAGCGAAAGTGCCTTGGTGTAGTTGGTGAAATCGGTGACTTTCTTGTACACCGTGCCGGTGTAAGTGTCGGCCTCTTCCATATCGGTGTAGCCGTTGACGTTTGCGTCGATTGCTTCGTATGTGCCGTCCGCAAGCTTCTTGTATTGCAAATTGCCCTCGCCCGTGAAGCCTTGCAAATTGTCCTTTGTGGTCTTGACGTAGTTGCTGTTGCTGTCAACGATATAGAGCGTGCCGGTGAACGTTGCAAATTGATTGGTCTTGACAAGTTCTCTGTAACTGCTGTTCTTGACGTTATTGTTGCCCGCGATATCGTTGAGTCTTTCGTGGACGGGCATATAGATGCCGTCAACGTCAGTGTAAACGATGCCGTCGTATGCGTATTGTCTTGCTTTTACGACTTCGCTATACACGGGCGCAGCCAACATATATCTGTCTTCCGGACCCGCAATCGAGCCGTCGTTGCTCTTGTAGATTGCATATTTGCCGCTTGCGTTTTCCGTTGCGGTGTACGTGCCGTCGCCGTTGTCGGACAAATCGTATCCGCCGTTTTCTTTTGCGTAATACTCGTTGCCGTCAACGCCTTTGTAAAGACGCACGTAATCTTTGTTTTGGAAATTCTTTCCGTAGTAGTTGGTGTAATCGTTGTTGTCGTTATCGCGATAGAAGCTTGCATAGTAGAAGATTGAGTTCGAGCCTTGTTGCGTTGCCAAAATGTCTTCTTTTCTGCCGAAGTTTATGGATGACGACTCACCTGCAACGCCGTTCAAACCTTGGATGTTGAGACCGAGGTCGAACATGGGGACGTCGCCCTTCTCGTTGAAGAGAATTGCACCGATCGTAATGTCGTACGGATTGAGATTTTGTTTGATATAAACCTTGAGGTTGGGCAACATATCCGCAATGCTTGCACTGTCGGGCAAAAGTTCTGCAAGCAAAACTTTCGCAAATCCGGACGTAACGTTTATTGCGATTGTGTTTGTGAATATGTTGAGGAACAAACTCGTGGATGCCGAGCTTTGCTTGTCGGGGTTCTTGTCCGTCACTTCGTCGGATGCCACGGATGCGTCGGACGCATCGCCTTGGATGGCTTTGCCGACAATTCCCGTCAGCACGTCTTCAAGAGGATACTCGCTCATATCCACGAAGAGTTTTGCGTCTTTGCCGAGCAATGCTTCCGCGTCGAGATAGAGACCTGCTTTGCCGGTGTCTTTGTCGTTGTCGTAGTAGATGCCGAGAATGTGCGGTTTTGTTCCGTCAAGCAACTTGCCTTCATAGTTGTTTGTGTCTCTGTTTGCACTCGTGACGTAGTTGCCGTTTTGCAACAAGTCGTTCTGCTCGCCCCAAACGTCGATTGCGACGTCGAGGTCACGCACGTCGATGCTGAACGACGGGAGAATGTAGAGCTTGAAGCCGAGGTTCAAACGAAGCGAGAAGTAGATGTTGAAGGACATATCCTCTGCAATTTGGAACTTGCCCTTCATTGCGCCGAGAATGTTGCCCAACACATCGCCGAGTGCCTCGTTGACTCCGTTGTATTTGTCGTCGAGAGTGCTGTTTACCCACACATACAAACCGCCGTTTGCTTTGAGGGTTGAGATATTATCCGTAGCCGCCAACTTGACGTAGTCGCCTTGGAATTTCTTGTACGCAATGCTCTTGATTACATCGTCGGTGGGTGCAGCTCCGCCGTGCAAGCTCTTGTAAAGCTCCTCGTACACGTCGTACGGGAGATAAATCTTGCCAGCTTCGAGGAAGAGTCTTCCGCTGAGCGTGAGCGAGATGTAGTAGAGGTTGTCGGTGTCAACGTACTCTTTGTATTGATAATCGGAGTACTTAGCGTCGCTGAAATCGGGTTGTTTGACAGAGCTTTCTTGTTGAACCTTGACGAAGTATTGATCATCGTCTTTGACGTCGTCGTGCGCAAGAAGCACTTTCTTTTCGGTGTTGTAGGTGTACTTCTTGTAAATGAACGTTCTTTGGATGCGCACGTATGCGGTGCCCGTCCACACGTAGTACTCTGTATTGCCCTTTTCCATCTCGCCGATGTAGTCGGGAAGTTCTGCTGCGCTTGCCGCCGCCTTTTGATACTTGCCTGCCGCGTCTTTGACGAACAAAGTGTCCTTGTCGATTGGGACGTATTTCGATTTATACTCGTAATAACGCGGAGAAGCTGCGTATTTTGCGGTGTCGAACGTGCCTGCGGTGTAATAATCGAACACCCAGTTGTCAGTGCCGTCGGTCGCTTTGTCAACGCTCGTGTAGATGTCCTCGTTCGTGTTGACGTAGCGTGCGCCGGACGCGATGTTGGAAATGTCGTGATTTCTCATTGCATCTTCGCCCGTGACGTAATTGAACTTGGTCACGCCGACCTTGGGTGCGTTGATAGCAAGCGAAACCTTGTGATTCCACAAATAGAGGTTGATCGAGATAAACTCGTTGCGCGATTTGAGCGGTGTGACAAGCCAGTATGTGAAATTGACCGCTTCGTATTCGCCGCTTGCGTTCTTGAAGTAGAGTTTGGGCACTCTGATCAAGTAATCGTTTTTGAGTTCTTCAACCTTTTCGCAGTTGTTGATTTGAGTTTGAGTTGCGTCCGCATAGAGAACGTATGCGCCGCCGTTTTGCAGTTTGACGAAAACTTCGACTTTCTTTATGTCGTAATAGCTTGCCGTGCCTGCAACGACTTTCTTGTCGTATGCTTCGCGCTCGACTTGGGACATTTCGGACTTTTGCACGTATGCGCCGTCCGCATCCTTATAATACACGCCCTTGTTTTGCGCGCCGACGCCGCTGTACTCGGTGATGTCGAACAAGTACTTGGACTTGGTGAGCGTGTTTGTGAGATCTTTTGCGAGTTTCTTGTATTCCGCAGAAGATTTGTCAAGTCCCGCTACACTGCTCTTGAACTCGTCCACGACCACGTTTGCCTGTGCATAGGAGTATCTCGTGTTGTCGGTGTAAAGCGTAACGTTGGATTGATTCTTGAATTCGTCCGCGTCGAATTGGATAGCGTTCTCGCCCATCACGAGTGAGAGAATGCTGTTGATATAGTCTGCTTGCGCAAGAACCTTGACGTACCTTGACGTGATTTGCAAACCGTATGCAAACGTTCTGATATAGCCGAGGATAGAATCGTCTTTGACGAGCGGGAAGGAAATCTTGTCTTTCTTGTCTTCTTCGCCCTTTCCGTCGTTATCGTCCGCCGCCGTCATCGCTTCTTGCGAAGTCGACGTCAGAATACCGCTCACGAGTTTGCGGATTTCGTTTGCGTCAACACGCAAAGACGGGATGTTGAAGTAGCTCAAATCGACGAACAAACCGCCGTTTTCGCGCTTGTAATTACCTTTTTCGTTCTTGTAGCAATAACTCGAATCGTAGGAGTATCTGGTGCCTGCAAACTCGCTTGCGCTTATGTATTTGTAAGTACCGTCTTCTGCAAGGTAATAACTTCCGTTCTTCGTCTCGAAGTAGTGATCGTATCTTTCACTCGGATCAACGTAGTGTTCGCTGTATACGTCGTTTCTCTCCTCTTCCGTGAGAAGCGTGAACGTGCCGCCCACCATATAGATGCCGAGCATATCGTGATAGTCTGTGTCGTTGCCGCCCTTTGTTTGCAATCTCACGCTGAGATTGACATAACTTGCGATGTCGGCAATGAGTTTTGTCAAGTTGTCTTTGTTGCCTTTGAGCTGTTCAAACACTTTCTTGAGCAATTCGAGAACCTTGAACAAATCCATGTCGCCGTCAAACTGGTCATCGTCGCCCACATACTTGACAAGCTCAGTGCGCATGAAGTTGAGAAGCGCGGCAATCTGAATATCCGCGTCAACGACGAGTTGGACGGAACGATTTACGTCGCCGCCATCGTCCGCTTGCGCCTTGATGACGAGAAGTTGCTCGTCGGTGAGGCTGGGCAGGAACGCTTTAAGCACTGCGCTCAAATCGATGTCGTTTTCTTTGCCGGCCTTGAATTGCGTGGTGATGTCGATGGTTTCGCTGAGCGTAAATCTATCGACGTCGTCCATATTGGTGTACTCTGCAAGCTCGTCGCCGCTAAGCACGTACGTACGAGAGTTGGTGAATGCGATATCGAGGTTCTTGATCGCAAGGCCGAGCGTAAGCGTCGTGTCGTATTTTGCGCCGTCCGAAACGAAGGATTTGTTTGCGAGTGCGCCCGAAACGAGCTTGTAGATATATTCCGCGTCGTCGCCCGAAACGATAACTTCTTCTTTCGTCGTGCCGAGAACTTCGCTGCCGTCGCCTTTGCCGTTGTCAACGACTTTCATCGCATAGGGTTTGTTTGCGGCTTCGTCGAGCATAACTCTGTATTTTGCATAGCGAGTTACGCCGTCAAGGCTCATGTCGGGAGTGATTGCACGCACATAGCTACCGTTGCTTTCTTTGACGTAGTAGCCGTTTTCGTCCGCTCTGAACACGTAGTACGCTGCGTTCGTATCTTTGAGCTTGCCGACAAGAGCTTCTTTGTCTTGTTCGGATGCCGTATAGACGGAATCTTTGTTGTATCTGTCGCCGTCGAGTCCGAGAGCCACGTCAACGGAGAGGTTGATGCTGTCGGACGTGTTGAGTTCGACTTGCACGCCGCCGTTGATTTCCTGATAGAACAAGTCTTTGATATCGAATCCGAGCAAATCTTCGGGGATGTATTCGAGGATCGTGTCGAAGAGTTTGTCTCCGAGCTTCAAGGTGAACAAGTCTTTGTTGATGAGCATTGAAAGCGCAAGTTCCTTGTCGCTGAGATTGATATCGCTCGTTTGTGCGTCGCTTGCGACAAACGCCTCGTCGGTGGACGCCGCTTGTGCGGAAGATCCTGCCGTGAAGAGAGCTTTTTCGGTGTCGAAGTCGATGATGTAATCTTTGAGAATTTCAGCGATATTAAGTCCGCCGATTGCAACCTTTTGGATGTTGAACGCGTCTTCGAGGTTGAGGTAGATCGTGTTGTTGACATAATATGCGCCGAGCCACAAACTTTCGTAACCGGTTTCGGTGACGTTGATAAGCTCGATTTTGAGTTCTGACTTGGTGAGGTCGTAGATATCCACCATGAGCGACACGTCAAGTCTGAAGTGTGCGGAAGAATAACCCTTCGTCGTAGAGGGCATTTCAACCACGATACCCGTGAGGTCGCCTATAATAGAACTCAAAATTCTGCCGAAATCGAGCGTGCCTTCGGTGATGCCGAGTTCGAGTTCGACGGAGAAACCGACGGTGATGACGGTGTCGTAGAACATGTTGGTGGGCACGTCTTGATACGCCGCTTTTTCGTCCTCGGTGAGTGCGTCGGTGTATTCGATTTCTCTGTTTGTGCCGTCGCCGTTGTCAACAAGGCGAGAGTGTTCTTTACCGTCGCGTATGTATGCCGGCAACAATTCGTTGCCTGCTCCGAATCCGATATCGATGCCGCCGAGTTTAAGCCCCATGTTGACGCAACCGATTGCTATGTCGAGACCGAGATAGTATTCGTTGATTGCAGAATAGAGGTTGACGGTGCGATAGTACTTGCCGTTTACGTCTTTGACGTAACCGAACTTGCGAGTTTGCACTTCTTCGATCGGACATTCGTTGCCGTTGTAGCGGATGTAAGTGTCGCCTTTGATATACGTATCGGTGACGATTTCGTTGCCGCTTGCGTCCTTTCTGTACATTCTGTAACTACGCAAGCTGATAGGCGTTTCGCTCGTAGCAATCTTCGCATAGTAGTTTGCGTTGGAGTGCACGTACTTGCCTTCCGCTTTGTTGGTGATGTTGTGATATTCGCCGAGAGAAAGCACCGCAAAGGTCTTGCCTTCAGTGAGGTTGCCGTTCTCGAATCTTTGCTTGTTGCCGTAGGACGTACCATCTTCACTTGCGATAACTTCGTAAACGTCGGTGGTGCTTGCCTCATAGTATTCGCCGTTTGCGACGTAGTAGACGTCGTTTGCGATACCGTCGAATTTTTCGTTCTCGTAGTAGGTGTATCTGTCGTTCTTATACTCGTTGTCGAACTTCGCTTTTTCTGTTGCGTCCGTCAAGTCGTCGATCAACTTGTAGACGGGTTCGCCGAGGTCGATACCGAGCGAAATGTTGAACACGTCAAACACGTCTTCGAGCGAGCCGAGGTCGGGCATGAACGTTGCAAGCACGAATGCGATCAACGCTCTTGTGATTTGGATTTGGAATTGAGCGTCGCTGTAAGCCAAAAGGAGAACCGCGTCGCGTTCCGCAGAGCGTTGTACATCGTCGCTTGCGGTTTGTGCGCCGTTCTTTTCTTTGTCGTCTTTCTTGCCGAACTTATCTGCAACTTTCTTTGCAAAGTCAACAAAGTTTTCGATCTTGGAATAGTTTTCCGCAGTGGATACGACTTTGGTGAGGTCGAGATAGAGCGTACCGCCGCTCAAATACAGACCGCCAAGCACCTTGTCGTTGCCGTCTTTCGTGCTTCTTGCCGTGTCGTATTTTGCAAAGTAACCGTCTGGGTTGACTTCGATAAATTCGATTGCGAGTTCTATCTTGCTCAAATCGCTGTTTTTGATGAAATCGTCAAACGAGCCGCCCGACGCAAGGCCTTGCAAATCGAGAGCCGCAAGGTCGATGTTTGCCGACACTTTGAGGCCGATACCCGCGTTGAATGCGGACATCGTTTGCAAGTTGATTATCATATCGCGGAATACGCTGGGGAGCAATCCGCCCGCGTTTACGACTTCCGCACTTGCGGAATTGAAGTAAATCAAACCGCTCACGCTCAACGAAACGTTTTGATCCTGATAGGTTTCTTGACCGCATCTTGCATAAAGTTTTACTTCGCTTGCAAGAGCGTTGCGCGTTGTGGTGTTGCCTGCCGCGTCGGTTTCCGTGATTGTGATATTGTCGTCGACTCTGGTGTAATACTCGGTGCTTATAGGAGCGTCCGCGTCGTTACGGTTTACGTAGAGATCTCTTGCGGAGTCGTAAACGTATTCGCCGTTGGGATCGAGGTCATATCTGACGGAATACGCATATTGTTTGCCGTCTTCACCCTCTTTTACGGTTGCGAAAGAGCGAGAATACATCTTTACGCCGGTGAGGTCTTCTTTGGCGTAGCGTTTTGTTCCTTCGGGCAAGACTTCGCCGTCTGCGATAAGTCTGTATTCGCCCGTCGTTTCGTCAAACACGTACGCACCCTCAGCGTCGATATTGAAGTTCGGCTTGCGATACATGCCGGTTTTGAGCAAGTATTCGCCGTTTGCGTCCTCTTTGAAGGTGTAGTAAATGCCGTTGTTCTTCGGTTCGGTTTCTCTTTGATAACTTTCGCCTCTGAATCCGCCTATGATTGCAACGATATTTGCGATGTAATCGTCAAGAGAGATAAATTCGAGTCTTTCGTCGTTGTCGAGAAGAGTTTGATACGTATCGACGCTTTCGAGATCGACTTTCGCGTCAAGACCGAGGTTGAGATCGATGGTGTATTGTTTGTTCGTGCCGTCCTCGTTCTTTTTGATCGGATCTTTCTTGTTTGCAAGAGCGAGTTTAAGTTGCAACGCAAGAGCGTCGTTCAATCCGCAGTATGCAAACTTATCCGTTTGCGGATAGAGGTAGAGGCCGCTTTGCGATTCGTCAACCACGACGTTTTGAGAATCGATGACTTGTTTGAGGAGCATCGAAAGCACGTCGTTGATGAAGTTGGAACGCACGAATACGCCGAGATAATCTATTCTGTTGAGAGAGCCGCTTTCCCATGGTTTTGCGGCAAGAACGAGCTTGGAAACGATTGCGCTCACGACTTTTGCGATATTCAAACTTTCGTCCTTTTCGTCCGCGGCCGTTTGAGCGTCGGAGCTAGAAGAAGAAAGTTCCACGCCGAATTTTTCAAGCACGTCGATAAGACCGATTTGAACGCGAGGCCCGCCCACACCGTTCATGTCGATGTAAACCGTGTCTTTGATGAGATAAATATTTATCTTGGTGTTGCTGCCCGGATGTTCGTAGTCGAAATCGATGCCGATGCTTGCTTCGATGCCGTTGAGCAACGTTTTGAGATTGAGTTTGCTCAGATCGAACTTTGACAGATCCTCCAATCCCATCTCTTGCAAGTTGAGTCTTGCCTTGACGTCGAGTTTGAAGCCGTCGTCCATCTTGTCCGAGAGCATAAGGTTGAGTCCCAGACGTTCGAGCAATTCGCCGACGCTGAACGCGTTTTTAATCACGTCAAAACCTATTTCCTCGTTGTCGGTGTTGATTCTGATTTGCGGAAGCATTGTTGCAAGCACGTCTTTCAAACCGTCCATGCCGAGAATGACGTTGAGCAATTCGTCAAATTCAAAACCTTCGCGGATATAATGTCCGTTGTCGTCTTGCACGAATCTGTTGTCATACAGGTTGAGAGAGTATCTGTCCTTGGGCGAGAACGCTTCGAGCGTCTTTGCGTCGTCAACGTACACATATGTGGAGCTTGCATAGTAGTCTACAATGAGGCTGAGGTCGAGCGAAACGATGTGCGCGTTGTTGAGTTCCCGATAATATCTTCTGAAATTGCCGTCCGCAGATTCGACGTACTTGCCGTCCACAAGGCTGTATTTCTTGCCCGAGAAGGAAGAGTCGGTGATTTCGACGAATTTGTCGATACCCTCTTTCGCTTTTGCATCGATGGTGTTGAAAGCGTTACTGCTCTTGCCCGTTGCGAGATCGATGTTGTCGATGCTCACGCCGAGAGAGAGGAGATTGCTGTCGATATCGACGTTGATTGCGATAGACGGATCGAGTTGCAAATCGACGCCGACGGAGATGTCGAGGTCGAGTTTTTCGATGATGGTTGCAATGTCGGTGCTGCCTTCGCCCTTTGAAGTGAGTGCGGCAATAAGTCCGACAAGCACGTTTTGCATGACGAGAACGCCGAGTTTGCCGTCGGCGATGTCAAGCACGAGTTGCATTTGCTCGTCTGCGCTCATAGCGTTTACGGTGTCCGAAGCGGTCGATGCGCCGGAATTCTTGCTTGCAGACGAATTGAGATCACCCAAAAGTTTGGTGATTGCGTCGCAAATGATCTCGCTGATGTTGGTTTGTTCGATGTAGAACGGATCGCTGCCGAGGTTTCCGAGGTCGACGTAGACGTCGCCGCCGTTGACGTAAATCGCTATTATATTCTTATTTGTTATTTTATTCTTTATTTCAAGAACAATATTGCTGTCGTTGGGTTCGTTGAGAGCGAGGTTTGCACCCACGCTGATTCCGATTTGATAATCGATGTTGTCAAACATATCCAAACCGAGTTTCAAACCGAGATCCGCAAGGAACAAATCGAGGTATTTTTCAAGGCGAACTTGCTCTTCTTGTCCTTTGAGTTGCAAGTCAAGTCCAAGTTCGACGTTGAGAGAAAGCGTATCGAGATTTTCGGCAGTCGTATAAATGGAGCTGTCGAAATCGTCGGGCATAACGCCGTCCTCTTTGCCGAGTCCGAGATTGATCTCGGAGATTTCCAAGCCGAGATACACGGGATCGATTTGGAGATTGAGAGCAAGATTGTACTTCCACGTAAGAGCAAGATAGCTTCTGTCGGGATTGAGCTTGATAAACTTGTCGGGATCGATTTTCTTTCCGGCAAGCATTTGTACAAGCGTTACGACAAGAGCTTCCGCAAAGTTGATTTGCACGCCCTTCGAGTCAATGCCGATATAACCGATAATTCCGCCGAGCACCGAGCCGAGCACGCCCATAAGATCGATGCCGCCGTCATCCGCCGTCATCGCTGTGCCGCCGTTGCCGCCGTCGCCTTTGCCTTTAAGCAAACCGCCGAGCAATGCGCCGATGTTGATATTGGCAAGAGCGATGTGGAAATCGTTGCTCAAATCGAGATATACCGTGCTGACTGCGTCGCCTTGTGCGTTTTCACCCGTGCTTTGCAAACGGAGAGCGAGGATGACGCTTTGCACTTTTTCCGCATTGGTCATCTTGTCTACGTCTTTGATGCTCTTGTTGTAAATTTCGATAGCGATATCGCTGTGAGAAGCGATGTATGCAATATCGAGGAGGCTTGCCGCTGTATAGAGTTTGTCGTTTTCAAACAACACGGAGTTTTCGTCCGTTACGTTGACTTTGACGTAGTTTTCACCGACGAGAACATATCCTTCGCCGCGATAATTCGATTTGGAAACTTCGCTCAGTGCAATTCCGCCTGCAACGTATTGTTTGACGTACACGTCGCCTTCGTAAGAAGTGCGCTCTTCGTCCGTAAGAAGCGTGTATTTTGTGCCGTTGAGTTTGTACACCTCGACGAATTTGGCAAGATTTGCCAGTTCGGATGCGGCGTATTTGACAAATACCGCATTTTGAGTGAGGTCAATGGGAACGTTCGGATTGAGATGTGCGTTGAGTGCGATACGGAATCCGATTTCGGCACCTGCTTCTACAGGCACCTTATAGGTGAGAAGAAGTTGTCTGATGAAGGAGTTGAGTTCGGGATTGCTGTCGTCGAGGAAGTTTGCAATCCACTCGCCCACCGTCCAGGACTTGTTGCCCGCTTCCGCACCGACGGTAAACGTGCCTTTGAGTTCGGCAAAGATCGACGGCAAAGCGATGTCGCCGTAATCGTTGAAGAGCGTCACGTCTTCGAACACGTCGCTTGTGTCGCCTTGCAAATAGGCTGCCATCGTTTGAGTTTCTTTGTTGTTGCGCACGATTTTAACGGGTTCTACGGAGTCGCCGCCAATCGTGATGTTGATGGGATTGAGAATAGAACCGTCCGCCGTTTTGACGGTCGTGCCGATATAAATTTCCGCTCCGCCGACGGATTGACCTGCGTCGTTGTTTACGTCAACCGCAACTCTGACGGGTTTGTTGTCGTATTTGTCTTTGACGTTTGCCCATGCGATTTGCGCCCATGCGGTGAGTTCGTTTGCGTCGAAACCGAGGAGTTGATAGATGATGTCCGTCAATCCCTTTGCGATTTGAAGTTTCAAATTGTCGGAAGAAAGCGTTGCGATAATGTCGAGAGCAAGGGCTTTTTTCGCCGCTTGATCGTTTGCGTCGCCTTCCTCGGCGGTCATTGCGTCCGCATTCTTGCCGCCGTTTACGATAACGGTGGAATCTTTTGCGAGCAATGCGAGAATGACCTCATAGAGGTCAACGTCGGTTTTTACTTTGTCAAGACCAAAATTCTTTGCGTCGATATAAAGCGAACCGCCGGTGTAGTAAACGCCGAGCAAAACTTTGCGTTCTTCGGCAAATTTCTTGCCGGTGAGTTCGACAAGCAATTCGCTTACGTTGCCTTTCGTATTGATTTGAGGCGCACCGAACAAATAGTCGATGATAGGCGACAAATCGAGTTGACCGGCAATGCGCAACTCATAGTTGAGCGACATCTTCTCGTCAAATGCGAGCGTTGCTTTGGTTATATTCTCTTCTTGGTAAGTACCGTTTGAATCTTTATAATAGAGCTTGCCCGTGTAGTCCGAGGGGACGGGATTCGAGTCGGTGATTTCAACGTATTTTCCGTCTTTGAGATAGTGTGTACCCTTGCCGAACACGAGTTCTTTTGCGCCTTGGTCCGCATTGAAGTCAAGACCGAGCGTAAGATCTATCCCAACGAACGGATATTCGAGGATTTCGGTGAAATCTTCGCTTTGACGTCCGTCGTTTGCAAGATAGTTTGTCGCCTTGTCGTTCAAACCGGCAGACAAACCACTGAGTGCGACGTTGAGGTTGACGTTGTTGCCCAAAGACATGAACACGCCCAGTTGAAGTTCGGGCAAATTGAGTCCGTCGTTGAGAGCGATGCGTATACCGCCGTCGAAGTCGGTGCTTGCAAATTCGATTTTAACGCCGTCGATGTTGAGCAAATCGAGCACTTGTTCGAAGAGGTTGGACGCGAGCACGATTTCAAGAGCGTGATTGCCGAGATTGAAACCGTCGAGAATGCCCGCAACGAATCCGAGCACGGCGTTGATATCCATGCCGTCGCCCGTCGTGTCGTCTGCGGTGAGAGCTTGTCCGCTTCCCGAGCCGCTTGCGCCAATGCCGAGAGATGCAAGAAGCTCTTTTGCGTTAACTTTGATTTCTTTGACGTTTATGCAAAGGATGTCCGCTTTGAGATAAATCCAACCGTCTTGCAAATAGAGCGCAAGCACTTCTTCGTTGTTGGATTGCTTGGATATTGCAATCTTCGCGGAAGATTTGAGGATCATATCGAGGATTGCGTCCGCATTAATTCCGCCGGTGAGGTCGATATCCGCGTTGATGTCGAGTTTAAGACCGCCGTCGATGTTTCCGAGTTCGATCAATGCGGTGAGCAAAACGCCCTTGAACATCGTTCCGATGTCTTGATTGGGCATGTCGACGGTGATCTTTGCAAGTTCGCCTTTGAGTGTATTGACGTCAACGGTGAGTCCCGTCGAAACGTTTACGTGGAGCAAATCGGTGTTAAATTTGCCGTTTTTGAGGATGGGCAAATATGCGTCGGGATTTGCTTCGAGTTCTTCTTCGAGTTTTTCGAACGTTGCGTTAAATCCGGGCAAATTGTTGATTTTACCAAAGGTAACTCCGACGCCGAGAGCAAGTCCGACGAGCGGTTCCGCATTTTCTACGCCGAGATTTGCGGACAACGTAAGAGTCTTCTCTTGTTGTGCGCCGAGATTCTTATAAACCAAAGACGCATCCTGAATCGGAATTTTCGCACCTGCGTTCTCGCCCTTGAACACCATACCGAAAATGGTGTCGAGCAAATCTTTGGTGAGTTGAACTTCGATGCCTCTGATATTGAAGATGTCGCCGTCCATATCGAGATTGATATGGTCGAGTATCATATTGATCAATGCCAAAACATCCACGCTGCCGTCGGAATCCGCCGCCGCAAACGCGCCGTGTTGAATGACGATTTCGCCGTTATCTACAAACGTTTGTTGAATATTTTGAGTGGTTGCTCCGCCCTTGAGTCCGTCGAGTGCGCCCTTGATTGCGGCAAACGCCTTGTCTACAAGCTCGCCGAGCAGGTCATTGACGTTTATGTCGTCGATTTTAAACTTCGTTCCGTTCGAGCCGAGCAAACCGCTTGCGTCAAGATATACGCCTTCTCTTGCGCCCGTGTAGTATGCCGTGACGCGTTTTGCACCGTTTCTGCCGAGAATTTCAAGAGCGAGTCTTGTCTTTTTGGAATCTTTGGTGTTGATTTCGCCTTGGAGCTTGATCGTCAACTCAACCGTACCTTTTTCGAAGTTAATTTCCTTTGCAAAGAGCGGTTTGAGAGCTTCGAGCATCTCGGGTTTGAGATTTTTGGTGAGAAGATTTGATATGAGAGTGCCGAAAGAGCCGATTACGTTGTCAATCGACACTGTCTTTTTGTTGAAGTCGAGAGAAAGAGTTATCGCGCCGTCGAGAGTGAGGAAGGAATATTTGTTTTCGCTTTCCTTGACGGAATCGTAAAGGGACTTTTCACCGTCCTGAATGGCGGTGTTGTTTTCGTTGCGAGATTTCAAAAGCGCAACGACGTCGAGGTCGGGGGTACCTGCGAAGTCCGCTTTTGCGTGTCCGAGATCGATGCCGAATTCGGATTGGAAAGTGCCGTACTTTTCTTCGACGCCTTCAACTCCGTAAGAGTTGAGGTTGACGTCGATGTTGAAATTGACGCCTTTGAGCGCACCGTTCATGATGTCGGCTTCCAAATAAAGAGCCATACCCGCAAGTGCGCCGAGCTTGCCGAGATCGAGGCCGAGCACGTCTTTTACGAGATTGATGATGTTTTCGGGGATAAGACCTTGAACGAGCGGAATAATGCTGACGATAAGACCGAGATCGCAAGGCATACGCAACACTTGATGACCGTTGCCGTAGTCCACGATCGTGCTCTTGCTTGCGCCGAACAAAACGTTGACGAGCAATTGTTCAACCGTCAAATGAGCCAAATCGATTTTGATAAGACTGTTGATGAGTCCGCCGATGTCATAACCCATAAGGGTGTCGTAAAGAACGGAAGAGAGATCGAGTTGATCGAGAGCGTCCGCAAATCTGGACACAAACTTCGTCATATCGATCGTATCGGTGTAAACGACGTGCACGCCGTCCCCTTTCTTTATTCCGCGCATGTCGGCAACCAGCTTGCCTTCATAGTAGTACGCGCCGAAAAGCAAAGTGCCTTCACCGTTTTTCGCCATCGTGCAGACGGTGTCTTTGTCGACGGTTCTGCCGTTGATTTCGGACGTGAGCTTGCGGAACTCGACGAGGATTTGGCTCTTGGAATCGTCTTGCGAATCGATCTTGCTTGCAAAGCGCGCCACGATGAGTGAATCGTAAGAGTCCTTGGAGAAACCGAGCACAAAAGCCGTATCGACGTTTATGTATCGTTTGTCTTTCTCCGAGTGAGCCTCTGCAAGAGCCGCCGCTTTAAAGATATTCCACGCCTCTTGCGAGCCGAGATATTCCGAGTTGTCGATATCCGGATCGGGTGTGGGCGTAGGAATAACGGGGGTATCCGTGTTCCCGTTGTTTGTCGGATTGCATGCAACCATGCCGAAAAGCATAACGCTTACCAGCACGAGCAACAATACGAGCGATAACTTTCTCATTCTCATAATCTCCTCCGAAACGCATGCTTTACGCGTGTAACGCATACGTGTAGATTATTATACAGTCCAATTATACGTTTTTTTTGCCTATTTGTCAATACTTATCTGTTTAGAATATCAATAACAATACCTTGTGGTGTGCTTGATTTCAAAGCACAATCTGTTGGGGGAAATGCCGATTTTCAGCCCTTTTCGCATCCGAAAATCGCAAAAATTTAACGTTTTGCCATATTTTCCCGATTGCCGCTGATTTTATAGACAAATACCGTGTTTTTCAACATTCTAACCGTGTTTTTTACAAATTTTTCCAAAGTTTTTCAAAATGAGTTTATGCGGATAGAATCCGCGAAAAAAGTTTTCGGAGCGGTTTTTCGCAACTTATTTTTCTTTCGACGTTTTCTTTCGTTTTTCAATCAATTTAGCGTATCTAACCTATCGTTTTTCACAATCCGTCCTCACATGAAGGTCGTCGTTTGACATTGAAAAACAATAGTGCTATATTCATTTTATGCAAAAGAGCGTAGAAAAAAATCCGTTGATAAGCGAGGACGTTCGAATCACCCTCGCGCCGAGGCGCAAGCGCAACAGAATTTGGGAAATCGACTTCCTTCGCGGCGTGTGCGTCATCCTGATGATTCTCGACCATCTGGCAATCTTGCTGGGGTCGTATTTCGGCAATCAATGGTACGGATTCGGCTTTGCCCAAAGGGGCGTCGGGGACTCTTTCACCACGTTTTGCTACAACTGGATAAACGGAAGCGCAAGCGGTGTTCGAGATATAATACACCCCATAGTTTTGTTCGTATTTTTCTCCATATCCGGCATATCCTGCACTTTTTCGCGTAACAATGCAAAAAGAGGATTTCAGCTTCTTGCGGTTGCATTGATTTACACGTTGGGCTCGTATATCGCACAAAACCAAATGGGAATAAGCGGCGTATTCGTTGCGTTCGGCGTGCTTGACTTCCTTGCCGTATCCATGCTCTTATACGCTTTGATTTCCTTTCTGACGCGCGACAATCGGCTTGCAATGATTATCGCAAGCATAGTGCTAATCGTGCTTACGCTGTGTCTGTATTTTTGCTATACACCACCGGCGACGACGCCGAAAATCTTTGCGATTATCTTCCCGCCTCACGATTTTTGGGGCAACCCGTCCTTATTCTACTCTCAATACGAGTTTTCACCCGGCGATTTGTTCACCATGATACCCTACACCGCTTTCTATTTTGCAGGCGTGCTCGTAGGCGAACTGTTTTATTACGAACGTCTTTCTCTCGTGCGTTTCGACCTGACGAAAGCTCTCTACAAAAAAACCTGCGACGCCCTTTACGCAAACGTCGAAGCGGAAAAAAAATCCCTGCGCGATTTTTCGATAGACGCCTTAAAGTTCATGCTCGGCGCAGGCAAGGTTACGACGGCAATCGCAAAAGCGATAGAAAAGGCGGTTTGTTTCTTCGGCAAGCACGCTCTCATCGTCTACGTCGTTCACGTGGTGATGCTGGCGGTGATTTTAAGCCTTATCAGCGGTCTGTTCATCACTCCCGGCAACTTCGGTTTTTAAGCATCCAACACTTATTCATAGCGCACTTATTAACGGAATGTGCCTATTCGAAGTGCGAGCCGCATTGCTCAAACGGCGTTGCGGTTATGACAATCGCCCCGAATGTCATTCCGAGGAGCAAAGCGACGTGGGTATCCCTTAAATAGAAACGCAATCCAAGTAACGATTGCCATTGACCGCACTTGTTTTCGCAATCACTAACCGCGCAACCACTCTTCACTCTCAAAATGAGAGGGACAAAAACTCAAACCGCAACTCCGTGCGAGTGCTTGCTTGGTGTTTAGCGTGCAAAGCACGCAAGTGGATAAACGAACACTTATTCAGGGCGTACTTATACACGGTATGTGCAACTTCAAAGACGGAACACGAGCCGCAACGGCGGCGAGATCGGAAGA
>ERZ1106939.716-NODE-716-length-28761-cov-12.596321_pt1 | contig 28761 bp, 32 predicted proteins | sample MGYA00403669_ERZ1106939 | MGnify/ENA primary metagenome ERZ1106939 (study PRJEB35170, sample SAMEA104062447) | human gut metagenome | biome: human gut; feature: human-associated habitat; material: faeces | place: Denmark | collected 2012-09-28 ...
TCTGCGTGACCTACATCGCCAACGCCCACATCGGCTTCAACATCCCCTGGACGCCGGCCTACATCATCGGCGTGGCCTGCGCCGTGGCGTATGTGGTGGCCTGCTGCATGTACGGCAAAAAGCGCGCTGCCAGGCTGCTGGCTTCCAAGTAAGTTTTCTCTTTTCTCCTCACATACAGCAAACGTACAAGCATGGGACGGCGTGAGCCGTCCCTTGTCTTTTTCTTTCTCCGCTGGTATAATCCCCTTATCACGGTGAAAGGAGCGCGCCCCATGAAACGCTGTCTCGTCATCTCCGACTCGTTCAAAGGCACTCTGTCCTCCCCGGACATCTGCCGCATCGCCCGCAGCATCTCCCTCCCCGGCTGGCATATCGACGCCCTGCCGGTAGCCGACGGCGGCGAGGGCACGACGGACTGCTTTTTGGACGCCTGCGGCGGTCAAAAGCGCTCCGCAGCCGTCACCGATCCCTTCGGCGATCCCCTCACCGCCTGCTATGGCCTGCTGCCCGACGGCACGGCGGTGATAGAGTGCGCCGCGGCGGCGGGCCTGCCCCAGGCGGAGGGCCGCCTTGACCCGGAGCGCACCACCACCTACGGCGTGGGCCAGCTCCTGGCCCACGCGCTGGACCATGGCGCACAGCGGCTGATCCTGGGTCTGGGCGGCAGCTGCACCAACGACGGCGGCTGCGGCGCGGCCGCGGCCCTGGGCGCGCTGTTCTATGACCGTCAGGGCCGCTCCTTCGTCCCCACCGGCATCACGCTGTCCCAGCTGTCCGCCATCGACCTGCGCGGCCTTCACCCGGCGCTGCACACCACGCCCCTCACCGTCATGTGCGACATCCGCAACCCCCTGTACGGTCCTGACGGCGCGGCCTGTGTGTTTGCCCCGCAAAAGGGCGCGGACAATGCCTGTGTGTCCCGCCTGGACGCGGGACTGCGCCATTTGGCCCGCGTCATCGCCGCCAGTCTGCACACGGATGTCTCCACCCTCCCCGGCGGCGGCGCGGCAGGCGGCTTCGGCGCAGGCTGCGCCGCGTTCCTGGGCGGTACGCTGCGCTCCGGCATTGAAACGGTGCTGGATGTCATCCAGCTGGACCGCCGCCTGCCGGACTACCAGCTGGTGGTCACCGGCGAGGGCCGGCTGGATGCCCAGAGTCTGGACGGCAAGGTGGTCAGCGGTGTGGCCCGCCGCTGCCGCGCCCACGGCGTCCCCGCGGCCGCCCTGGTGGGCGCACTGTCCCTGGACCGCGCCGCGCTGGAGGCTCTCGGCCTCTCCGCCGCCCGCAGCATCAACCCCGACGGCGCATCCTACGCGGAGGCCGCCGCCCACGCCGCCCCGAACTACCGCGCCGCTCTGACGGCGCTGCTGGAGGAATATTGATATGCCCCATGTCATGGAACTGCACGACTTCTCCGACCCGGCGCTGGATGTCTACGCCCGGGCCACCGAAAACCAGCTGGTGAACCGGGCCGACCCGTCCAACGCCCTCTTCATCGCGGAAAGCCCTCTGGTCATCGGCCGCGCCCTGGACGCCGGCTGCGTCCCCGTCTCCTTCCTCATGGAGACCCAGCACGTCGCCGGCAAGGGCGCATCGCTGCTGGAGCGCTGTGATCCCCACATCCCCGTCTACACCGCCTCCTTGGACGTGCTGACCCGGCTCACCGGCTTCCACCTGACCCGTGGCATTCTCTGCGCCATGCGCCGCCCGCCCCTGCCCACGGCGGAGGCGGTCTGCGCCAACGCCCGCCGCATCGCCGTGCTGGAAAACGTGATGAACCCCACCAACCTGGGCGCGATCTTCCGCTGCGCCGCCGGGCTGGGCATCGACGCCGTGCTGCTCACCGCCGCCGGCAGCGATCCCCTGTACCGCCGTGCCTCCCGGGTCAGCATGGGCAACGTGTTCCTCATCCCCTGGGCCTACCTGCCGGAGGGTGACTGGCCCTCCCTGCTCCGCAGCTGGGGCTTTACCACCGCCGCCATGGCCCTGCGGCAGGACTCCCTCCGGCTGGACGATCCCCTGCTGGCCCGGGCGGAGAAGCTGGCCGTGGTGCTGGGCACGGAGGGCGACGGTCTCGCCCCCGATACCATCGCCCACTGCGACCACACGGTGATGATCCCCATGACCAACGGCGTGGACTCCCTGAACGTGGCCGCCGCCGCGGCCGTGGCCTTCTACCAGCTGGGCCTGCAAAGCCGCCCGAAATAGGAAAAAGCACCCCCTCCGGGTGCTTTTTCCCTTTGCTATCACTCCAGCCCCTGCTGCGCCATCCACACATCCATCACCAGACTGTGGGGCAGTATCTTCGTCAGCGCCGCCTGGAAGCGGGCGATAAATCCGTACTTGGACACGTCCTTCCCCCGCCCGGCGTCCCGCCAGGCCCGGGTCACAATGTCCTCCGGGTCGTACATGGCCACGTATTTCTTCACCACCGGCTTCTCCTCCGACACCACCGCCCGGTCGAAGAACGCCGTCTTCGTCCAAAACGGGCACACCGCCATCACCGCCGCGCCCCGGGGGCGCAGCTCCCGGTTCAGCGCCCGGCTGAAGCTCAGCACAAACGCCTTCGTCGCGCCGTACACGTTGATGTACGGGATGGGCTGGAATGCCGCCACCGACGCGATGTTGATGATCTGTCCTCCCCTTCCCAGGTACGGGATGCTCAGCTGGCACAGCGCCACCACCGCCTGGCAGTTCAGGTCCGTCATGTTCAGGTTGACCTGCAAGGGCGTGTCCGCCACGGCGGCGAACTTCCCGAACCCGCTGGCGTTCACCAGCAGCCCGATCTCCACCGGCTCCTCCGCCAGCGCGGCCTCGTACACGCCGAAGCTGGTCCGGTCCGTCAGATCCAGCGCCAGCACCCGCGCCGGAAAGGGCATGGTCTCCCGCAGCGCCTCCAGCCGCTCTCCGTGCCGCGCAATGAGCCATATCTCGTCAAACGTGCCGAATTCATTCACCCGCTGGGCAAACCGCTTGCCCATACCACTGGACGCGCCGGTGATGACCGCGATCTTCTTCATGTCGTTTACCTCCCATATGATCACTTTACAGGCATAGTATACCACACTTTTCCACCTTCCGCCATATCCGAACAGGCCCAGCGCAAAAAATTCGTGAAATTCTTCACGACAGCTCTTGCAAAAACGAAAAAATATGGTATCATACCTGCGAGCGCCGCACTCTGCTGGACGGAGGCGGCAGCAGGAGGTAAAAATATGAATAACGAAACAAAACGCACGCGCCTTACGGTGCAGGACATGGTGCGTCTCTCCGTGCTGGTGGCCATTATGCTGCTGCTGGAGCTGACGGGCCTGGGCATGATCAAGACCGCCGGTCTGGAGATCACCATCTTTCTCGTCCCTGTCATTGTGGGCGCTATTGTCATGGGCCCCGGCGCAGGCGCGTTCCTGGGCGGTGTGTTCGGCTGCATCAGCTTTTGGGAGTGCTTCGGCAAGAGCTGGTTCGGCACGATGCTGCTGGGCATTAACCCCGTATTCACGTTCCTGGTCTGCGTCCCCACCCGTATTTTGGCGGGCTACCTCTGCGGCCTTACGTTCAAGGCTCTGCACAAGCTGGACAAGAGCAACCTGTGGTCCTTCGGCGCGGCGGGTCTCATCGGCGCACTGTGCAACACGGTGCTGTTCATGACCACCCTGTGTCTGTGCTTCTACAACACGGAGTTTATTCAGGGCTTCGTGCAGCAGATGGGCAGCGCGAACCCCTTCCTGTTCGTGGTAGCCTTCGTGGGCATCAACGGCCTCGTAGAGGCAGTGGTATGCCTTATCACCGGCGCGGCCATCGCCAAGGCGGTGCTGTTCAGCCGGGGCAGGCTGGCCGCCCGCCGAACCAACGCCTGACATAAAAACAGAAAGAGGGACGTGACTATGCTGCTGGCACTGGACGTAGGCAACACCAATATCGTCGTGGGCTGTATGGAGGGCAAAACGCCGCTCCGCGCCTTCCGCCTCGCCACCCGGCGCGACAGCACCGGCGGCGACTATGCCGCCGCCATCTCCCAGCTGCTGGAGCTGGCGGGCATCTCCCGGCAGGACGTGGAGCAGGTCATCATCTCCTCCGTCGTCCCCCAGGTCACCCGCGCCCTCCAGGGCACGGCCCTGCTCCTCACCGGCAAAGAGCCGCTGGTGCTGGGTCAGAACGTCCGCTGTGACCTGCCCATCCTCATCGACCAGCCGGAGACGCTGGGTGCGGACCTGCTGGCCGCCGCCGTCGGCGCGCTGGACCAGTTCCGTCCGCCGCTGCTGCTCATCGACATGGGCACAGCCACCACCGTCACCGTGGTGGACGAGAACGGCGCGTTCCGCGGCGGCGCGATCCTGCCCGGCGCGAACTTGTCGCTGGCCGCTCTGTACGGCAACACGGCCCTGCTGCCCGACATCCCCCTGTCCGTCCCGGACAAGGCCATCGGCACGAACACCGTGTCCTGTATGCAAAGCGGCTGCATCCTGGGCGCGGCCCTGCTGCTGGACGGCATGATCGACCGCATGGAGGCCGAGCTGGGCCAAAAGACCACCGTGGTGGCCACCGGCGGCATTGCCCCGTTCATCACCCCGGCCTGCAGGCACCCCATGTCCCCCGCCGGCGACCTCATCCTCCGCGGCCTCGCCGTGCTGTATGAGCAGAACAAGTAACCGCACAGCGGCCCGTTCCCTCCGGGAACGCGCCGCCCCTTTTCATTTCATCATTTTACCAAAGGAGACCTCCCTATGAGCATTCTCACCATCCTGGCCGTCACGTTTTTCGCCGGCATGGGCGCGGGCCTTGGCACAGGCTTCGCCGGCATGAGTGCCGCCGCCGTCATCAGCCCCATGCTCATCACGTTCCTGGGCATGGACCCCTACATGGCCGTGGGCATCGCCCTGGCCTCGGACGTGCTGGCCAGCGCCGTTTCCGCCTACACCTACCGCAAAAACAAGAACCTGGATGTGCGCAACGGCATCATCATGATGGTCAGTGTGCTGGCCTTCACCGTAGTGGGCAGCTATATTGCCAGTCTTGTTCCCTCCCGGACCATGGGGAATTTCTCCGTGTTCATGACGTTCCTGCTGGGTGTCAAGTTCATCGTCCGCCCGGTCATGACCACCAAGGAGGCCATGCAGGGCGTCTCCGCTAAAAAGCGCGCCGTGCAGTCGGTGCTCTGCGGCGTGATCATCGGCTTCATCTGCGGCTTCGTGGGCGCTGGCGGCGGCATGATGATGCTGCTGATCCTGACCACCGTCCTGGGCTACGAGCTGAAAACGGCGGTGGGCACCAGCGTGTTCATCATGACCTTCACCGCCCTCACCGGTGCGATCTCTCACTTCACCATCGGCGGCGCGCCGGACTGGACGGCGCTGATCCTCTGCGTGGTGTTCACGCTGGTCTGGGCACGCATCGCCGCCGTATTCGCCAACAAGGCCGCGCCCAAGACTCTGAACCGTGCCACCGGCGTGGTGCTGGTGGTGCTGGGTCTCTCCATCATGACGTTCAACCTGCTGAAATAAAAACAGATAAAAAGGAAGAAGCACCCTCCCGGGTGCTTCTTCCCTTTTGCCATGCTCAGAGCTCTTTTTTCTTCCCCATCCAGGCCATGCCGCCCAGAGACAGCACCGCCGTCACGCCGTACACCGCCGTGCCCGCGTCAAACGTCTTGGGCGCGGTGTTCAGCCCGCCGATGGTGAACTCCGTGGTGGCGTCCCCTTCGCTGGAGAGGATGGTCATGGTGTGCTTGCCCGCCGCCAGCGTCCGCAGATACACCGCCTTCAGATACACCTCGATGCTGCCCTCTTCGGCGATATAGCAGCTCTTGTCGATGGTCCTGCCATCCACCTGCACCCCCAGGAAGCTGGGGAAGCTGGCGCTGCTCTTGAACGTCAGCCCGTAGATGCCGCCGGAGTAGTCCGTGGCGCTCTTGGCGTCAGGCGCTGTCAGCAGCGCCGTGATATACGGCCCGCTGTACGAAGAACCGCCGGACGGCACAACAGGGGCATCACCCACCGTCAGCGTAAACGCCACCATCACGTGGTTGCGGGTATAGTAGTCATACCGAGTCTCGTTGATCCTCTTGATGGTGCTGCCGTCTTCTTCATAATCCGTGCCGTTGTACGTCAGCTTCGACCCGTTATACGTGGTGGTCATCTTATCCTTTTGCTCCCGATACTCGCTGCTGTAAACGCCGTCGGGCAGCTGGTCATAGTTGACCACCGTCATAGTCACCGCGTCCCCCGCCACCGTGTAGACGATATTCACCGGCGTGCTCAATCCGGCGAACTGCACTGTCATCGTGCCTTCCGCCTGATCCCGCTCACCGTTGCCCATGTAAGAGCCCATTCCCTCAAATGTGTTCGTGCCCTTGGTCAGCGCCAGTGTCTCAAACTGTTCGGTGTCTGTGTAGACGTTCTCCACCGTGGTGTTGACGATCGTTTTGCTCCCCCCGGTCACATCCGTCACTCCGGCCCAGGCCAGGCTCATGAGCATCACCGTGCCCAGCGCCGCCGCCAGCACCGCTCGCAGCGTCTTTTTCCCGTTTCCTTTCCTCATGCGCTCTCCTCCTTATTCCCGGCTGCGCCGCAGCCATTTTCTATCAAGGCCTATTATACCTGTTTTTCCTCCCGTTCGGAATGTCTCTTTCCACCCCGGCAATAGCCACGGTGGAAATTATTTCCCCCTCCCGTCTTTTCCTTTTCCCCGGCTTGGTGTATAATGAGGGAAATCATCCGGGAGGACACCCTTATGCGCTTTTGTGACCAACTGAACGAATACATCGCCGCTTTGGGCTGCTCCGCCCAGGAGCTGTGCGCCGCCGCCAGCATCTCCCCCGCCGCCCTCAGCCGCTACCGCGGCGGCAGCCGCGTTCCCGACCTCCACGGTCAGGCCTTCGCCCGCCTGTGTGAGGCCATCGCCGCCCAGTCTCAGGGCCTCACCGCCGAGGACGTGCGCCGATCGTTTCTCGCCTGTCAGGACTGCGACACCGTGGACAAGGAGCGCCTGCGGCAGAATTTCAACACGCTGGTGTCCGTCCTCCGTCTCAGCATCCCCCGCCTGAGCCAGCACACCAACTACGATGCCTCCACCCTCTTCCGCTTCCGCAGCGGCGCACGCCAGCCCGCCGAGCCGGTGCAGTTCGCCGCTGCCGTAGCCAACCACGTGGCCGCCGAGGTCAACGACCCGGACCGCTGCGCCGTCCTGGCCGAGCTGCTGGACTGCGCCCCGGAGAGCATCGCCGACCCGGAGCAGTGCCGCCAGCGCGTCAAGACCTGGCTGCTGGACGGTCATGGCCGCCCGGAGAACGATGTATCCTCCTTCCTCACCAAGCTGGACGCGTTCGACCTGAACGAGTATATCCGCTCCATCCGCTTCGACGAGCTGAAGATCCCCACCCTGCCCTTCCAGCTCCCCACCAGCCGCACCGTCACCGGCCTGCGGGCCATGATGGACGCGGAGCTGGACTTTCTCAAGACCACCGCCCTCTCCCGCTCCGCCGACCCGGTCATTCTCTACAGCGATATGCCCATGACCGAGATGGCCCGGGACCCGGACTTCCCCAAAAAGTGGATGTTCGGCATGGCCGCCCTGCTGAAAAAGGGCCTCCACCTCCACATCATCCACAACCTTGACCGCTCCTTCTCCGAGATGATGCTGGGTCTGGAGAGCCACATCCCCATGTATATGACCGGCCAGATCTCCCCCTACTACCTGAAAAACGCTCAGAACAACGTTTTCCTCCACTTCCTGAAGGTCTCCGGCTCTGCCGCTCTCTCCGGCGAAGCCATCGCCGGACACCACGCCGAGGGCCGCTATCACCTGACCAGCGTCAAGTCCGACGTGGAGTATTACACCCACCGGGCCAACGACCTGCTCCGCTGTGCCAAGCCCCTCATGGACATCTACCGTGAGGACGGCGCGCAGCGTCTCCGCGCGTTCCTGCTCTCCGACGCCGCCCTCCCCGGCCCGCGCCGGAACATCCTCTCCGCCCCGCCCATCTGCACCATGGACGAGCCATTCCTCCGGGACTTCCTGTTCCGCCGTCACGTTTCCGAGGAGGACTGTGCCCTGATCCTGGACTACGCCCGCCGCCGGCGGGACATGATGGACGCCATCCTGTCCCACGACCCGGTGGAGGACCGCCTGCCCCTGCTGTCCCCGGAGGAATTTGCGGCCTATCCCCTGTCCCTGCCCCTGTCCGGCCTGTTCTATCCCCGGGATCTGCACTACACCTACGAGGACTACCAGTCCCACCTGGACCAGACCCGCCGCTTCGCCGGGACCCACCCCGGCTACACGGCCACTCTCTCCGCCAGCCACACCTTCCGCAACCTGAAAATACAGATGCATCTGGGCAAGTGGGCCATGGTGTCCAAGGGCCGCAGCCCCGCCATCCACTTCGTCATCCACCATCCCAAGCTCCGCGCCGCCATCGAGGACTTCGTCCCTCCGGTGGTGGATGCCTGATACGCAAAAAAGGACCGCCCCCGGCGGTCCTTTTCCTGTTCTCTGTTCACTTATCCGACCACACGCTCCGGCCACACGTACCCGGATACATCCAGCAGCGCGTCGCCGCCCAGCTGTATCAGTCCGTTGCCGTCCCAGTCGCACCGCACGGCGATGGTCCCCCGCATCACAGCGGTCTCATCCGTCTCGTCGGCCAGATCGTAGTACATCACGATCCCCTCCGCCGTCATGCCCAGGTAACGGGCGCTGCCCCGCAGCATCCGGCAGCTGGCGCTGTCCGGCACACCCTCCTGCCACACCGCTGTGCCGTCCTCGGCCAGCTCGATCCAGCAGTCCTCCTCCACGGAGTTGTGCAGCAGCAGCATGTGCCAGTCTCCCACCAGGGCCGACGGCACCTCCGCCGTCATGGCCTCCACCAACGGCTTCAGGTCGCGGATCTTGCCCTCGCCGTCTGCCGCCAGCACCGTCTGGTCCTCCTCGTCCGTCTCCAGCGCCGTCACGCCGCCTATGCCGCCCAGCGGCGTAAGGCACAGCGTCCCGCCGGCCAGTCCGTCGGTGACGTTGATATACTCCACCAGCCCGCCGGATGTCACCAGGAATATATAGACGCAGCCGTCCTCGCCCATGGGCGCGCACACGCCGGAGGTATACTCCGACCACGCGCCGCCCACGGTGTACGCCTCCTCCACGCCCGCCACGCGCAGCTCAGCCTGCCCGCCGTCCACGGTCAGCGTCACATCACCGCCCGTCACGGTCAGCGCCTCACCCTCCGTCCCGGCCATGAAGTCCAGCACCTTGTAATACCACGCCGCCCCGGCCATAGCGCCCACCGGCAGCACCGCCATCAGCTTGCCCGTCTCATCCGCGTAGAGCATCGTCTCCGCGTTCACGTTCTCCGCGCCCACGGTCCAGCTCCTCTCCTGCGCCCACGCAGCGCCCTCATCGGCCGCGATGTAGGCCTGCTCGTCAAAGGCGGCGGCCGCGCTGCGCCGCAGCGCGTTCAGCACCGTCTCCTGCTCCATGTTCAGCTTCTCCAGCAGCTCCGCCGTGGTCAGCTGCACGCCCCGGGCCGCGTCGTACAGATACACCGCATAGTCCGTGAACTCCCAGTCCGCCTCGGCCTTCACCACCAGGCTCAGCACGTCGTCACAGCGGTAGCTCTTCCACGCCACGGACACGCACCCCAGGGACAGCGCCTTCTCCATATCCTCCAGCGCGCTCCGCACCGGAACGCCGAACTTCTGGTCGATGGCCTCGTTGATGGCCCGCGCGCCCTCCGTGTCGGCGGTAAGCTGGGGCACATGGTAGCTGTACGTCCAGCTGTTGTCCAGGCTGTCGGTGTAGTGTCCCTCCTCGGCATAGCTCTCCGTGATGATGATCATATCGCTGTCGGCTTTCCTGACCGGCGCATCATCCTTTTTTCCGCCGCAGCCGCTGAGCAGCATCACCGCCGCCAGCAGCCCGGCACATATCTTTTTCTTCATGGGTATCCTCCTTGCTGTGGGTCATGCCTCCGGCTGCCCGTTCGTGGGCAGCAGCGGCCTGCTGATGGGTACGCAGCCCAGCATCATCTGATACTCTCCGTCCACCATCAGCTGTACCTGGCTCACGTCCTCCAGGGAGCACAGTGAGTCCACCAGCCCCTGGATCATCTGCTCCTGCTCCGCGTTGTCCTCCGGCAGCAGCGCGGTCACGCTTCCCGCCAGGTTCAGATAGCACGTACCGTCCTCCACCTTGGTGTCCAGCACCGCAAAGCCCTCCGGCAGCAGCTGCTCCGATCCGGCATAGCTGTCCATGGGCCGCTCCGCCAGCGCCTTTACCACGGCCTGGGCCACCGTCTCTCCCTCGTACACGGTCAGCCGCCGTTCTTCACCTGTCAGCGTTCCGCTGCCGGTGGGGAAATACAGCGTCACCTTCACCGTCCGCACGATGTCCTCCGGGCTGGTGAGCAGCACCTCCGCCGAGGTATACACTCCGTTGGTCCGTCCCTCCGGCAGCAGTCCGTTCACCGTCAGCCGCACGGCGTAGATGCCGTCCAGCTGCATCAGCGACAGGGTAATGCAGTAGTCCGCGATGGTGCGCTCCACGCCCACCAGCTGCTCATACTCCCGGCTCAGATCCACCGACACCGTGCCGCCGGTGACGGTACAGCTGTTCACCGCCGTCCCCTTGGGCACGGGGCAGATAAAGTCCTTGTCCGTACAGCCGCCCAGCAGCAGCTCCATGATATACTGCGCCTGCTGCTGCCGCCCCCGGTCGTCGCCCCGCACCTGCTTCCAGCTGATGGGGATGCCGTTCACCGCATCGCCGCCCCCGGCGCTCCTGTTCTTCTCGCTCAGATCCGCCGGGCAGTACAGCCGCAGGTAAGCCGAGACCTTCTCCGCCGCCGTGTCGGCCGCCGCGTTCTTCGTGCCGCAGCCCGCCGCCGACCATACCAGCAGCGATGCCAGCAGCCATATACCTATGCGCCGTCTCATGCCTCGTCACCCCTTTCCGCCAGGGGCAGCGTCACGGTGAACACCGTGCCCACGCCCTCCGGGCCGTGTCCGGCGGTGATCGTGCCGCCCCGGTTCTCCACAGTGTCCTTCACGATGGACAGGCCCAGGCCCGTGCCGCCCACCTCCCGTGAGCGCATCTTGTCCACCCGGTAGAACCGGTCGAACACATGGAGCAGGTCCTCATCCGGGATGCCGATGCCGTTGTCGGTGACGGTGACGACCACTCTTCCGTCCTCCACCCGGGCCTCCGCCCGCACAAAGCCGTTTTCCGCCGCGGAGTATTTGATGGCGTTCTCCATCAGGTTATACAGTATCTGGTGTACGTCGTCATCGGTGGCCAGGGCCACGGCGTCCTCCGCCGCCTGCCCGGAGATGGTCACGCCCTTCTCCGCCGCCACCATGTTCAGCATCCGCTCCACCCGTTCCAGCACCGGCCCGACGGCCACCGGATAGGGCTGCTGCACCACGCCGCTGTCCAGCCGCGTCAGCCGCAGCAGGTTCTCCGTGATACGGCTCAGCCGCTCCGCCTCCCGTCCGATGTCGGTGACGAATTCCTTCGTGGTCTCCTCGTCCATGCCCTCCGTCTGCAAAATGGAGTCCGTCAGCAGCCGTATGCCCGCCAGCGGCGTTTTCAGCTCGTGGCTGGCGTCGGATACGAACCGCCGCCGGGCGTTCTCCGTGGTCTGCAGGCGGTCTGTCAGGCTGTTGAACTCCGCCGCGATCTGGGCGATCTCGTCCGTGCCGCTGGCGTCGGCCCGATGGCTGTACGCGCCCTCCCGCACGTTGCGGATGGCCTGCAGAAGGCCGCCGATCTGCCGGGTCAGCATCCGGCTCAGCACGATGCTCAGCCCTGCCACCAGCAGCGCGATCATCAGCGAGATGATCAGCAGATTATGGCGGAACGCCTCCAGCAGTCCCGCCTGCTCCGTGTCATAGCTGTAGGCGTACACTGCGCCCACGACCTGGTTGTGATACACCACCGGCGTAGCCACGCGGCTGAGAAACGCCGTCCCGTCGTACCTGCAATAGGATGCGTCGTCTCCCCGCAGCGCCACCGTCACCACGGAGTACAGCGCGTATTTTCCCACGGCGTTGCCGCCGTCGCGGGTGTCATACATCACCCTGGCCGCGCTGTCCATCACCATGATACGGTCCGCGCCGGACTCATCCAGTCCCTCCAGCGCCGTGGCCACGTTCTCCTTCGTCAGCTTCTCCAGTCCCATCAGCGCCGACTCGATGACCTTGGCCGCGCTGCGCAGGTTGTTCTGCGACGATTTCACCATCAGGTTCTGGGACACCAGCAGCGGATAGGAGTTCAGCAGGAGCAGCACCGCCGCGATGACCAGAATGTAGCTCAGGCTGAACTTCATCTGCAGGGTCGCCTTGCCCCGCAGCGTTTTCAGCCACGGCGAAACGCGCCCCCACAGCGTCTTTGCGCGGGCCTCTGCCTTCTCCACCCACGCCGCCTTACGCGGTGGGCTGTTCCTCTCCTGCGAAATAGTAACCAACTCCCCACTTCGTCATGATGTGCACCGGCGAGGCCGGGTTGGCCTCCAGCTTCTCCCGCAGCCGCCGGATATGCACATCCACCGTCCGGTAGTCCCCGGCGTAGGAATAACCCCACACCAGATCCATCAGGCTCTCCCGGCTGTATACACGCCGGGGGTTCTTCATCAAAAGCTCGATCAGGTCGTACTCCTTGGCCGTCAGGTCGATGGTCCTTCCATCCCGGATAGCCACCCGCTGCTCCGTGTCCAGGCTCAGATCGCCCACCGTCAGCAGCGGCGTCCTCTGCCTGGTCTGTCCCTGCTGTCCGTTCCCGGCGGCCCGGCGCAGCAGCGCCCGTATCCGGGCCTTCAGCTCCAGAATGTTGAACGGCTTCGTCACATAGTCGTCCGCGCCGCAGGCGAAGCCCATCAGCTTGTCGCTGTCCTCGCTGCGGGCCGTCAGCATGATGATAGGCACGTTGGAGAACTCCCGGACCTGCATACACGCGTCGCTGCCGGACAGCCCCGGCATCATCACATCCATGACGATCAGATCTATATCCCCCTTTTTCGCCAGCTCCACGGCGGACGCGCCGTCGTAGGCCGTCGCCACCTCATAGCCCTCGTTTTCCAGGTTGAACTTCATGCCCTTGACCAGCAGCTTCTCGTCGTCCACGACCAGTATTTTCATTCCATCTCCTCCATGATGATGCAGCCCTGCAGATTTTCCAGCGTGGAGCGCCCGATGCCCTCCACATTCAATAAGTCCTCCGCCGACCGGAACGGCCCGTTCTCCGTCCGCCAGTCCACGATGCGCTGGGCCAACACCGGCCCGATACCCGGCAGGCCGTCCAGCTCACTGACCCCTGCGGTGTTGATGTTCACCCTTGCCGCCGCAGCCGTCCCGCCGTCCTCCGGCGTTGAGGCCGTGACCTGATAGTCCCCCGTCATCGTCCGGGGCGCGGCGTACCATATCGCCGCCATACCCAGGCAGAACAGCGCCGTCAGCACCAGCAGATACATATCCGTCCTTGTCAATTTTATCCGCTTTCCCACGGTTGACTACCCCATTCTTTTCGTCTATAATAGTCCCTGCACATACGGCCCGGGCGCACCCGTCCGCAGCCTTACACCCCATTATAACATACCTGGAGAGAAATTCCTATGAAAATCCGCCGTTTTTTATCTCTTTTTTTGCTGACCGTTCTGCTGTCCACCCTCACCGCCGTCCCCGCCTACGGTCTGGAAGACCCGGCCATCCGGGCCAAGGCCGCCCTGCTGGTGGACGTCGGGTCTGACACCATCCTCTATGAGAAGGACATCCACGCGGAGCTGGACATCGCCAGTACCACCAAGATCATGTCCGCTCTGCTGATTTTTGAGGCCATCGACCGGGGCGACCTGCGGATGGACCAGAGCATCACCGCCACCGCCTCCGCCCTGAAGGGTCTGCCGGAGGACGGCAGCACCGCCGACATCGTGGCAGGCGAAACGCTGACGGTGGAGCAGCTGCTCTACTGTATGCTGGTCATCTCCGCCAACGAGACGTGCAACATCCTGGGTGAGGCGCTGGACGGCTCTGTGGACGCCTTCGTGGCCCACATGAACCAGCGCGCCCAGGAGCTGGGCTGCAAGAACACCCACTTTGCCAACACCACCGGCCTGACCAAGTCCGGCCACTATTCCTCCGCCTGGGATCTCTACCTCATCGCCCGGGAGGCCATGAAGCACGACGACTTCATGACCATCGTCAACACCAAGTCCTACGAGATCCCCCCCACCAACAAGACGGAGGATGAGCGCGTGCTCCACAGCACCAACGCCCTCATCTCCAACTGGCGCTTGGCCGGCTACCTCTACTCCGGCGCGCAGGGCATCAAGACCGGCTCTACCGACGCCGCCGGTCAGTGCCTTGTCTCCTCCGCCGTCCGCGGCAGCCGCACGCTGGTCAGCGTGGTGCTGGGCGCGCAGAAGGTGGAAAAGGAGAACGGCTCCGGCTACATCGTGGAGAGCTTCACCGAGACGGCCCGGCTCTTTGACTACGGCTTCGACAACTTTGCCTCCCACCAGGTGCTGGATGAGAACGAGCTGATCCAGGAGGTCCCCGTGGCCCTCAGCATGCAGGTGTCCTCCGTGGCCGTCCACCCCGCGGAAACGACGGAGGCCATGCTGCCCAAGGACGTGAAGGATGAGGACCTGGTCCGCACCGTCAAGCTGGACAACGAGACGGCCAACGCCCCCATCGCCGCCGGCGACCGGCTGGGCGAGATCACCGTCAGCTACAACGGGCAGGACTGCGTCACCGTGCCCCTGCTGGCCGTGGCGGACGTATCCGTCAGCCGTTTTCTGCTGGCCCGCCACAACATCGGCCTGTTCTTCTCCCGTCCCTCTGTCCGCATCGCCGCCATCGCGCTGGTGGTGCTGGTGGCCGCGCTGGTGCTGTGGTTCAAGCTCTACGGCCGCGACCGCCGCTACGGCAAGTCCAACAAGAACTACCGCCAGCACGCCTACCGTGGCCGCCGCCGCTGACGAGGCCATGGAAGACCTGCGTATCCTGTACGAGGACAAATTCCTCGTCCTCTGCGTCAAGCCCGTGGGTGTATTGTCCGAGGACAGTGACGCTGCCGCCTGTATGCCCGCCCTGCTGCGGCGGCACTACCGCGCCCTGGGCCAGAACGACTATATCGCCACCGTCCACCGTCTCGATAAGGCGGTGGGCGGCGTTATGCTGTTCTCCCGCCGCCGGGATGTCACCGGCAAGCTCACCGCCGCCGTGGCGGAGCACCGCGTCACCAAGGAATACTTGGCCGTCCTCCGGGGCACGCCGGAAAAGGACGCCGACACCCTCACCGACCTGCTGTTCCGTGACGCCGCCCACAACAAGAGCTATGTGGTCACCCGTATGCGTAAGGGCGTCCGGGAGGCCCGGCTGGACTACACCGCTCTGGCCCATCACGACGGCCTGACGCTGGTGCGCGTCCGATTGCACACCGGCCGCACCCACCAGATCCGCGTCCAGTTCTCCCACCGGGGACTGCCCCTGCTGGGCGACGTCCGCTACGGCAGCAAGGCCCCCTGCTCCCCGGCCCTGTGGTCCTTCCGTTTGGCCCTGACCCACCCCGTCACCGGCCAGCCCCTGGATGTCACCTGCCCGCCCCCCGATACCTACCCCTGGACGGACTTTTCCCCCCTGAAAGAAATGGTTTCGTCGGAAGCATAACGCAGGCATCAAAAAAAGCACCCTTCCGGGTGCTTTTTCTTATTCCATTCTGCCGCCCAGCAGCCCGCCGATGCGCACAACCAGCAGCCCCAGCAGGAAGAACCCCGTCAGGATACCCGCCACACACCGCCAGAACCGCCTTGCGCCCAGCGCCGGATAGTTCAGAAACGGGTACGGATACAGCTCTCCGCTGAGCCCGATGGGCTTCCCCGTCCGCGCCCGCAGCATCACAAACACGAAGTACGCCACCGGCAGCACCAGCCACCACACCGCGTTCCACACGGTCAGCCCGGCCTTGTCCTGCCACAGCAGCCACTGCACCACCACCAGTCCCGGCACGATGTAATGCACGCACACGTTGGCAAAGCTGTACCGACCCTTCAGCCAGCTCTCGTCGTTGTCATGCTTGGCCAGCGGGATCAGCACCAGCGCGTAGATGAGATGGGTCACATAGATGCACAGCGTCATGCTCAGCGCCACCCCCGGCGAGCTGAACCACCGGAACGCGCCGCAGGTCATATCATGTCCGCTTGCCCCCAGGGCCAGCTCATACACCAGCACCACTATATTGCTCAGGTGGGTGTAGTATACAAAAAATCCCGCCCGGATGCACTTCTTCTCCGGCAGCCACGCCTTCTTATACAAGCCCGCCGCCGTCACCGCAGCGATGACCAGCGCGGATATGCGCAGCATCATTCCCCTCTCAGCTCCTTCAGCAGCGCGATCTCCCGGGCGTAGCCCTCCAGCTCATTGGGTGTCTCCAGCACAAAGGGCAGCCCCGCCAGCGCCGGATGACGCACCACCCGGCCCAGCGCCTCCGCCCCCAGATACCCCTCGCCGATGCGGGCGTGGCGATCCTTATGCGCGCCCAGCGGGTTCATGCTGTCGTTCACGTGTACCGCCTTCAGCCTGTCCAGTCCGATGACCCGGTCAAACTCCGTCAGCACCCCGTCCAGGTCCCCCGCGATGTCATACCCCGCGTCGGACACATGGCAGGTGTCCATGCACACGCCCAGCTTGTCCCTCAATTCTACCCGGTCTATGATCTCCCGCAGCTCCTCGAACCGGCTGCCCACCTCGCTGCCCTTGCCCGCCATGGTCTCCAGCAGCACCGTGGTGGTCTGTCCCGGCGTCAGTATGGCGTTCAGCGTCCCGGCGATCTCTGTGATGCCTGTCTCCACGCCCTGTCCGGTGTGGCTGCCCGGGTGGAAGTTATACACGTTCCCCGGCACATACTCCATCCGCAGCAGGTCGTCCGCCATGGTCAGCCGCGCGAACTCCCGCGTCCGCTCGTCCTTGGAGCAGGGATTGATGGTGTACGGCGCGTGAGCCACCAGCGTTCCGAACCCGTTCTCCCTCGCCAGCGCCAGAAACGCCTCCGCGTCCTTGGGGTCGATGGCCTTGGCCCTGCTGCCCCGGGGATTGCGGGTGAAGAACTGAAACGTGTTCGCCCCGATGGACAGCGCCGTGCGCCCCATGGCCAAAAAGCCCTCCGAGGCCGACAGATGACATCCGATATAAAACATAGTCCTTTTACTCCTTTTTCTCTCGCAGTGAGACGGTCTTCACGTCCGCCTTTCCGTTCTCAATGGTCAATACGCCGCAGGTAGGATGCTCCCAGTCCCCCGCCGCGCCGGGGTTCAGCGTCAGCAGCGTCCCGTCGTTGTCCACCAGCGGCCGGTGGGTGTGCCCGAACAGCAGCACCTGCGCGCCGTACTCCCTGGCGGCATACATGGCCGCCATAGGCGAGCTTTTCACGTTCCGGGTATGTCCGTGCAGCATCAGTATCCGCACGCCGCCCAACTCTATGAGCCGTTCCGGCTGGTCATAGCTGCCCCAGTCGCAGTTCCCCGGCACGCCCTCCATGGGCAGCCCCGGGAACTCCCGCTGCAGCTTCTCCAGATCCCGCTGGCAGTCCCCGAGATGCAGCACATAGTCCGGCTGCACCCGTTCCACCGCCCGTTTCATGTTGTCCACTCTTCCGTGGCTGTCTGACACCACCAGCACCTGCACGACCACTCATCTCCCTTTCATCTTGTTATTTTACCACATCTCCATTGAAAACTCAATTCCTTTGCGGTATGATTGAGCAAACACTACCATCCATTGGCAAGGAGGAATGTCCATGACCGGCGGCATCGTGGAGCTGGATCTCCACGGCATGAACACCTATCAGGCGCAGATCGCCATCGACGCGGCCCTCCGCCGCGCCGGCAGCGGCACGTACCGCCTGCGCCTGATCCACGGCTACCGCGGCGGTACGGCCATCCGCGATATGCTTTGGACCACCTACACCCACCGCGGCCAGGTCAAGCGCCTGGTCACCATCCACGACGGCGTCACCGACCTGGTGCTGAGGGAGTTCTGACTATGAAGATCGCTCAAATTCAAATGCACGTCACCCCCGACAAGACGGAGAACCTCCGCCGCGCCGCCGCCCTGCTGGAGCAGGCCGGCCCGACGGACATGGCCGTCCTGCCGGAGATGTTCTGCTGCCCCTACGACAACCGCTGCTTCCGCGCCTACGGCGAAGCCCCCGGCGGCGAAGCGTACCAGTTTCTCTCCGCCCTGGCCCGGGAAAAGCGCCTGTGGCTGGTGGGCGGCTCTGTGCCGGAGCTGTCCGACGGCAAGGTGTATAACACCTCCTATGTCTTCGACCCCTCCGGCCGCTGCGCGGCCCACCACCGCAAGCTGCACCTCTTCGACATCGACGTGCCCGGCGGCCAGTCCTTCCGGGAATCCGCCACCCTCTCCCCCGGCTCGGAGGTCACCGTGTTCGACACTCCCTGGGGCAGAATGGGTCTGTGCATCTGCTTTGACTTCCGCTTCCCCGAGCTGGCCCACCTGATGGCCCTCTCCGGCGCGAAGGTCCTTCTCGTCCCCGCCGCCTTCAATATGACCACCGGCCCGGCCCACTGGGAGCTGCTGTTCCGCCAGCGCGCCGTGGACACCCAGTGCTTCACCGTGGGCACGTCCCCCGCCCGCGATGAGACCGCCTCCTACGTGGCCTGGGGACACTCCATCGTCTGCGACCCCTGGGGCACGGTGCTCCACACCTGCGGCCACGGGGAGGAGGTGTCCGTCACTGAGCTGGACCTGTCCCGTGTGGACGCCGTCCGCCGGCAGCTCCCTCTGCTCTCCGCCCGCCGCACCGATGTCTACACCCTCCGCCCCGTCCACGATGCGTGACCGCAGGTATGTCCGCCCCGTTCTGCTATCACTTTTTTAGATAACCAGATACTACATAAATTGTAAATATCTGTTGACATCTCCGCCCTTTCCCGGTACTATATGTTTTGGAAATGCCCGCGCCGCCTCTGCGGCGCGGACATTTTCTGCGCGATAGAAGAGACAGAAAGGAAAAAAGAGGAAAATCACATGAAAGATAGTAACGAAAAGCGGCCCAGCGGCCTGGCGTTGATCCCCTTCGCGGTGTTCATCGTTATCTACATGGGCGCCGGCATCTACTACCAGGCGCGGGGCATGGACATGGCCTTTTACCAGTTCCCCTCCGTCACCGCCATGTTCCTGGCGGTGCTGACAGCCTTTGTCATGTTCAAGGGAACGATCAACGAGAAGTTCGACACCTTTGCCAAGGGCGCGGCCAATGTGGACATTCTGACCATGCTCATGATCTACATCCTGGCCGGCGCGTTTGCCAGCGTGGCCGCCGCCATGGGCGGCCGCGAGTCCACGGTGAACCTGGGCCTGTCCCTTGTGCCGGTAGAATTTCTGGCGGCGGGCCTGTTCCTGATCTCCGCCTTTATGGGCACGGCCACCGGCTCCTCCATGGGCACCGTCACCGCCGTCATCCCCATCGCCGTCGGCATCGCAGAAAAGGGCGGCCTGTCCCTCACCGTGGTCATCGGCGCGGTGGTGGGCGGCGCCATGTTCGGCGACAACCTGTCCATGATCTCCGACACCACCATCGCCGCCACCCGCAGCCAGCGCTGCGAGATGCGGGATAAGTTCCGCGTCAACTTCCTCATCGCCCTGCCTGCGGCCCTCATCACCCTGGTCCTGCTGCTGGTCTTCGGCCGCCCGGAGACGGTCATGCCCCTGGAAGCCCTGCCCTTCGACCTCATCAAGGTCCTGCCCTACCTGCTGGTGCTGGTGCTGGCCCTGTGCGGCATGAACGTATTCTTCGCCCTGACCATCGGCATCTTCTCCGCCGGCCTGGTGGGCATCTTCAGCGGCGACATGAACGTGGCCTCCTTTGCCCAGAGCGTGTGGGCCGGCTTCACCGGCATGAATGAGGTGTTCTTCCTCACCCTGCTGTGCGGCGGTATGTCGGAGCTGATCGCCAAAAACGGCGGCATCGCCTGGATCATCCAAAAGCTCCGCCGCGTCATGAAGGGCAACAAGTCCGCCCAGGTAGGCATCGCCGCCATGGTCTCTCTCTGCGACTGCGCCACCGCCAACAACACCGTAGCCATCATCGTGGCCGGCGACATGGCCCGCGACGTGTCCCGGGAGTACAGGGTCGATCCCCGCCGCACTGCCTCTCTGCTGGACATCTTCTCCTGCGTGTTCCAGGGCATCATCCCCTACGGTGCGCAGCTTCTCAGCGCCGCTGCCCTGACCAACGCCACCGTCAGCAGCGACGCCCTCCGCACCAGCCCCGCCGCCATCGTAGGTGGTATGTGGTACTGCTGGATACTGGCGGCGGTGGGCCTGCTGTCCATCTTCATCCCCTTTGCCGACGGCATCTGCCGCAAAGACCCCTGGAACTGGGAATACGGCTGTGCCCAGTCCGCCGTGGCGGCCAAAAAAGCCCTCCTGGCCCGGGAAGCCGGGGACGCCTCCGCCGAATGACCCTCTATACACAAAAAAGGACCGCCGGGGGCGGCCCTTTTTTCATGTCCTCACACCATGCGGCAGCTCTCGCAGCTCTCACAGTCGGGGAATTTGCTCTTGTCGTAGGCGATGCCGTTTTTGTCGTAGTAGTCCTTCACCGCGGACTTCACCGCCTCCTCCGCCAGCACAGAGCAGTGCAGCTTGTGGGCAGGCAGCCCGCCCAGCGCCTCCACCACCTCCTTGTTGGTCAGCGCCAGCGCCTCATCGACGGTCTTGCCCTTGATCATCTCCGTGGCCATGGAGCTGGAGGCGATGGCGCTGCCGCAGCCGAATGTCTCGAACTTCACATCCTCAATGCGGTCGTTCTTGATCTTCAGGTACATCTTCATGATGTCGCCGCACTTGGCGTTGCCCACCTCTCCCACGCCGTCCGCGTCGGCGATCTCGCCCACGTTCCGGGGGTGCATGAAGTGGTCCATCACAGTATCGGTATATAAAGCCATATTCAACGCTCCTTTACGTCGTTATCTGTCATTCCGAGCCAGTGACCGATGTCACCTGGCGTGGGAATCCGTCCTCACAGAATGAATTTCCGCTTGCCGCTCTCCAGGTCCTTCCACATGGGGGACATACTCCGCAGGTATTCCACGATGCCGGGGACCTTCTCCAGGATATAGTCCACCTGCTCCTCCGTGGTGTCGTGACACAGACTCAGCCGCAGCGAGCCGTGGGCCACCTCGTGGGGGCGGCCGATGGCCAGCAGCACATGGCTGGGGTCGAGCGACCCACTGGTGCAGGCGCTGCCGGAGGAGGCGCAGATACCCGCCGCGTCCAGCAGCAGCAGCAAGCTCTCGCCTTCGATGCCCTCGAAGCAGAAGTTCACGTTGGTGGGCAGCCGGTGTACCGGATCGCCGTTCAGTGCCGAGTGGGGGATCCGGGACAGCCCCGCGATGAGCTTGTCCCGCAGCTTCGTCAGCCGGGGGATGTCCTCATCGATATGGCCGCAGGACTCCTCCAGCGCCGCCGCCAGGCCCATGATGCCGGGGATGTTCTCCGTGCCGGCCCGCTTGCCCCGCTCCTGTGCGCCGCCCTCGATCACGTTGGTCAGGGGGATGCCCTGCCGCGCGTACAGCACGCCCACGCCCTTCGGGCCGTGGAACTTGTGACCGGACAAAGACAGCATATCGATGCTCTGTGCCTTCACGTCGATGTGCAGGTGGCCCGCCGCCTGCACCGCGTCGGTGTGGAACAGCACGCCCTTCTCATGGCACACCGCCCCGATCTCCGGGATGGGCATGATCGAGCCGATCTCGTTGTTGGCGTACATAATGGTCACCAGACAGGTATCCTCCCGGATGGCGTCCGCCACCTGCCGGGCCGTCACCGTGCCCAGCGGGCCCACGTCCAGCAGCTGCACCTCAAAGCCCTCTTTTTCCAGCTTCTTCAGCGTGTGCAGCACCGCGTGATGCTCAAACGCGGTGGAAATAATGTGCTTCTTGCCCTTCCGCGCCCCGATGCGGGCGGCGGAGATGATGGCCTGGTTGTCCGCCTCGCTGCCGCCGGAGGTAAACGTGATCTCCTTAAAGCTGCACCCGAGACAGGCGGCCACCCGCCGCCGTGCGTCGGCCAGCGCCTCGGCGGCCTGCTGGCCCACGGTGTGCAGGCTGGAGGGGTTGCCGTAGTACGTCTGGAAATAGGGAAGCATGGCCGCCACGGCCTTGTCGCTCATCCGCGTGGTAGCGGCGTTGTCTGCATAGACCTGCATAGGATCACTCCTTTAACATATCTTTTTAGTAGGTAAGTAAAGCCTACCACATAAACCCTACAATGTCAATAGGTTTATGAAAAATTATTCCCCACGCACCGTCTACCGCGCCCCCCACACCGCGCAGCGGTGTCTTTGCGAGTTCGCAGGGGAGTTTCTTTATTTGTCTCCGACGGCCTCTTTTCTTTCAGCAGCGAAAGAAAAGAGGAAAAGAAACGCCGCCAAAAACTACGTTTTTGGATTTCCTTACGCGGCTTCACCTGATTTTAGTCTTGTTGAAATAAGCCACGCGAACGTTGTGCCGTGGAAACTTCACCGAAATATTGTATTGTCTCTGCTTCTTGGAGCGCTGCCGCTTTTGCTCTGAAATGTAGGAGCAGCAGGTTCTACCGTGGCTGAAGTCAGCGGCAGCGAAAAGAGAAGCAGAGACAGAAAAGAGGCCGCCGGAGGCAAAAGAAGACGGATTGCCACGGGCGCGGTGCGCCCTCGCAATGACATCAAGAAGTCGGAATACACAATTTATATAAGAGAAATAAGGAGGAACTACTATGCCTACACCCGGAACTATTGCCATCATCATTCTCGTGATCCTGATCCTGGCGGTGATCGTCAGCTGCATCCAGATCGTGCAGCAATCCAAGGCCTACGTGGTGGAGCGCTTGGGCGCGTTCCACAGCGTGTGGGGCGTGGGTATGCACTTCAAGCTGCCGTTCATCGAGCGGGTGGTAAAAAAGGTGAGCCTGAAGGAGCAGGTGGCGGACTTCGACCCCCAGCCGGTGATCACCAAGGACAACGTGACCATGCAGATCGACACGGTCATCTATTTCCAGATCACCGACCCCAAGCTGTATACCTACGGCGTGGAGTATCCCATGAGCGCCATTGAGAACCTGACGGCCACCACGCTGCGCAACATCATCGGCGAGCTGGAGCTGGACCAGTCCCTGACCAGCCGCGACACCATCAACGCCAAGATGCGCTCCATTCTGGACGAGGCCACCGACCCCTGGGGCATCAAGGTGAACCGGGTGGAGCTGAAGAACATCCTGCCGCCCCGTGAGATCCAGAACGCCATGGAAAAACAGATGAAGGCCGAGCGGGAGCGCCGGGAGTCCATTTTGCAGGCCGAGGGCGAAAAGGCCAGCAAGGTGCTGATCGCCGAGGGCGAGAAGCAGTCGGTGCTGCTGCAGGCGGACGCCGCCAAGCAGGCGAAGATCATGGCCGCCGAGGCCGAGGCCACGTCCATCCTGAAGGTGCAGCAGGCGCTGGCGGACTCTATGCGGATGCTGAACGAGAACGCCCCCAACGACCAGGTCATCAAGCTGAAGGCGTTGGAGGCGCTGGGGAAGGTGGCGGACGGCAAGGCCACGAAGCTCATCATCCCCAGTGAGATCCAGGGGCTGGCCGGACTGGCCGCCAGCGCCAAGATGCTGGTGGAGGACGGCAAGGAGGCGTAAGCTATGGCAAAGACGGAACAGCGCTTTATCAAGGTCATGGGGGAGAGCGCCTTTATCAGCAGCAACGAGGTGCTGGTGGACACGCAGACCGGCGTGCAGTATCTCTACCACGCTGCGGGCAACTCCGGCGGGCTGACGCTGCTGGTGGACGCGGAGGGCAAGCCGCTGCTGTATCATAAGACGCCGGACGCGCCGGAGTTCTGACGGAGAAAGGAGCGGAGCGATGGGACTTGAGGCGAAGCAGTGCCCCCTGTGCGGCGGGAGAATGATGCCGCCGCGGTGTGCCAGCTATCTGACCGCGGTGGATGACCCCAGTCTGCCCGTCATGGAGCGGCACATAAAGGTGCTGATCTACACCTGCCCGGAATGCCGGTATGTGGCCATGTTCGCACCGCCGTCGCCGCTGGAGGAATTTGAAAAGCGGCAGGCGGAGGAGCAGGCCATCACCGACCCGGTGGAGAGGTTCATGTATAACTTCCGGGAGTATTCCGACGAAAAGCTGCAGCAGGTCATCGACGGAAAGAGCTACGTGCCGGAGGCGAAGAAGGCGGCCAAGCGGCTGCTGTACCGCCGGCGGTATGGGGAATAGAACAAAAAAGTAACCGTCAAAGCTATCCGGAGGAGATGTATGCGCCGCAAATCATCTGATGTACCAGATGCATATATGGTTCAGCGGGATATTTTGTAGACTTATGGCGATTGGCAAACTCTGAATTTGCGCTTATGATGAGGCGCAACACAGAGGCGTGTGACCGGGATAGTCCGGACACACGCCTTTTCTGTTTATTCAGACCAAAATCAAAACAAGGAGGGCATTCTGGCGAAGATGAAAACGAAGAAAATAATCGCGCTGCTGCCGGCCTGTTGCCTGGCCTTCAGCCTTGTGGCCGGCGGCGGCAGCTTTGGAAATGACGCCGCAGCTGCTGACGGTGCCGCATCCGGCGGCAGCGACACCATTACCGCTATCGCCAACTCCGAGGGCGTGGTCTACTGCTCTGCCGATACCTACTCCGCCTGTCTGCGTGACGCCTTTATCGCGGCTTGCCAAAGCAAGGGCCTGGAGATAGTGGCTGAGGAGTCCGTGGACACCATGACCGAGGTGGACTACGCTAGCCAGTTCAACAAGATGGTCTCCGCCGGCGCGGAGCTGGTGTTCACCCCGTTCTACTATCCCAGCATATAGCCACGGCTCGAGACCTGCAAGCGGCTATCCCACGCCCCGATCTCTTGGGGAGCGTCCGAAACCGCGAAATACGCGCCCACATCCTGAATTTTCGCACTCTTGAGCCATGTTTTTGCGATCATCTTTACCGCCATCCGGTTTGCTGCGTCAAATACCAGCACACCGTCGGGGAAGGCGTCTGCCATGGCCTGCACCAGCGCTTTGACCTGCTCGGTCAGAAAGTAGTAGAACACGCCGGAGGCAAAGAACACCGCGCCACTTGAGGCATCGATTTCAGAAAACCATGCCGTGTCCTTCAGATCGCAGGGAATGTTTTGTTCCCGAGCCCCGGCGGGCAAAAGCTCGTTACGCACGGTTATGATATCGGGAAAGTCCAGATTGTAAATTTTACAGCTGCCGTTGTCGCAGGATCTCCCGGTGCAATCCAACCCGCAGCCCAAGTTGACTACCGCCGCGCCTATCCCAGCGCCACATCCAGCGTCATCATGACGCTAAAGCCCACGGCAAAGAAAATCGTGCCGATGTTGGAGTGCTTTCCCTGTGACATTTCGGGGATCAGCTCCTCCACCACCACATAGAGCATGGCGCCCGCGGCGAAGCTCAGAAAATACGGCAGCGCCGGGATCACCAGCTGCGCCGCAAGAATCGTCAGCACCGCGCCGATAGGCTCCACCACGCCGGAGAGCACGCCGCCGAGAAATGCCTTACCCTTGCTCTCGCCCTCCGCCCGCAGCGGCATGGAGATGATGGCTCCCTCGGGAGAATTCTGAATGGCAATGCCAAGGGACAGGACAAGCGCGCTGGCCGCCGTGATCTGCGCGTTCCCCGCGAGAAAGCCCGCATACATCACGCCCACCGCCATTCCCTCCGGGATGTTATGCAGGGTCACTGCCAACACCATCATGGTGGTGCGGCCCAGCCTGCTTTTCGGCCCCTCCGCCTGATTGCTTCCCACATGAAGGTGGGGAATCAGCCGGTCAAGCATAAGCAAAAACAGCACGCCGACCCAGAATCCGATAAAAGCGGGAAGGAAGGACAGCTTGCCCATGCCATCCGACTGCTCAATGGCGGGAATCAGCAGGCTCCATATCGACGCTGCCACCATCACACCGGCGGCAAAGCCCGCAAGGGCGCGCTGTACCAGATCGCCAAGGGATTTTTTCATGAAGAACACGCAGGCCGAGCCCAGTGCCGTTCCCAAGAAAGGAATCATGATTCCAAGAAAGGTTTCCATTTGTCTCACCGCCTTTGCATTGCTGTATTATTTGTTTCTCCTGAATCCCGCCTCGTCCCGGTATTCGGGATGTTCCTTTAAGTACGGATCCTTGTCGCCGCAGATGGTATAGTCGCATCGGCAGCCGTCCACACAGGTAGTCTTCCGCACCAGCCTTGCGTGGAGCAACTCCATGGACGCATAGTCCACATTGCACAGGGCGGGCATGATATCCGTAAGGCCGTGCCGGATGGCAAACTCCGCTGCCGGACACGATGTAAACTCATAATAGATGGGCTTGTCGATTTCATAAGGCGCAACCGTCATCTCGTAATCGTGCCATTTGTCGCAACCGCCTTTCGCCCGCACAAATGCTCTGTGCATCAGCTTTCTCCAGAACGGCTTATTGCAGTCCACAAACCGCAGCCTGCGGAAGATCGGCAGGATCAGATTTTCCTCCATCTCCTCGATCTCGCGGAAGGATGTAACGGCTTTGCAGACTGTGTAATAGCTCATAATGGCGATGCAGTCGTAGGTGCCGCCTACGCCGTTGTGGAAGTTCCGTTTGCCGCCCAAATCGGTACGCCAGTCGGAGAGAAAGACCGCATACTGCCGCTGTACCTGTTCCCATATCGTCTCCCGCTCCGCTTCCGGGTAGTGCAGGGCGATCTTCGCCCGTATCTCCTTCTTGCAGGGCTTGGAATACAGCACATGGCATTTGCGGTCAAATAGGAGTTTCTTGTCCTTCACCTGTCTGCTTCTCCCTCATTTCCGCGCCGTGACGCAGAGCCAGCTTTTCTTTTTGTGTATCTGCACCTCGTGAAAGCCCGCCTGCTCCAGATACGCCTTTAATTCAATGCCCTTGTAGATGGTCATGCCGCCGATGATCTCCGTCCACTTCTCGTCCTTATCGGTATCGCCGTTGCTCTCGTTGCAGATGAGAAATGTCCCACCGGGCTTCAGCACCCGGTAAACCTCCCGGAAGCATTGGGGCAGATCAGGCCAGAAATAGACGGTTTCAAAGGCCGTGACCGCATCGAACCAGTTATCAGCAAACATCGTATCTGCCACGCTGCCTTGCAGAACAGCGCAGCGTCCCTCCGCTATGGCGGCCTCGTTGACCTTTTTGGATTTCTCCACACTGACAGGGGAATAGTCGATGCCCTTGACGACACCCTGCGGGCATTTTTTCAGAAGTCTCTTGATGTTCGCCCCGCCGCCGCAGCCGCAGTCCAGCACCCTGGCGTCCGGCGCGGCATTCAGAAATTGAAGCCCCCACCGGGCCACTGCGCTGTGCCCGACATTCATCATGGCGACCATAATTTTCCCGCCAAAGCCTTCGGGCTTGCGGGTGTTTTCAAAGAATGACATATCACACCTCCATTTTTACACACTCGGCATAGGTCAGCGGGAACGAGGCTTTCAGCACAGCGCTTTTCCGCACCGTCCAGCCGTTCCGCCGCAGGAAGCGCAGGTATTCCTCGCTCGTCCACTTGCTGCGGAGAGGGAAACCTGCCAGCTTCATAAAAAATGCCCTGACCTTGCCGGTAAACGAGTTCCCTGCGTGGGTAAAGGTGGGCGCAATGAGCACGCCGCCGTCCTTCAGCACCCGGCGGATCTCGGCAAGGGCTTTCTCCGGCTGCGGCACGATATGCAACGCGTTGGACACGATCACCACATCGAAGGACTCCTCCGCGTAGGGCAGGCAGAACATATCCTGCACGGAGAAGTGCAGCTTGGCAGAGCGGGTATCTCGCTTTGCCTCAGCGATCATCTCCGCGGAGGCGTCCGTCGCCTCGATGTGCGCCGCCGCGGTTACGATGTGTTTTGCGATCGATCCCGTGCCGGTAGCAAGCTCCAGCACCGTCTTGTGCCGCACGACCGGCCGGATCAGCACATACATCTCGTCATACGCCGCCCGATCCTTTCGCATAAAGCGGTCGTAACGTCCGGCATTTTTGTCCCAGAAATTCTTGTGTTCCTGCATCGCTGTCATTCCTTTCAATGTTAGATTAACCTAACCGACGCGTGCATCCGAGCGGTTAGATGGTGCTAACCGTTGTGCCTTGGAAAAGCCGCATCTCTGCGGCCTTCCGCTTATTTAAATAACTCCCTGCAAGCGCCGTACACCAGCGTTTCCAGCACCTGCGGGTACAATTCTCCGATTTGCTCCTTGTGTGAGACGGTCAGAATCAGTCCGCGTATGACAGCGGTAGCCAGTGCGATCCCGTCCTTGGGCTGCAAGCCGCCGCTCTCCAAAAGCGCACGAATATGTGTCTCGTCATCATGATAGTGCGCTGTCTTGACCTCATCCGGAAGTCTGCGGAGCAGAAACTCTGCGTCGTTTTCGACGAAGACCAGCGCCTGCGTTTCAGACAGCCAACCGCAAGCGGCAAGTATCGCTTCAGCCGCACGGTTCGCAGGTGGCAGTTCCGCAGTTTCCTGCAAGGACGCCTGTGCCGCAGCAAAGCACTCCGTGTGGATGTCTTCCAAAACCGCAAAAAACAGCAACTCTTTGGATGGGAAAAATTTGTAGAACGAACCCTTAGAGATACCCACGGCATCTGCCAACTGCTCAACGGAGGTTTTCCGCATCCCGATGCTCACGCCGCAGCGCCGCGCCTCACGTATCAAGTCCCTGCGGATCGTTTCATTTTGATTATCCGTAAATGCCACAGTGCACGCCCCTTGAA